>Ga0209542_10007634_pt1 | contig 20500 bp, 18 predicted proteins | sample RifCSPhighO2_01_FD_184028 | JGI IMG/M metagenome (GOLD analysis project Ga0209542, IMG submission 184028) | Soil microbial communities from Rifle, Colorado - Rifle CSP2_plank highO2_0.1 (SPAdes) (version 2) | ecosystem: Environmental > Terrestrial > Deep subsurface > Rock core/Sediment ...
CGATCCAGGATCAGAAGGTCGAGGAATATCATCGCATGGTTAGTGAAACCTCGGATCCGAAACTGGCCACGAAAGTGGCGTTGACGCAGGATGCGTACAAACTTTTGCGCGAGGAAATCGATCGCCAGATTGGAATGCTAACTAACTTTCTTAATGTAACTTTATCGAAGACTGATAAGGATATCATGGAATTATTGAAGTCGAGCGAAGAAATTCCAGGAGTCATCTCCAAAATTTCGGCGGAACCGGGTAGTGCCGAATTCGGCAAGGTGCTGATGAAAGTCTTGGCGAATACGGGTACGTCTGCGCATTTGGCGGCGCTGGTTGAGCGCGCACTCAAGACCGTCGGCATGTCGATCGCGGATTATCGTGAGGAGATGCGCCGCACTGATTTCGAGAAAAAGCTGACGGACAAGCTCATCGAATCTAAATTAGAGGGCGATGATCTGAATAAGTTTTTACAAGCGATGGATTTATTGTTAAAAAACTTTTCTCTTCGTGCAGATATATCAAAGGAATTTCATCGAACCATGTCCGGAGGAGTAGAGAAATTTCAATCAAGTCTCGATCGCGAGATCACAAATAAGAAGCGGTTGCGCGATACCATCTTGAAGACCTTCGCGCAGACACTGACGCGCCAATTTACTGAACTTATGCGTGCGCTTGACTCTTTGGCAAACAAGGTCGGAGTTGTCCTGCCCGTAACAGATTCATTGGACGGGTTGCGTGTGGCACTTAGCCGTCTCCGCCCATATCTGACTAAACGTAATATGCATATTGCCCTGTCCGGCTATTATAAAGATGCACTGTCCCGCGAACGCCGCGAGCAATTCCTGGCGGAGTTGCGTCTGATCAAGAGCGCCCTCGAGGCCTGCATGGAAGCGAAGAGTTATCAGGCGCATCGTGCCGTATTCAAGGACGCGCACACCGCGGTTAACTCATTGGTAGAATCCATTGACCGTTTCTCCGATGCCATCACTGAGAAGATCGGCAACGGTGAGATCGAAGGCGCGGAGGCCCCGGCGGCGGCATCAGCTGCTAATGAAAGCGGTGTCGGTCTATTGGAGGGTGGTAAAGACGTTGAAGGATGTGCTGGCGGCGATGACAAGGAGGAATTGCCGGCCGGCGGATTCTTGCGCTCGGCGCTGACTTTGTCGGAGGTTCTACGAAAATTCGATTACTTCTATCGTGTTGCCCAAGTGCGCAGCAATTTCTCATTGGCGGCGAAGGATATCGATAAGTATGCTGAGAAGTATACCGAGATCCGCGCTGAGGCTGTTGCCAAGGAAGTCGATGACTTGCGTAATGACATGAGTGTTTTGCTTCAAGTGTTGGATAATAAGGTTCCGTCAATGAGCATGAGACATAAAAGTATTACTGTATCTAAAGAACACGTGGATAACATTCATACATTTATTAAATCTTTGGATGTGTCAGTGGGTGCTGGTGCCGGAAATAAACTAATCGCCAAGACTAGAGAATTTGTTGAAGGTTATTATAATGCTTATATTAACTTCTGGCGTACATGTGAGGCCGTCGATGAATATCTGCGGGTATTTGTTAATCAAGTGGTGAAGAATCCTGGAGATCTAAAAGATATTAAATCTATGTTGGATGATACTGAAGTATTTGCTAAGTGGTACCGGGAATCTCATGGCAGCGCTTTACACGAATTATTTGATAGTTTCCCAAATCATGTTGCTCCTACATCAGGGAAATTGGATATGTATGTACTTCCGGATAGTGCATTATTAGAAGGTTCAGACCATTATTATGAAAGATTGGGTAAAGTCTTCACAAAAGGCGTCGCAGGAGGCGATGTTGTTGGTAAACCAGATTTGCTCCGTCCTGTATTTACTAATACAGTAGCCGATGACTTTATGAAAAAGGCAAATACTGCAACATGTGATATGCTTGCACTAAAAAATTTAATGTCAATATTTGTTTATATTGGTAATAAATTTGGCAACAAGTCACTCTTTAAAAATGTATTTATGTCTCCTACACAAATTTATCGGAATTTGAGTGAATATCTGAAATATAGTACCTTTCAACTTGGGAATACGGAGATGAGGACTGCTTTGGCTGGTACTTCTCAAGATGTGAGAGGACAGGTTGCGTTTAATGATTTATTGGCCATTAAAATACGTAGCATCTCTAAAATAGAACCAATAACTGGATTAGTTCATTCTATTAACAAGGCCGATAAATTCTTTGTTTACTGCATAAAGAGTTTATGCTCAAAGGTCTTAACCGTAGTTGGATTATATGATGTATTGGAACGCCCTATGGAACCAATGTATTTTAGTCCGGTGCGTACCATTCTTGGTGCTGGAGTTGAGATTCCCCGTGTCGATGAAGGTGCAATGGAATTATATTTACGTCTCCCGTTGTTGGCTGAGTTTTATCGTTCATTATTTAGTTTCTATAGTCCAAATGTTGCTGATAGGGATAATGCATTGGCATATGTACCAAATCCTAATCCCGAAGATGCTGAACGTCTGGAACGTATTTCTATGTTGCCGGAGGCCGAGGGAGTATTTACGGATCTTATCAAATTTGTATTCAAGCGTCATAATTATCTGCATCTCCGCGATTATTCCGAAGAGGAAATGGCCGAGCTCATCGCAATTATTAATAATATTTATCATAAGTATGGTCAGCGTGATACCTTAGTTCGCGATGTTATTGGCGATTTTGTATCCGAGGTTAACCGCCGATATGGTATTATCAGTCTCCAGGATGCACAAAAATATGCTAAATATTTTGCGAGTCGGTATGATTATAAGGAGCATGTTGTTGGAGATGATATTGAACGCCATATTCCAATTTTGCCCGATGAAGAATCAGATTGGTTGGAACGCGATGTTAATGCCCCATCTCGCAGATATGAAAAAACTGCAGCATACTCTACTCCGGATTTTGTATCTGAACATAAGCGTCATTTCTTAGGCAAGGATGATGAACATTATCGTTTACTTTACCGTTTCCGATGCCAACTCGACGGATTTTTCCGCAAACACGCGGCAGAATTATGTGTTCCATCTGGAATATCTACTGATCGTGATAAACCATTTTTACAAGCAGGAATTCTCGGGTTAACTGTGGATAGCGGAGAATTTTCATTTAAGCCACTGATTAAATCGGCGAGAAATCAAATGAAAATGGAGAAAGATCATCTATCCCAATTTAAAGTAGTTGCGGGATTGCTTCGTGGTAGTGACATTTTTAGTAGTACCGATCAAGTGAAATATATTATGTTCCATGAGACTGTGGTCGCCGGGCTGAATATTTTATCTGGTATTCATACTATGTTAGGTAATTTCCAACGACGAGTATTGGAAATTGATCTAGTAGAGGTTCTCCAACAGGGATCTAAGGTAGGTTATACATTAGATAATATTGCCAAAGCAATGAATAAGAAATACTTTCCTTCCCGAGTTGCTGGAGTGGTGGATGGCTTACACGCGGACTTTTTCAATACATCGGGGGTCGGAAGTGATCAAATATATAATGTTGAAGTACGCGGGTTGTATGCTAAAGGAGGATCTCTTGTTACATTAATTAAAAAGGAAAATGCTCAAAATATTTTGCAAAGCTTGATTGAATTGGTACACAGCATATCTAATGATTCTAGTGGATTGGTAGAAGTAAAAATTGATGATCAGATCCATCTAAACTTCTCTAAATTACGACATGAAGTGGAAAATCTATTTGATTGTGTACGCTATCATTTGGATATATTCCGGCCTTTAATAAAAAAGGATACCTTCAATAAATATGTTGATAAACTCAATCCAGGATCATATTATTGGTTACAAGAACAATTAATGGAAAAAATATTTATTGGTAGAGATCCTGCAATTGGGGTGGTTGATGAACACGGTCAGAGTCCATATGTTAATCTTACACAATTGAATGTAATGATAAATAATACTTTGGAGATTTTAATGGGATGTGATTCCGCTTGGAAAAAAACTGGACTTGATAATTATGGATCAATCGCCAAACAGTTTAGAGATCCCAAAGAATATAAATATGGTGATATGTTTGCGAAAATGATTTATTACGATAATGTCAAAATGGCGGCCGCAGCCGCTATACCAGTGGAAGCAGTTGATATATCCGGCGCCGGATATGCTCTTGAGAAACTTCTCTTACTCAGTAAGGGAACTACTGTGCGAGTGGAACAATCGTTTGCTAGTAGATTCCAAATTTATACAAAGGATTCATATAAGGATAATAATGCTAGCCCAGATTTTGGTCTTCTATTACAATTTAATCAATTATTAGCAAAATATTTAGAAAGTGTTTATGATTCAGCAAATTTCAAAATATATTTGGGTACTATCGATTCCATCTCTAGTGGACCGCTTAATAATATCATCAATGATCCTGTGAATAAAGGTTGGCCCGATGTAAGTGAACAATATTATTTTCCGAAATCTGGGCCACTTCCTACCGGTGCCACGTCAATGCCACCTGCATCGCCTGAGGCAAAATGGGAAGATGTTGGAGAACCGCTCAGGCGTAGTGCAACTGGACTTTTGGCAATGCTTGATCCTAAACCAGAAAATATCTTGTTTTCATCATTGGGACAAATTATAAAAGTGGCCATGTCAAGTCGTCATGCAACCAATCAGACCCCGATATACTTATTAGAAAATATTGCCGATGTTTCATCTGTAATGAAAGAAAAATATCGGGCAAACATGCCTGCTTATAATGCTTTATTTAAAAAACTTGCTGATAGATGTGAATTAATAAAGAGAATTCTTAATGTAAAAGATATTATTTTGGAACGAGATCTCACCGGATATCCAGGAGTTAACTTAATGACCTATGGAATAAAATCCACGCACAGTACACAGGCGCCCGTCAATGATGCGGGAACCAATAAACGGAACTTTACACAGATTTTGGATAAAATTATTGCCGGATGTATGTCGGTTATGGCCGCAACCGAAAGAGTTATGCGTGAACTTGGTGATGAACCTAAATATTTAGAGCTTAAGCAAAACTTTATCGCCGAATATCAAATGATGAACAAAACCGAGCCATTAATGCCATTATCTTCTTCCATGTATGTATTACGGTTAGAAGAGGATGATTCCACACGTAAGCATGCGCAAGATTTGCCAGCGGATGCGGCACTAAAACTCCCGGCTCAATCATTATCAGATAAAGAGTTCTTCATTGCAAACAATTCATTCATGCCTATTCAAGATTATGGAACATATAACTTTAAATTCCTATATGGTGTACGTCATTTGTTGAATAGACCATCACATAAAGTTTTACCAGAACATGTCCCAGGGCATTTGGCACTAGTTGAGCTATTCAATACAAGTGTTGATGATGTTAGTCAAGTGAAACGAGAACATTCGAATAAATACATTACAACTGCTGTAACCTTATTGCGTGTCCTTCATGAAATGAAGAACGTTAAACGAAAGGTATCACTCGGAACTTTGCACGAAATCAACAGAAAGGCACTAATTAATATAGCTAGAGATGAAGTGAAGAATAATCGTACACTAACAACGTTGTTTGTTAACAATCTGAATAAGGTTAATAATAAACCCGTATATTCTATTGTGCATGAGTTGGGACAAATTATTAATCTTACAGAAAGTTCTCTCAAGAAAGACAAAATGAAGGAATTAGCAGAATATATCGGTAAAGGAATACAACCCGATAGTGATCTTTCCATTGTTAACATTTTGGATTTGAATATTATTCCAATCAATGTTAATGCTTTGATGCGGGATATTCCTATGGTGAACATGTACAACTTTTCATATACCTTTGATCGTATGTTAATAGATATGTTATATGGTCTCAATGATCAATTTAGTAATATGCTTTTGGATACATTATGTAATAATCCATGGAGTAATGGCCGCGCTTTACCAAACACAATAGATATGCATAATGAAATTCGTAAAGTGCCTAATACACAGGTAAGTCAGTTTAGATTTTTACATTTATTAAAACGCTGGCAAATGTGGATTGCAGAAAATCCTGGAGTAGTTTCGTTTAACGAGGTTATGGGAATTGAAATGCAAGGATTACCCAAGGTTACCTCCGTGGTTCCCGTATCTCTTGTAAAGACGGTCCCACTAGAACAATTGAGTGTCGATTACCGTTCTCACATACTAGGTATTCAACAAAATATGTATGACGCCATTAGCGCTGTGGTTGGCGGCCCGGCGGGTGTAGTGACGGCAGTGCAAAGTAATCTTAACACGGGTCATTTAATTGCCCAATTACTAAAAAAATTGGAAACTGAGGTGAGTTTCTCAGCTCAAACAACAGTTAAATCATCTAAAGAATTGTTTACTGCATTGTTAGTTGATCCGTATCATCACGTAGAATATGAATACGATTGGTTCCGTAAAATCATGCAGGGAGACTCTAATGTTCCACTTGGACGACCAAAATATCTTAGTGATCAAGTATTTAATAAAGTATTATTGGGAGAATTATATGATAAGAAGGATCCGCGGAATTATCAAGAGAGGGGACCCAGAAGTTCGTCCAGTTCTCAAAATTATGAGGCTCTTCATTATATTCTAACCGACCGGGACAAAGGAGGTAATGAAGACGATAACGAGTTTGATCTACGAGAAGATGTGAATATATTAAAATTAGACAAACGCGGCGAAAAGAGGGTTAAAGAAATAAAGTTAACATCAGCCGTTAAAAAGGTCCTTCAAAATGTTGGAAAACAGAGATTGGATACGTTTATTATTCGTAACATCATGTTCATTGTAAACAGCTTCCGAGTTTTGCGTCTGAAACTCCGCCGCGACCTTATGTATAATAAGTCGCTGACATTACGTTCTCATGCCGTGACACGAGAGGATGTTACAGAATTCATTAATAATCAGGTCCATAAGGATTATGAAATGTTCGAGCAATTCTAAAATTATACATAAATTATTAATAACATACATTTATTTTTTCCACCTTATGCTTATCGAAAAGTAACAATAATGATGTCGGATAATCGAAGCTTATTATACAAAAAATGAATTACCTCTGGGCAAACATTGAGATAAATTCACAAGATGGAGCCGGCTAAATGTGCATTTAACGATTGTACCAGACCTTGCGACCCGTCATCGCGTAGTACCAGACCTTTCTGTGAATTTTGTGCTTCAAATAAGCGTATAATGTGCTTTCGAATAAATTGTTGCAAGGAAGGTAGATATTCTTGGCGATATGGTGGATATGGTTTGTCCTGTAATTTCCAGTGTATATTCCGTGCAGCGCCAGCTGCTCAAATTAGAACCCTGTGTAAGGAACCAAATTGTACATTGGGCGTAGATCGAATGGGTTTTTGTGAAGTACATTTCAAATTGAATTACCCGAACTTATGTTGCAAGATATGTTATCAATTTCCGCCGAGCAATGATTATTGTGACGATTGTCAATGTGCAATATGCGAAAAGGGAAAGTGGTGTGGACAACATATTCGAGTTAATCATGCCGAAATAATTACCGGATATCTGGAAGTTCTACCCCTGGAACTACTCCAGATGTGTTTCGTATATCTATAATAATTTTTTATCCGGCAGTTACATAAAAAAGAAAATTAAAATAGTTATGGATCAGCATTGATGCCGACAACATTCTTAACAGATTCCAAAGTGATGGTCAGAATGCCCTCCGAAATTTTCGCCGAGTCGCAGCGGTCGATCTCCGATCGACCTATAGCGACGAGCTCGGCACTTAGGCCCTGGCCTTTGGCCAGAGGCCGTTGTGCCTCGGCCACATTGCAACAGATCGCAGTCGCCTGCAAAACCAGAAACAATGAAGCCGCAGTAATTCCGATGGCACTAAGACCAGCCACCTTTGTCGCACACACAATGAAACGGCAGACAAATGACTTGTAGCGGAAAGTATAAGTGGTCTTGCCGACCTCATGATTTTCCACCACGACATCGGTTAACACACCTTTGCGGGCCGCAACATCACACTCCGCCACTACCAAATCCATCTTCTTTATTTCTTCATCAATTGTTGCATCGGGGTCAACCAATGCAAAATCTTCCTCCGACAATTTATCTTCCACAACAGGCCGTACCTGTTTAAACCAATTCCAGAAATTCATCGTTAACGAATAATAGGGGGTACTGAATGGGGTAGTAACAAACAAGTGTTCACACTATTTGCTCGGATCTGATTCAGTTTTGTTATTCGATTCTATTATACATAAAAAAAGATTAGTAATCAATCAGTCGACTACTATTTTACCATTTGATAATTCACGGACCGACATTACCAAACAGAAAACTCCCAACGGGACCCCGATCACAACAGTCAATACCACACCCGCCATCACCAGTGTATCCACACTAAGTGACAAACATGCCCCAACAACGGCCACCACCAGATAAATTATCATAAGAGTTACTGGTAAATGATTAATCATTTTTCCAAATATAAAACTTATTGATTAATAGATCTTAATACGATTAACAAACAAGTCTTGTCATTATTTGCCCGGATCTAATTCAATTTTAGTTCTCTATCAAAAAAGAAAAGTTTTCCTTCTTCAACTTACTTCTCAATATAACTCAATGACCACCGGAGCGCGGCCACCAACCTCCTTGCCCGGACGAATCACCTGTCCACGACACTTCAACACAGCTCCCAAAATGTTTGCCAAGGTCGACAAAAACTCCTCGGGAACATAGCCAGTATTCATAAAAACCTGGTACATGTCCGGATCGAGCTGAGACGAAAACACATCTCGGATCTTCGCAGGCGTAGCATCCTTGAATGCAAAAGCGATGCGTACACAAATCTGCCAGCCCGGATCCGCACCATACTCCGCCAGACTGGTATACGCCAAACAAGTTTCTGATGAAGAAACTACCTTAGTCCCCGCCGACGACTTCATCGCCGGAGTCACCGTCTGCTTCATCGCCGCCAAACTGGTCGCAGTCGCCAGAGAAGTCACCGTCTGCTTCGTCGCCGCCAAACTGGTCGCAGTCGCTAAAGGAGTTGCCATCTGCTTCGTCGCCGCCGGACGAACCACGTGCTTAGTTACTGTCGCCGGAGCAACAGAATCCAACCACGGATTGTGTACATTCAACACCTGCCAATGATTAATATCGTGAAGCAAATAGATTACATGATCATATCCCTGAGAGATCGCAGCCTCTGCAGTGAATCCTTCTCGCAGCACTTTGCGGGCCACAACTACAACAGCAATCTTCATTGTCGCGGCCAGAATCAAATGAGCGCCGGACGGATTGAAGATTCCCGGCGACCGCAATTGATTTATGGCCTCGTCAAATGAGATTTGGTCGGCCATAATATCTTCTACAGTAATCTTCGAGTTCATGTCAAGAAATTTCTGAAGTTCAGTCTTACGATTGCTCTCGCAAAAGTATGACAGTCCCCGACGAAGTTCTTCGGCCGTTAAACCCGGGTAAAGTCCCTTAGCATGCAAAGCATGCACCGCCGCAAGATAAAAGCATGCATTATTTGCACTTCCCGCATCCTTAATACTACACACTTCAACATCACCAAATTCAGTTCCGACCAGGTCACGTTGCATGGCCAGCCAAATGTTAACAAGATTGTCACTCATTTTGCCACAAATCAAAAAGCGAGGTAAACTTTGGAATAGAATATCTCAATATTTGCCAATATCTGATTCATTTTGGTATGACGCCGCCGAATACATAAAGTATGCAAACTCCGCTCGTAAACTCGCGGGACCTTCGCCAATCGTATACACAGCGGCGACCCCCCGCTCGTAAACTCGCGGAACCTTCGCCAGTTATACGATGTGCCATGATATTTGGTGAAAATATAAGTATGATATTATTTATATACACGTTTGATCTTTGTTATCAATGTGGAGTTTATTATTTATTTTTATATTAATTATTAGCCTTGCTATCCTTCTTTACCGCATGAAAATATTATTTGCCGCGGGGGGTGCCATGGCGTTATCATATTTTGATGCATCCAAATATGGCGGGGGCCAAGAATTCGAGGCCAAATTTTTAGATGTTGATGTAGAAAAGTTGCGGGAAAAATTACAAGAAATCGGGGCAACTAAAGTGCATGACCGGAAATTATATCGCCGCGTGGCCTACAGATTAGAAAAGGCGCGAGGCTTCGCTCGAGTCCGGGATGAGGGCGACAAAGTTACGATGACCGTCAAAATATATTCGTCGAAATCAAAATTTCCCGAGGAATATGAAGTAACAGTAGCCGAAGATTTCAATACCGCCCGCAAATTTATGGAAAATCTTGGAATGCAACAAAAGGCCTATCAAGAAACCTATCGTGAGAAATGGGCATTTTCGGGATGCAACGAAATCGCGATCGATACAATTCCCGGCCTACCAACTTATGTAGAAATAGATTGTGCATCTGAAGCAAAAGTTACTGAAACCGCCCAATTACTCGGGTTTGATATGGCAAATGCGCATTATGGATCATTCGCACTTACATATGAAGAAGAATATGGTATTCCGCAGAAAATCATCAATGAAGAGACCCCGATTCTTACTTTTGAATCGGCGAAAAATGCCCTCGCCCCCCACGTAATAAAAAATAAAGAAAAATTTCACAATACAATTAAGGCCCAACTTAAATTATTCTCGGCCGGCAAATAGTAGCTGATGAAAAATGAAATAAAAAATACCAAATATATCTATTCATAATGGGGTCGGCACCGTCAGCACCACCGCAAGTTTGCATTACATGCAAAAAATATTCTGCCAGCGAAGGTAATACCACATGTTATTATTGTCAAGGATATAAATTATGCTATCGGTGTAGACAATTTCTCGTGCCGTCTTATGGTATGTTGTGTCCAAGGTGCATGTCGTTTGACATGTGTTTTCATTTCGAACTCAATAATCATAATTAATTTTTTAGTCCGGAGATCATAAAAAATATTCATATATTATATTAATATTACAATAACAAAACCTTGTTGGTACAAGGATTTTATCATATTTCATACCAATTACGATTAAACCATGTGATATAATTGCGGATATCATGTGGTATAATCAGAAAATATCCGACAATCATCAGAGCCGACATTTGTTTGGCGGCCCTTTGATTGATACATTCAGAAATAAATTCTGCTAGATCTTTAGCTCTAAGTGGATAGTCGTCGATTTCCATATTATATTCAGAGTCCTCAAAGGTATTGCATGTAGGTGCCATTTCTCTATCAAGATAATCAAAAACATTTTCATTTACAATATTTTTTATATATGGATTAGCTCCGCGGGTTATGAATAATTCTAAAAGAGATTTGTATTTATGGACTATATCTTTCCGATGCGCCATTGCACAATATACAATCATAAATAATGGGGTTACCAAATGATTATCCGCGATATTTATATTTGCATTCGCATCTAATAAAGTAATAATTAGATTTAATGTATCTTCACCCAAATCAATTGTGTGTTGATACATATTATTTATAATTTCTTGTAGTAAGGTTTGTTGATATGGTATATTTTGTTGATTGATATTTATGCCGGCCATAATACATGTACGCAACATATTAATTTTCTTTTTATTTATTTTATGAGCAAATACGTGTATAGGATATTGAAAATGTTTATTTGGCCGCGATAAAATCTCCGGACATGTTTTCACAATATGTTCTATGTAATCACTTCGATCGTCTGATATTGCATAATAAATAATGCGACAAGGATTTAATGTTATCAGAAAATCTATTGGGGCCTCTTTACATAAATTCTCCAGCACTTGGCATGTTATGCCCGATGATATAATTTTATGGGCCAAATCATAATCCCCTCGCTGAATAGCTAAAGAAATTTCTCCCCACTTCGTATCCATTGGGGAAAGAGATACATATTCAACAAATAAAAAATTCATTTTTTATAAAATTAACAATCAATACATAATTGTATTAGCTGAAGAATGTCTTGTGGTATGATATAAAGATAACAATCCGGGCCATACCATTTGAGCATATTTGAATGTATGTGGTCTTGGCATATAATAGATTTTGAACATCCAATATTTGCGCAAGTGTGCTTGGGACAATATGTTACTTGGGTAGCTAGCATTGTATAACATCCGGGCAATTCGCAAATACTATGAACGTCGCATAGAAAGTGATATACTGGCTTCCTACTATGGTCTCGCTTAGCACAATCCCACCCGCCGCCCCAAATAGAACATTTTAATTTATCCATATCATTCGTATTTTGATATCCGCCTCGCATTTTATTTAGAACGTAATGGTTTTCACAATATATCGCAAATGGAATACTTCTTTCTCCGCATTCATTTACTGAACAAAATAATGTAAGGTACTTATAATTATGATAATCGCATTTGTGTTGAACCCAAATCGTCTTTCGATAGCATCCGTCAACTTCACATATACAATGTGCATGTCTCCGACATCGTTTATTATCATATGCATTGGCCGGGGACTTACACCCGCCTTCTTCACATTTAACGATGTTTGACATTATTATGGTAGATATTGGTATGAAAAATTCATTTTTTTAATATAAAAAATTAAGATTTATTTTATGATTTGGTAAACATTTTGGGCAATCCCGGCTATAAATTTTATTCACTTATAATAAATCTATTAATTAACATTAAAATATCGCGCGGTATAATGTGAAAATACAAATTCGAATCTAATAGATGTCGCGCGGATAATATTTGTTTACTATAGAACATCAAAATACTATAATCATCTATATAATTATATTCGTTACATAACTTAAATAATCCATCTCTTTTATATTTAAATATGTAACATACATTATAATTATATATATCCTTAGTATGATATTTGCATACGATTATTTTCTTGCCGGAAGATAAAATATGCGTAACGGCCGGACCATATACATTATATCGTTGTGATATTTTTTTGTTAAAACAAATATTTCTTGGTAATCTGCTGGCATTGTCATTCTCGCCGGAAGCAATAAAGAACGTGGCAACACAATTAAACGAATCATGAGTATGATTCGCTGCACAATATAAATATCTAGCATGTAACATGCAAAACCACCAATTTGTTAAGGCATATAATAAACAGCCATTATATTTACATGGCATAGTATATTCGTGTATTGGTATTTGTAATAACTTCGCACATTGGACACATAAATGATGATAATTCGATAAATATTTTCCTTCATCATTTCCACAGCGATCACAGACCCCGTTTGTCATTGTGCAAATGTGTTACTCTTATCATTAATTGGAAAAATAAATTCAAATGGAAATAATACTCAAGAATATTTAAGTTGACTACGCCGGGCGGATCCATTTGAATTTTGTATCTCAAGTAATATAATCTATAAATTTACCATAAATAGCTGTACCATGAGTAACTTCGCTACGGTCAACGACACTAAACTCACTGATGAACAATGGGCGAATCTTCGCCGCATTATTGAAAAAGAAATGAAACATAATCGAAATCGACTACGAGGATACCAAGATGTAGAAGATGTTTGTTCTCATCTGCGTGAATGCGCTGAATCAATTCGGTCGGGTGGTCTTATGACATGTGTTTCGCTGCTACGCAAGGTCGGCCCAAATAAGTACTATCATGTATTAGCGTCAGATCCATCGGTATTCCATGGAAAATGGTATGATACAACCCACCTATGTGGCGGGCGCCAAACAAAATATTATGAGCATGGTATTCTAACATCTGATAAATTAAATACGACCGATGAAAAAATTATATGGTATTATAATCATGAGCAAACATTATATTGTTATATCCGAGTATTTTTATCGACTGTGCTACCTTTAGGTGTATTTTCCGATTTCAAAGCTACAGTATATTGCCCACATATTGAAGTCCGTTATAAGGATAACCGATTGTTGCAATATTTTGATGTTAATAATACATTAACGTTATATAAATATGGTATTAATAACGAAGATATGGCCGTATTTCTCTCACTTAATAAGTATAGCATTAAAATAGATAATATTTGTGACCATGTAACGGTGCAGTGCGAAGGCACGGACGATAATAAACAAAAATTATTTGATTATTTACGTGGCCTGAAGTTTACATCCTTGCCGGGCGAGAAGAATGATAACGCCGGCGTAAAGATCGGTGAGAATATAATTTGCCGGCAGGAATAATCGGCGAGAATATAATTTGCCGGCGGAATAATTGATTCATAAAAAATAGATTTATTTTTTACAATTAAAAATATCGTGGCATATTCTTCGATTATCTAAATATATTTTGCAACATTGGTTTACAATCTTATTATATATAACTTTCTATTAATACCATTATATCCTGAGGTGTAATAGAAAGATAACAATCGGTCCCATATAATTTTATCATATTCTGATGCACATGTTCTACACATGTATCAGACCTATAACAATATTTATTGGCACACCTATGTTGATGACAATAAATGTCATCCTTAGTTATATTGAGACAAACTTTTGGTACATATTGACATATTTGATGATACTCGCAAGTATAATGATATGTGGGGCAAATATTAAATGAACCGCCATGTTTCGAACACGGAAGAACTATATCAGTTAATTCTTCAAAATTATCACGATCGGCCATGGCTGATTCATCCCAATGATATTCACACACATTCAATATAGGAGCGCACCTATTTAAGCAGCCTTGTATAGAACATAGAAGTATATGTCGTATATAGGTATGTACATCACACTTATGATGAATAGCACATGTGGGCCGGTAACATCCGTCTACTTCACATAAAATGTGCGCATGTTTTCGACATTCGGTCTTGTTATAAGAATCAGCGCGGCGCCCGCATCCGATTATTGTACATTTATCCATTTGTATTATCAACCTAAATTATATAAAAAATAATTTCATTTTGATCAAAGTTTATGCCTGTGTTATAATATTTTGTGGTACAAGGCTAATGGGGGATTATATTTTTCCCTAATAATTCTTGAAGTTTTTTTTCGTTGTATTTGCAAATAAGAAAATTTTCTATTTCTTTATAATATTTATTACTATCATCGATTATATAAAAATTCGGCATCATCATTTCATATATCTTGAAATAATCTTGCCATTTTCTATATTTATAAAAATAGTGATCCATTTCACTATTAGTTAGGAGAACCCCGCCAATTTTGTAAAATGTTACATTATTTGGCACGGGCATCCCATAACAATAAGCAATACCAGATTTCTTTACAACATATTTAATGTTCTTAATCATTTCATGATCATCCATGATATATAATTAATTATAATACATTAAATTCAATTGTTTAAGCCCTTATATTCTTTAATAACATCCAAATAATATTTGCAATGATCACATAATATTACGCCGGTTGGAGTATACCCGCAATAATCCGCACAATCAACTTGAATTTCATCCCATAATGGAATTGCCAAGGGAAATGTTGTACCTCGCGGAAAGTAGACGCATTCTTTATTCATAATTTTATAAAACATATTATCGCCGGACTTTAATAATCCGAATAAGTATTCTTTGTATTTTTCTGAAAAACTATTTTTGTTTACAAGATATTTAAATTCGGCCAGCCTTTCCAGCTGTTCTTCTAAATCTTTTCTTTTATCTTCTATAATTTTATTTGTACTTTCGGCATCATAATATATTCGGCCTTTATAATAATCATCATAATACAACTTTTCCGATGGCCTTATACCATTACTCAAATAAATATTAATGACATTATTTAGTGGGGCGGTATCAATTTGGAAATCGCCATACACCCATTTTACATTGGCATTCTTGTCATCACTATCCATGATTATTTTATATATTAAGATTTCAATTTGCGAGTATACCAATTAAATTGTATATAGTATAATTGTATATATAATAATGTCAGGTCCTAATTTCTATGCTGCCTGGAAACAAAATCAGGCACAGACTACTGCACAATTCAATCTTAACAATGCTCGGGCGGCCCAAATGCGCGCTCGATTTAATCCGGTACCAGCACCATCACATGTGGTGATTGCGGATCAAGCAGCAGCTAATAATGCCGTACGAGAGGCCGAACATAAACTGTTAAATCTGCCGAAAGATTAATTGGTAATATATAAGTTACCATAGTCCACATTCGGCATCCAATAATATTGGGAAAACTTCTTTTTTCCAGAAAAAATAAATTCATTTTGTCCAGTTATACTCTAAATTAATGTAATTCAATAAATGTACTAAAATATCACGTGGTGCTATTGCGAAATATGTTCCGCGATAAGATATATTTGATAAATATAATTCTAGTAATCTTCTATAATAATCAGGCCGCCACATATATGCAACCAGTGGCATGTTTGAAAGATATGATGCAGCGAAGAAACCTCTATAATATATTGACTCATATTCATTTGAAGATTCATGTGTAATATATTCTGATGGTGTAATCGTTGACACATGTGTTACTCCATCCCACGATGTATATTCTATATTTATGAGAGTATGCGGACATGGAAAATATAGTAACGTATATGTTGTATCATATAAGAAGTGTGCAATCGAATCTTTTCCTATAATATTATTGACAGTCGGAGTTTCAACGCATACCTGATAATATACTGAGCGTGATTGTAAGAACATCGAATTATCCAAACTCTCTATGCTTGGGTTAGCAAATATCGTTATGTCAGTGTTAAATGATAAATATGTTGGATAATTTTTTTGAGATATTGATGTCTGCTCACTGCTACGAATAGTACAATTCATATTTAATTCATAGGCTATTTTCCATATTATATTCGCAATTCTATTACAACATGAAGGCAATGACAATGATAAACATTTATGTGATTTATATTTTTTGATTTTATATATCATTTGTAAAATATTTGGGATCTTTCCTATTCCTCTTTTATTTAATATTATTAATGATATTGGTAAATTATATTTCTTTGCGGCGGCATGTCTTGTTTCATACAATTCCATGTAATTATCGTCCGTTTCTTCTACAAGCATAATAATATTAAATATAGGGTTTTCGGGTTTCGTTGTTGCTCGCAGTCTGAGCATTAAGAAATCGCCGGCATATTGCGCGATTTTCCCTGTGAATTTGTCGGCCCGCACATCCATAACTCCTTAATAATTTTATAAAAAATAATTTCATTTTGTATATTTTCGATATTGATCAAATATTATTATATCTTCTTAATTTGTCACATAACATATTATTACGGCAATTATATCTTGTGGTATAATCGAAAGATAACTATTGGCCCCATATAATATTATCATATTCGATTGTGTATGTGTTGTACATACATTCGATTGTGAACAACACCCATTTACACACTTGTGTTGATGACAATATGGTTGCATTTTGGTTATGTTTAAACATAACCCCATGACATATTGACATATATTATGATATGCACAAAGATAGTGATATAGTGGAGTGATATCAAACAAATTAGTATCTGCATTCCAACCGGCGGCGTTTGCTGTGCATTGAACAATATTATCTGTTATAAAGAGATTTTGATCAATTGTTATATCTGATTCATCAAAATGTGTTTCACATGTATAATGTATTGGTATACTTCTATTGGGACATTCAGGTTGAGCACATAATAATACATTCCGAATATAGGTGTGTACGGAACATTTATGATAAATTGTGCATGTGGGCCGATAACACCCATCCACTTCACATATAACATGAGCATGTTTCCTGCATTCGGCCCTATTATAGGAATCGGCGGGGTGGTTGCATCCACTTATTATACATTTATCCGGATTCATTGTCGAATAATACTTTTTACAATAATGAATTCATTTTTTTTAATCGTTGATTAATCTTCTTCTTTTCAATACATGAATATATTAGAATGCCGGAAGGCGTTGAGATCACTCGATTAGTTAAAAAAATGCAGAAGTTTGTGGGCCAACGAATATTGGCGGCGAAAATTTTGGCCGGCCGATATACCCGGGCGCATCCATTTGGTTGGGCCGGTTTCAACCATTCCCTGCCCACGACAATAAAATCCATACGGAAAAAAGGAAAATTTATATATTTTGTCTTGGCAAATGGATTTTATATTTATAATACTTTAGGTTTAACCGGAGCATGGACCGTTGATAAAACTCCATATAATAAAATAGAATTTGAATTGTCAGATAATCGTCTATATTTATTCGATATCCGAAATTTTGCCACGATCAAATTTGTAACGGCCGATCAATTTTCTCTAGACAAGAAGTTGAAAAGCATCGGCCCCGATGTTAACGAACCGGCATTCACCATAAAAATTTTCCGTGATATAATTGATGGTGCTCGGGATAGTTTGGCCCGGCAATGGTCGGTGGCGCAATTTTTATTATCGCAGCGGGAGGTATCCGGCCTTGGTGTATACATGGTATCCGAGGCGTTATACTTTGCCGGAATTGCCCCGCATAGAAAACTATCTTCGTTAGGGCCGAGGGAAATAATAAAATTATACAAAGGAATCAAAAAAGTTTCGGCGGAAAGCACCGCGGCCCAAACTTTTGATCTACATATTGATAGAAATATAAGTCAACTTAATAGATATAAATTTAGAGTTTACAAACATAAGGATGCCAGAAAATATTCGGTCGATGGAAGAAATATTTATTGGTCCGCGGATCGGCAATCGTAGGAAACTTTTTTGTCACCGTGTTGAGATACACCTTTCCGCAATTAGCAAGTCATTCGCCCGGGCGTAAGCATATTACATCTCGGCGCCGAAGGCGAGCTTGCGAGTAGAGAAGCATAGGTCCTGGCCAAAGGCCAGAGACCGTCGCCCTTCGAGCCGACACATGATGACGCTTGCAAAGGTCGGTTCCGAAGGCGAGTTTACGAGCCGACACATGATAACGCTTGCAAAGGTCGGCTCCGAAGGCGAGTTTACGAGCCGACACATGATGACGCTTGCCGAAGGTCGGCTCGTAAACTCGCCTTCGACGGATAATCGTCGCCGAGCGCTTCCAAGAAGTATGCTCGTCGCGCCAATCTTTGATTGGCTAGGTAATTTCATTGACGCGGATGGTTACCAAAGCGTTGACGGTGGTTGCATTTTATTATTCATTGGCACAACCTCCTGCCGACACAATTGAATAACGTCCGGCGGAATATAGATATAGCTTTTTTGTTAACGATCTCGGGGGTCTGTCGGCGGGAATAACATTTATTATACAAAATGAATCAGGTCCTGGCAAATATTGAGAAACCTCTCTTCACTTTTGTAATACTGTTCTAAAAAGTAGATATGGAGTGTGTTGACGAATTGAAACCAATGTTTGTTGCTGGCAAACTACATGTAATCATACACCATAATATGGTGAAAACAAATACCATTTACTATAAAGTGTACGAAGAAGTTGGCCAAAATTATTTGGAGATGCTACTTAATTTCTATAAGTATAAGAATATAGAGGAGGCTATTGACGCCTTAGTGTTGCTTGGAGAGAAGACAGATGAACTATAATTTAATATTTTTTGTTGCAAAAAAATGAAAATAATTGTATATATTCGCGGATATCTTTTGGCAATATTGATAGATAACCATTTGTCATGGCCTTTTGTAAACAAAATTTATTTATATAATGTTTCAACCCTTTCTTAGCATAATCATAGGCGGAATATCCAGAATGATCTCGCAAAAATAGATCAGCCCCGGCATCCAATAATATGTATACATAGTAATAACCATAATTAATGAGTCCATAATCTTCTACAATATGTATTAATATGGATTTGCCAGTATTGTCACAATTATTCACATTAATTCCGGCGTGGATTAAACTTATATAATTTTGTTTCCGTATGGGATCACGCCGAGGCAGGCTATAAGAAGCATAGTACAATGCATTATTGCCATTGTAATCTACGGCATTAATATCAATTCCCAGATACTTCAATAAGGTCGGTACAAATTCGGGCGCCTCCTTAACAGCAACCATCAACGGAGTACGCTTAAGGCCATGATACTCACAAACATTGACATCGATAATCGGATATTCAAATAATTTATAGAATGCATATGCATCATTTTGCATAATTACTTTTATCAAATATGGTTCCTTTGTCTTAACGGGAGTAATACCTCTGTTATGAGATCCTCTCCAATACAACGCATCCATTGTGTGTGTTTATATTGATATTTGAATGGGAAATTTTCATTTTTTATGGATTCACCCGAAAGCACACTCGGCCACACAATCCTGGTAATCTCGTCTGCATAAGGTAGAGGGCGTGCCACTTGTTAGACAATCATTATATAAATAACCACATCCACAATCACTAGAATATGACGCAAATGATGGCGCTCCCCATCCTCCGCCGTATCCGTACCCACCGCGCGGACGATGTCTGCCTTCCCCGCGTCGCCAACCACGATGTCCGCCGCCACGTCGACCACCACCGCCGCCACGTCGACCACCACCGCCGCCACGTCGACCTCCACCGCCGCCACCACCGACAGCACCACCAACAGCACCAC
>Ga0209542_10007635_pt1 | contig 20498 bp, 17 predicted proteins | sample RifCSPhighO2_01_FD_184028 | JGI IMG/M metagenome (GOLD analysis project Ga0209542, IMG submission 184028) | Soil microbial communities from Rifle, Colorado - Rifle CSP2_plank highO2_0.1 (SPAdes) (version 2) | ecosystem: Environmental > Terrestrial > Deep subsurface > Rock core/Sediment ...
CTGTAGTGATATCCTGAATCGCCTTTTCAAGGTCTTCCTCGGAGACCGGCGCGGCAATTTCTTCTGCCGGAGCGCGACGCGGAGCCGACTTAATGACGTCCGTGCGCTTCACCTCGCGCATCGCGGGCGGCTTTATCTTTGCACGCGTGTCCTCGCGAACGGTTTTCCAAATGACAAAACGAAGTACGCTGGGATTAGATTTGAGAGCATCGTTCAGCACGGGCACAACGGAAGCGGCGACCTCAAATTTTATCCACCCGAAATAGCCGCGGTCATACTCGGTGTACTTCTCGCCGGAGCGCACTGACATCGCATACGCAAGTTTTATCAATGAAGGCGCTCCTTCCGCGATAAATCCCGCTTTTCCTGCCGATGACTCAATGACTGTGCGGATTTCACCGACGACCTTTTCAAGGTCTTCCTCCTTCACTGTTGGAATAATGTGGTAGCCGATTTCGTATATGCGCGGTTCGACTGCGCTCACATCAAGCGGTTCTGCCGGGGCTTCTTCAATAGGCAAAGCGGCCAAGTCTACGTCTAAGAGTGCTGTTTCGTCCGTCATAGGTTGAGGCACTTTAGCACGCCAGATGGGCAATAGGCAATACCTGCCGGCAGGCGGGGCGCTACAAACCAAAGACTCTTCGCGCATTAGCAAGTACCTGAATTGCTACCATCTCCAAATCCTCTCCCCGGATTCCCGCAATCGCTCGCACGACTTCTTGAACGTATGCGGGCTCGTTGCGCTTTCCACGATGAGGCACCGGAGTTACGTACGGCGCGTCTGTCTCGGATAAAATCATATCTAGAGGAGCATTTTTAACAACTTCATCGTAGTCGTGGGTAAAGGTGAGAACGCCCGTGAATGAGAGCGTGAAGCCGATGTCAAGGAATTTCTTTGCGATTTCCCAATCGCCCGCAAAAAAGTGCACGTCACCCCGCACCTTTGCGTGCGCTTTGATGATTTCAAGTGCATCTTCATAGGCATTTCTTATATGCAACATTAATGGCTTATTGAGTTTATTCGCAAGTTCTATTTGCTTAATGAATACTCTCCTTTGAGTTTCTTTCGTGCTTTCGTCCGAGCGATAGTAGTCAAGACCGCACTCACCTACTGCGATAACGTGCGGATTTTTCCCCAATGCTTCGTAGGCAACCGTATCAAACACCTCTCCGCGGGACGTGAATTCCTTACCACCCTCACCTAATTCTTTCACATCGTGATACGACTTCGTCGTGTGCACGGGATGTAGGCCGATGGTCGCGTAGACATTGTCGTATTTCTCCGCGAGGACCACTGCCGCCTTGGATGTATCAAACTGTGTCCCCACGACATTCATCCCCACTCCCGCATCGTTGGCGCGCGCAATAACCTCGTCGCGGTCCTCGTTGTAAGCGACGAAGTTCACGTGCGTATGGGCGTCAAAATATTTCATTTCTAATCCTTGCGAGGAAAGAGGTTTTCTGGCTTCTTGTTGTCCATAACTGCTTGTATTATCTTCGCACTCGTTGCAGGCAAGAGCGGCTCAAGCATTTCATCAATAAAGGCGAGCTCTCGTACCAGTTCTGCAATGAGAGTCTTGGCTTTTTCTTTGTCTACTTTCACTACCTTAAATGGTTCCGTATCATTGATTTTCTTGTCAAGCGCCTGAATACGTCCCCACACATAGTTTATGGCGACCTGTATTTCGTACCCAGCCAATGGCCGCGTGAACTCCTCCGGGTATGGCATAAATTCTATCGCCACTGGCTCCGGTAGATGGGTTTCGGCAAGCTTCATAATGCGCGCGGCAAGATTCCCGAGCCCATTAGCAAGGTCGGCATTGTACGCTTCCTTGAACTTATCCATTGTAAAATCTGAATCCTCAAACGGGTGTATGTGGCGGGCAAGATAATACCGAAGCGCGTCTGTTCCATATTCACCAACAATCGCTATCGGGTCTATGACGTTACCGAGCGACTTTGACATCTTCTGCCCGCCAACATTGATAAATCCGTGTATGATTATCTGCTTTGAAGGCGGGAGCCCCGCCGACATGAGCATCGCCTGCCACATCGCCGACTGCTGGCGTATTTGGTCCTTCCCCGCCATTTGAACACCGTCTGGATGTTCATTCGTCCCCCAAAACTTGGTGAAATTTGCTTCGTCTTCCGGCCAACCGAGAGTAGAAATGTAATTAATAAGCGCATCAAACCAAACATACATTATGTGATCAGAATCATCTGGCACAGGAACACCCCATGGCATTTTTTTCTTTAAGCGAGAAATACTGAAGTCTTCAAGCCCAGATTCCACAAAACGCTTTATCTCGTTGAACCTATACTCTGGAACTACAAAATCGGGTCTGTCTTTATACATCTGGAGCAGTGGCTCCCGATACTTTGAAAACCGGAAGAAATAATTCTCCTCATCTATCAACTCTATTTTTAGATTGGGATGTATCGCGCATGCGCCATCCAGTAGTTCGGATTCTGTTTTTTCAAGTTCGCATCCGACACAGTACTTTGTTGTGTAATTCTTTTTGTATATGTCGCCGTTTTGGAGACAGCGCCTCCAGAATTCCTGCGCCGCCGCTTTGTGATGAGCATCGGTCGTACGGATAAAATGCAGGTCTGGAAATAAATTCAGTTTCTCCTTGAGGTTCTGAAATTTACGTGCGTATTCATCCACATATTTTTGGGGCTCCTTCCCTTCTTCAAGCGCCTTGCGGTAAATTTTTATTCCGTGCTCGTCCGTTCCCGTATTAAAAAAGACCTCATCCCCGCTGAGCTTGTGATACCGCGCGGCAATATCGGCGTGGACTATCTCAAGCGCGAAACCGATGTGCGGCTCCGCGTTCACATACGGAAGCGTAGTAGTGAGATAAAAGGATTTAGTCATGCCCTATTAGCAGGTCTCGATGGAGACACTAGCCCTTTTCCTCGTCGGCGAATACGCGCCTGTTTTCTATGTCTTTCACAAATTCTTGAAGCGCGCCCGCCACGGGCACGGAAAGAAGAATTCCAAGGAATCCGGCGAGTTTTGCGCCGATTATAAGCGCCAAGATTACTAGAATGGGCGGAACGCCTACCACTCTTGTAACTACAAGCGGATATATAAGATGATTTTCAAACTGCTGAACTATTACATACATGGCGATTGTGAGAAGCCCGAGTGTGATGCCGCCGTCTACAAATCCTATGGTAACCGCCGGAACCGCGGCCAGCGCCGGGCCGAATACCGGGATGATTTCAAATGCGGCGGCGATAACTGCGAGGAGCAGCGCGTGTTTTACTCCCAGTATAGTGAGCCCCAAAAATACCAGAACCCCTACGATGACGGCCAAAATCAGCTGTCCCTGCATCCATAATCCGATTTTATGCTGGGATCTTTTCCATAAATTGAGAACGTATGCATGGTATCTTGGCGGAGAAATAATGCGCAGGAAATCGTCTATGCCAGTCTCCAGAACGGCAAAATAGAAAGAAAAAACAATGATGAGTATGAATGAAAACACTCCGCCGAACACGTTGCTCGCAGTCTTGAAAGCGCTGGTGAACACTCCGCCCGCATTTAATACACCCCGTGCGCTCTCTATAATGTCGCCGCTGGAAACGGCGCTCGGGGCTACTGTTCCCAAAAAGCGCGAGTACCCGTCAAACGCTCCGGTGCGGGTGAACGCGTCAAGATACGCAGGCAGTGATGATACGAATGCCGCCAGTTCTTCCAATATCGTCGGGAGAAAGAAATAGAAAATTAGGAAAAAAAGAGCGAACAAAAACAGATAGACAGCGATGACGGAAAGCAGCCGCGACAGTTTCCGGCGAATCAGCGCCGCAACGGCAGGCTCAATCGCCGAAGCGATGACGATTGCCATTATAACCACAAGCACGAAGTCCCGCAGGTAATACAAAAGCCATACGGCCAAAACCAAAAGAACCGTCTTTACTACTGTGCCGAGCGTTATTGAGATGTTTAATGGATGTTCTGACATTGGCTCAATCGTAGCACAATTAGAAAACGTGCGCTAAATGGACGAAACTCTCCGAATCTTACCGCAGGTTGTTTGTTGGAAGTTCGCGAACTGAAACTCGTTTCTGCACCCCGGTATCGCGATTACGCACAGTGACAGTGTCGTCCTTAAGAGTTTGGAAATCAATCGTAATGCATACGGGCGTACCTATTTCATCCTGCCGGCGGTAGCGCTTGCCGATGTTGCCGTTGTCATCCCACATGATTTGCGGGATTTCTTCCTTCAGGTTTATATATACTTCGCGAGCTTTCGTCACCAGTTCCGGTTTGTTTTTAAGAAGAGGAAACACCGCGGCCTTGATTGGGGCCACTGCCGAATTCAATTTAAGATACGTACGCGGCTCATTTCCCAATTCATCTTCCGTGTACGCCGTTTGGAGTACTGCGAGAATCAGGCGGTCAACGCCGAACGAGGGTTCAATGACATGCGGGGTAAATTTATTTCCGCCTTCTTCTAAGTATTTGAGTTCAACCCCGCTCGAGGCCTCGTGCCTCGTTAAGTCAAAATCCGTCCTGTACGCCAGACCGAATAATTCTTTGCGCCCGAACGGAAAATCAAACTCAAAATCAATAGTGCGCATAGAGTAATGCGCGCGGTCTTCGGGCAACACTTCCAACTCATGAACAGAAGACTTTTCTATCCCGATGTTTTCAAGAAACCCGAGAGCCAGTTTGTGCCACATTTCAAAACTCTTTTTCCACTGTTCTTCTCGTACAAAATACTCTATTTCCATCTGCTCAAATTCCCTCGTTCTGAATATAAAGTCGCGTGGCGAAATCTCATTGCGGAACGCTTTCCCTATTTGCGCAATTCCGAATGGCAATTTGGGGTGGAACGAATCCACTACATTCTTAAAATTGACGAAAATACCGCCAGCGGTTTCAGGTCGCAGGTAGGAAACCGAGTCAGCATCCTCGGTCGCTCCGACGTGCGTATTGAACATCATATTAAACTGCTTCACCTCACTGAATGGACCGCCGCACTCAGGACATTTCTCACCCCTCTGCTCGGCGCGAAATCGGTGATGACACTTCTTGCATTCAACCATATGGTCTGAAAACCCCTCTGTATGGCCGCTCGCCTCCCATGCTTTTTGGTGCATGAGAATGGCCGCGTCTACGCCGTACATGTCATCACGGCTGTCTATGAACATACGCCACCAAAGATTCTCGATATTTTTCTTCAGCGCGACGCCAAGCGGACCGTAATCCCAGAACCCAGAAAGTCCACCGTAGATTTCGGATCCTGGGTAGATGAACCCTCGCCTCTTCGCGAGCGAAACTATTTTTTCCATCGTTACTTCAGACATAGTGGTTCAGTATATCGCATATAGTATTTAGTATCTTGTGTTCAAGCTACAGGCTGCTGGCTACTAGCTACAGGCTAGCTTACCTAACTACCACCGCCTCCGTGGGACTAAATCCTTGGTCGTTTACCATGTTAGTCGTCACGTCAGGCGCCGTGCGCGAAACTGCGGCACCAGTCGCAGCATCGGTTCCCGAGAGAGAAATGTCTTTCAGAATGACCGGTTGAGTTCCGATTTGACTCGTGGAGGGCGTGAATCCTATGGCAATTGCGATCTGCCGCGATGGCGCGCCATTTACTCCAGTTCCCGGTTCTACGTCGCCAATGACCCAAGTAAGCGAGCCGTCATCTCTGTTGAATGTGACCCTTTCAGAAAATGGCGCGTACATTGTTGGCCCGAGTGAACGGACGTAATTAGGCATAATTGCGGTGAGCTTCGCATCTTTTATCTTGCTCGTAGTATTTGTCACGGTGAAAAGTATCGCGTATGTTGTTTCCTTATCGGCCTGCGGAGGCACAGACCCAGAAACGCCGAATGGATTATCGTGGTAATGCCCCTCGGCAGCAATGCCTAAGTCGCTCGCAACCTTGATTGTTTGTGAAGCTGTAGACTGAAGACTTTCCGGAACACCGGACTCTGAAAGGCGTTTGCCGGCGGCATGTACCGTGATAGTAAGATTCGGATCTCGCAGAGTCTGCAAAACGTCGCTCGGAGGCATTTGAAAAAAGAAGCTTACTGTCCCGCTCCCGCCGGACGCAACAGTGGCAAGGTTTCCGTTGGTCGTCGTCTTGTCCCACAAGACTGCGTTGTCGTAAGAGCGATAAAAACCGTCCTGGGTTTTGACGGTTGCTCCGTCAATCGGCAAGCCGGAAAGGCGCGCGACTATTACGGCATCTGTTATCTCTGTCGTGAGGTTGTTCTTCCACGAAACAGATACGTTGACATCGCCTCCGGGAGTGACGACAGCGCTTCCTCCATTTGAGTTGTTAACAGAAACAGCAAGTCCCAAAAATGGTTTTGATATCGCCATCCGGTATGACGTTTCGGCGAACACAGTGTCTACGTCGGAGCTGTCTTTTGTTTTCCTGGTGCCCAATCTGACGCGGAAAACGCGTTCGTCTCCCGGCTCTCCGGCGAGTGTCCCGTTGACGCTCACGCGAAAAGAAGTCCCCGGCATCATATCTCCAAGTTCCCACACGCCAGGACCGGCCTGTTTCAAGTTCGCGGAAGAGAACACGAAACCGAACGGATACCCCATGCCGAGTAACACATCTTTTATCGGCGCCGTGGCATTTGAGGTAATGGTCATAGTAAGCGATATCGGCTGTCCGGAAACGGTTTCAGTATTTCCATCGATTGATACGGTAAGAGGGCTGGAGCTGAACACAAGAGCGTAATCTGCAGATGTGGCGACAAAAACTGCGCTTGAGCCAGTGACCCGATATTCAAGCTGTGCTTTTAGTACTGCCTGCCCGCCTTCCACGCCGGCAAATACCGCGCGGACGGGCACGTTCACAACGCCTCCAGATTTTATCGTACCGATAGAAATGCGCTGACGCGGAACGTCGGTTGGAATGTTCGGCGACATGCGTGTGCCCGGGGGATATACGATTATCAGGTCCGCAAGTTCAAGCCCCACCTGATTTTGATTTGAAATCGTAATCTGAAGTTCCGTTGGTTCCCCTCCGGAAACGCGCGAGGGCCCCGAAATTGATATCCCGATATTGCCGGAAGGTGAAGGCGAGGAACCTCCGCCGATGGTAAAATAGTATGTGATAAATCCCGCAGCACCGACAAAAAACGCAGCGAGAGCTATGCCGAGCCATCGCATCGTGCTCCTCCAGATGCCAGAAATCCTCGGGGCAACCACGATGCCCTGCAGTTTAGGCTCCTGCATCTTCCAGTCTTCTGCTATGTCGGTTCGGTCACCCTCTAGCGTGCGCCTTTGATGGTCTTTGAATTTGGGAGCGAGCGAGCGCGAGTACATCGCGCGGCGCAATCGGTTCATTTTTTCTTCATCATTCGGCATCGGCTCCATACCCACAATAATACCAGAACTTTCAGATAAACGTTCTGTATTTCTTCTTTCTTGTATTTCTCTACTCCCTATCACCCCTTGCCTATGCCCTGTTTATAAGTGTGTTTCCGAAATGGCACGGTTAACGGAGGATAGCAACTCGTCCCGCAAATGTTCGGCTTCAAGGAGATGCCCGTCCGCGTATGCCGTGTGCGTAAGGAGGGCTGTCTTGAGGGCTTCGTTTGATATGTAGCCGAGCGCGTACAAAACGCGCGCGGCGCACACGAGTTCAATGGTAGCCCACGCCTCGCAATGTTCTTGCGAGAGCGCGGAGAGCGCGTCGCGCAAAATCTCAAAAAGATTTCGGTTCGCTTCTTCACCGGCGACAAATCGTGTCACCAATCCGGCAATGCGTGCAAACGCCATCCTGCCCTTAATGTCTCCGCCGCTGCCGTTCCCCAAGGCCGTTGCTCCGGCAAGACGCCACCCCTGTTTGCCTCGCACGAGAGAAACATTTGCCAAGGAATAATTCTGGAGCGCGTATCGCATTTTGGATTTTCCCGCGCGAATCCCCCGCGCTCGTGCACGCACGAGCCCGAAATCGCGGGTGAAGAGCCCGAGTATCTTATCCGACTCGCCCATCTCTCGGCTCCCAAGGACAAGCGCATCGGTGTGATATTTCTGGTACATCCCGTTAGAAGTAGGAAGCTTGCGCTTCCTTCTTGTTACCTGCGATTAGTAAAACATCGACCAATGCAAAACATTTCGCGAACATTCGCTTCTCAGAACTTCCGTGACTTCTAACTGGATACATGAAAGTAAATCAAAATGCAAAAGTCAAAAATCAAAAGTTCATAAAAGCGAAATGGTCGTATTCGTTTGCTTCCCGATTGCCTCCAGACGCTGCCCGATGACTAGACGGTCTTCTTGAGAAACCGTGATAGAGACCTCGCCGTGTTCTCCCGGCCGCATCCTAGCGGCCTTGCGCGCGTCCTGCACGAGCCGTACAGCGTCCCGCACCGCGCCCTCTTCGCGCAGTTTCGGTGTAATGTTCGTGTCTAACGCAAACGAATTTCTAACCTCAACCTCTTTTACGTTCACTTCATCTTTGATTAGTTGAAGCAACCCCTCCCTGCCTTTTCCTGTCAACTGTTTACTGTTAACTGTTAACTTCTGTAATGGCTGGCGCACTTTGATGCCCGCCTTATCGCGCGCTTCCAGCGCCTGCGTTACGATGGCGCGCGCGTTTGCCATATCGGAAAGAATGCTATCTTTTTTGCCGAACAACTGCGCAAAGAAGCCCTTTTGTGCAGAGGCAGGCCACTCTGCGAGATGCACGCTCTCTGGATCGCCTTCTTCTTTGGCCGATTGAAACAAATGCTCTGCAAAAAACGGCATGGAAGGCGCGACAATCAGCGAGAGCGTATAGAGAACGTGCCGCAAAGTAGCACGTGCCGCTTCTGCATCGTCTCCACCCTCTTTAAAACGCTCGCGGCTTCTCCGCAAATACCACACCGAGAGGTCGTCAATAAAGAGAACAATCGGTCTCGTCGCCGTGTCCAGCTGGTACTTTTCAAAACCTCGCGTGGATTCGCGTACAAGTTGGCCAAGACGCGCGAGAATCCAGCGGTCAAGAACATGGGTACTTGCGGTTCCCCGCTTGGTATCATCCGCATACATTTGATAGAAAGCCAGAACATTTCCGAGTCGCCCGATATTTTTTCGAGCGACTTCGTTCACGCCTTTTTCCGAGAAGCTCAAATTCTCGGCTTGCATCACGGGAGATGCAAGCAGGTAGAAGCGGAGTGCATCGGCGCCGTATCTATCAACTACTTCCATCGGGTCGGGATAATTATTGAGCTTTTTGGACATCTTCTTGCCGTCTTCCGCCAAGACTATGCCGTTCACGATGACATTCTGAAATGCATTCCTATTGAACAGAGCGCCCGCGAGCACGTGCAGGTAGTAGAACCACGCGCGCGTTTGGTCCAATCCTTCGGCGATAAATTGCGCGGGGAAAACTCTCTTAAACTTCTCCGTATTTTCAAACGGATAGTGCCGCTCGCCGTATGGCATTGAGCCGGAATCAAACCAGGTGTCCAACACGTCCGGCACGCGCTTCATCACGCCCCCGCATGCACAGGCAAAAGAGATTTCATCAACGATGTGCTTGTGCAAATCGTTCACTTTTTTCCCGCTTGCTTCTTCAAGTTCCGCGGCGCTTCCGAATACTTTCAGCTTCTTACATTTCTCGCACCGCCATATCGGAATGACGCTCGCCCAAAAGCGCTGGCGCGAGATTGACCAGTCGCGCGCGCCCGAAAGCCAATCTCCAAAACGCCCTTCTTTGATGTGCGCGGGAGACCAATTGATATTCTTAGCGTTTTCAAGCAAGTTCTCTTTCAGCTTTGTAACAGAAACAAACCACGACGATGTCGCATAGTTAAGCAATGGCGTATCGCATCGCCAACAATGCGGATATGAGTGTTCAATTTTCTCCTTTGAGAGAAGCAGTCCATTGTGGGCGAGATATTTGATTATCAGAACGTCGGTCGCCTGCGGGTCATCTATCGGCTTTACGTCTCTCCCTGAAAAATCCGTAACCTCTTTCTTGAATGTGCCGTCCATGTTGACATGTTGAACGAACGGAAGACTTTCTTTTTTCGCAAGTTCCCAATCATCAGAGCCAAATGCCGGCGCTTCGTGCGCGATTCCCGTACCAGCTTCAGTCGTGATGAAATCCGCCGTATATACTTTCCAACCGTTCTCGCGGTTCTTGAGTGATTCATCTTTTGCGTAGTAATCAAAAAGTGGTTTATATTTTATTCCCGCAAGCTCCTGGCCCTTTCTTTCCTCAAGAATCTCCGCTTCAGGAACAATCGTCACCACCCTATCCTTGGCCAGCCATGCAAATCCTTCAGGAATTTTGACTTTGACATATGTAACTTCAGCACCAACGGCCAGTGCAACATTCCCCGGCAGTGTCCACGGCGTGGTCGTCCATGCCAAGAAATATGTTCCGGGCTCATCAACTAATTCAAACTTCACCGTCACCGAAATATCTTTCACATCCTTGTACCCTTCTGATACTTCCTGCTGTGAAAGTGTCGTCTCGCATCGGGGGCAAATGTGCATTGAGCGGTAATCCTCGTAGACCAGTCCCTTGTCGTAGAGCTGTTTGAAAACCCACCACACAGATTCCATAAACGGCTTGTCCATCGTGCGATAGGCATGCTCCATGTCGGCCCACCGGCCAATGCGCGGGATTATTTTTTCCCATTCGCTCGCGTAAGTAAGCACGCGGCTTCGACAAAACTCATTAAACTTTGCTATGCCGTACTCTTTTATTTCTTTCTTATGCTTGAACCCCAGTTCTTTCTCCACGATGTTCTCTATCGGTAGCCCGTGGCAATCCCAGCCCCACACTCGCGGGACGCGATACCCGCGCATCGTCCAATAGCGCGGTACGACATCTTTGATGACGGAGGCCACGAGGTGTCCATAGTGCGGAAGCCCCGTCGCAAACGGCGGCCCATCATAGAAAACGTATTCCCCCTTCGGCGCGTCTTTTTGGAGCGATTTCTCAAAAATTTTACGCTCTTTCCAAAACGCAAGAATATTCTCCTCGCGCTTTGCTGTTTCGCTCTTGGAAACCTCTTTCATCGCTATATCCTAGCAGAAAAACCTAAGTGTGGTTAAGAACCTTGGGACACAAGGCGCTCACATTCAATTCGCATACTATCTTCCCTATCGCCCCTACTGATAAACAAAAACAAACTTCCCGTTGAATCGCTGTACCATTCTTTGACAGGGGTCAAAGAATGGTACAGCATTACAGCTCGTGTAATTTGAAAAATCTTTTCAGCGCCGCCGAACCGTCTACGTCGCGGGCGGAAATGAAAGAGACATAACGTGTTACTTTGTAAAACCTGCAAACCTCGAGCAGGGTATCTTTTATCGGATACGGATATATGAGTACCGATTGCTGATACTGCGCGATACCCATGCGCAACAGAGCACTGTTGAGCGCCTTGCGCGCCGTGGATTCTGCCTGCGGAATATCGAACATGATGAGATGCCACCAGCCGTCCCATCTACGCGGCCGAGGGATTTGGAGATTCCATATCGCCTCACCAGAAAGCAAGCGACCGCCCTTATCGCTCACCGCGTATCTGACCCCGTGCTTTTTGAGATAACCGCCCTGTTTCAACTGTTTTATTTTGCGCCTTGCATACCTGCGATTCTCTGCCGTATCTCCGAGCGTCAGATCATGCAACATCCTACCGATCATGCGAGGTGAAGGAGCCGCTCCGATGACGATTATAAGCACTCCGAGCGCAACCATCTTCAAAATGCGCACCGTGCGTTCTCTCTTGGCTCTTTTTTGCGCATCACGCGCGTCCGCCGTTTTTCCTGTACCGATCCCCGTTCTTATCTCTGTACCATTCATAGACAGCTGTCTATGAATGGTACAGAAGGTGTACTGATTTGCAAGTGCACAGGCGGATCCGGCACAATTTATCAACTCATGTACCCTACTAATTTAGTTGGAGCAGTTCTACATCTTCTCTGGAGCGGAGATGCCGAGTAGCCACAGGCCGTTCTTTAGGGTTGCGCGGACGGCATCCACGATTGCGACTTTGTGCGGCGCATCCTTTGAGCCATCCAGAATGTGTACTTGTGCGTACCAGCTGTTAAACGCGCCAGCAAGCAATATCAAATAATTCACAAGTAGATGTGGTTCAAGCTCGTTCGCCGCATAGAGGACAACTTCCGGAAAACGCGTGACAAGACGCGAGACATCATTGGGTTCCAAGGTGTCACCTTGAGCACCCAAAAAGGTGACTCCTTGAGATTTCGACCTCTCAACAACAGCATGCGCCCGCGCATGCGCGTACTGCAAATATGGACCGGAATCTCCATCAAGGGAAAGCGCGTGCTCGCGGTCAAAAATGATGTCTTTGCCCGATGCCTGCCTTAATATCTGGTATTTCACTCCCGCAAGAGCTACATCGTGCGCCAGTTTCTCATGATCATCTGCACGGCTTTCCTTGGCGCGCTCTTTAGCGACGTCAAAAAGCTCTTGAAGCAACCCTAATGCAGTAACAACGTTACCGGTTCGCGATGACATTTTGCCATCGGCAAAACGCATCATGCCGTGCGATATGTGAACGGTTTTTGCGGCAAGTTCGGGATAGACCTTTGACATCGCATCCAGCAATACCCTGAAGTAATCATTGACCTCGTTGCCGGTTATGACAATAGATTTGTCATAACTATAGGTGTCGTATTTCTTCTTCGCCAGACCAAGCTCCTTCGCTTCATAGGTTGGCAATCCTTTGGAATTTATGAACACGCGAGTATGCAATCCTTTTTTCTCATCTCCTTTGTAAACAATCGCACCGTCGCTTTTCTCAAATATCTCGGGATGTTCCTCAACTACACGCTTCCCGAACGGCGCCGTTTCGCTTTCAAAAAAGTAATGGTCAAAAAATCTTTCATTTCCAGATTGTTTTCGGGGCTCCATTCCGAGCTTCCCGTAAATAATTTCGAATTGAGCCAATGACTCCTTTCTTCCAGCTTCATAAAGCTTGTCTATTTCTGGATCAATTTTGTTATAGATCTTTTTATTTATCTCATCTACCGCTTTCTTGTGACTCGGATCGCTCTCATATAAATCGTTGCCCATTTTATATGCAACCCCCCAAGGGACTCCGTTATCTACATCGGATGGATATGTTCGTGCATAAATGGCTTTAGCGACATGCGGGCCCACATCTCCCTGATAATTCGCTCGCTTAACTTCGGCACCTGAGTACTCAATAAGACGCGAAATGGATTCTCCGATAGCATTACTCATTAAATGCCCTATATGAAATTCTTTGAAAGGATTCGGGTCTGTGTACTCCACCATCACGCGCAAGCTTTTCTGCGAATCATTCTTTCCCCACGCTTCCCCATCCGCAATCGCCTGCTCTAGAACACTATTGATAGCATTTGGCGTAAGATGGAAATTTATAAAGCCAGGCGCTGCAACCTCAACGCTTTTGACACCGTTTAGTTTCGGAAGTCCGGCAACTATTTTCTCTGCGAGCCTTAGAGGAGACGTGCCCGCTTGTTTTGCATATTGCAAAGCTACGCCTGTCGCATAGTCTCCATGCGAAAGTTCTTTCGGGCGCACAAGCAAAACATCCTGCGCAGGAAGTTTAATTCCCGCCGTATCCAAAGAGCGCGCAAGCGCCTTTGTTAAATCATCAACAATGTTCACTCTCAAATAATACCATTGACCCCCATGTGCATACTAAAGAACCGCTCAAAGCAAAAAGCATTAAAAAAAACAAGCCCGCACCTCCTCCGGGCGGACTTGCTATTTATATCCCGGCTTCGACCAAGTGGCCGATGTCGGTGTGGTGCTTAGCTGCCACCACGATTTCCAATCAGGCTACTGCCCGATGGGCGATCTTCCTCGTACGAGCTGGCGGCGGGCGTTGCAGGGAAGTCCTCCCTTTTCATTCTGGCCATAAAGTCGGCCAGAAATGCCATTATCGATTCGCGGGAAGCGGGAGTGCCGTCCCGCAAAACTGATCTGGCAACAACGACCACGACGCGTGCCGCCGGCTCATTTTGGCCACCAGCTATGCCGGGGTCCAAAATGTCCCTGAAAGACACGTCTTGAGGGTCGTTAGACGTAGCCACGGTGGGCCGGTGGTCGTGTATGAATGAAAGTGCAAATGCCAGTGCTTCTCCCGCTCTCCGCCCGCCCGCGACGATTACTTCGTCTGCCCAGTGCAAAACGAGTTCCCGAACCGCAACCTCACGACCTGTATCATGGTACTGCGCCATTATCACGCCGTTTACATTCTTCACGAGCCGGGCTACCCGCGCGAGGTGTCCCTTCTGAATTAGTGCGTCTCGGATGAGCGCACCCGTATTGCCATCATCGGAGATGACGGCGTACCGCTTGGGTTTGTCCATATACTACCCCTCCGTTTTACAAACAAAGAAAAGCGCGCAGGGCGCGCCACCATATCTGTCAATGTTCCGACAGTCAGAGGATACTATGATTCAGATTGACCGCTCGGTCAAGCAATTAGCTTTTTGCTCACAATGTGCCATATTTCTGCATCCACTTCCCTCTGCGTGCGATTGGCGTTTACAACGTGCGCCCGCGGCCCGATTTCCTTGGCAAACACTTTGAAACCCGTGCGCACCCGCTCTTGGTACACGCGATTTTTCTCATCAAAACGGTCTTTCGTGGGCTTCCGCCCTGCACGATGCTTCTCTGCTGATAGAACCGGAATATCAAGAATAATGTATGCGTCCGGTGCGTTGTTACCGAGAACCACTTTGCGCGCTTCCCAAAAAAGTCTTGTGAGTTGCGGATGTTTCTCGCCGAATATCTGAAACGCAAAGGTTGAGGAATCAAAACGGTCAGAGATGACGTGCTTACCTGCGCGCAGTGACGGAACAATCTTTTCCCGCATGTGCTCCGCGCGCGCGGTCCAGAAAAGAAAGAATTCGGTTACCACATCCGCAGTAGGAATAAGGCCGTGCAAAAGAAGCTTCCGTATTTTTTCCGCGAGCGGCGCTCCGCCCGGCTCATGCGTGAGTACGGTGCCTTTTCCCATTCTTGCATGCAGAAGTTTTGCGTGCGTCGTCTTTCCGCAACCGCCGATGCCATCAATCACGATAAATTTTCCCTTCTTCATTCTTGGATTATGCGCTAAAGGCAGAGCGAGGTCGAGCGATGGGAGAGTTACCGTTATGGTACATGCGTACAATAACGGTAACTCTAATAGTTAGTACAAAGTAGCTCTCAATGCCAGCTCCACAATATTCATCAAGCTTTACGTTACGTACTTATCTTAACCGACCGGTTAAGATAAGTACGTAAGTTTTCTTTGGCCGATTTCGGCGACTAGGATGTAATCCTCTTTACTGCCGAGAATGCGCGGTCTATGTCTTTATCGGCGACAATGATGCTGAACTCTGTCCCGACAGACATGACCTCCACCAGGCTCACGCCGTCTTCCGCGACCGCCTTCAGTATCGGGTAATACAGGCCGGGCACGTTCAGGCTCGGCTCCGGCAAGCGCATCGTTATCGCCGAGAGACCGCCGATTCGTTTCAGATATTTCTGATTCTCGAACGACACAACAATTTCTTCCTCAATCTCGCGGCTCACGATGAGGAGCGATTCGTAGAGTCCACGGGAGAAATTGAGGAATGCCCTTTTTTTATTTTTCGCGATGCGCGATGCGCGCTCCAGAATGACAGAAACATCTTCGGAGTCTGGAAAAACAAACTGCACCAAATTAGAGCGCATGGTGATGTCGCTCATTTGTTTGAGAAACCGTGTCCCGTACGGAACGACCTCCGATGCCTTTCCAAGCCTGTGCAGTGCCATCGCAATGGCGCCGAGAGACACCTCCTCAAGAAGGATTTTCTCAACTTCCGGTTTTATCCGCCGAGCAATTTGCGCATTATTGGCGAGACCCTCCGCCATCGCTTCGGCGATAAAGGGCGAGCGGTGGATTATTTGCTCCACAACCTGACTTACAGTTTTCATCCAGTTAGAGGCAGGAAGCAAAGCTTCCCGACCTAGATATATTACTGGTAATCGACCTCATCGATTCGCGACTTAAATGTGACATAAAGAAAGTTTGCCTTCCGCGGCCTCTAACGGGACGCATATTGTTATAATCCTAACAGATTGGTACAATTCTGTCAATATTCCTCAAAAACTTGTTATACTGCGACATAAGGCGCACTATTATGTCTCCATTACAATAATCCATTAGCCTATGGCTAAACCCACATCGCAAAAACTCTCGGTTGGTATCTTGGGTGCAACCGGAATGGTCGGCCAGCGACTTGTATCGCTCCTTGAAAACCACTCCTGGTTTGAGGTGCGCGCGGTCGCCGCTTCCAGAAACTCCGCCGGAAAAACGTACGCCGAAGCAGTTGATGGCAGATGGAATTACTCTACGCCCATTCCATCAAGCGTTCGCGATTCAATTGTTCTGTCAGTAGAAGACGATGTGGAGAACATGAAAAACCATGTAGATTTTGTATTCAGTGCGATAGACATGGAGAAAGACGCTATTCGCTCGCTGGAAGAATTGTATGCGTCAAGCGGTATGCCAGTCGTTTCAAACAACTCCGCCCACCGATGGACAACCGACGTACCGATGATTTTGCCGGAGATAAACGCCGACCATCTCGCAATGATACCGATTCAGCAAAAAAATCGCGGGTGGGACACCGGCTTCATCGTCGTCAAACCGAACTGCTCGGTACAATCTTTTATGCCAGCAATAGAAGCGCTTAAACAATTTGAACCATTAGAAGTAGTCGTCTCAACGCTCCAGGCCGTTTCGGGCGCAGGCAAAACATTTGAGACAATGCCGGAAATCTTGGACAACGTAATACCCTTCATCGGTGGCGAAGAAGAAAAATCAGAAAAAGAACCGATGAAAATATGGGGGCGGATAGAGAATGGAGCGTTCGTACTTGCCAAAACTCCAGCAATCTCCGCCACATGCATAAGGGTTCCAGTCACCGACGGCCACATGGCGTCTATTAATGTTTCGTTCAAAATTCAACCGACGAGAGAACAACTTCTTTCCGCTTTCCGCAATTTCAAAAGCCCGATAGATGAACTCAATCTTCCTTCAGCGCCAGAAAGATTCCTGACATACCTTGAAGAGGAGAACAGACCGCAGACAAAATTGGACCGTGACGCCTGTCGCGGCATGGGCATAAGCATCGGCAGATTAAGAGAAGACCCGATACGTGGGTGGAAATTTGTCGCCCTTTCCCATAACACAATCCGAGGCGCGGCAGGAGGCGCGGTGCTCGTTGCGGAACTTCTCAAGGCCAGAGGATTTTTGCACGCACAGTAATATGAAAAAAACTCCAAGCACAGTAGTTATAAAATTCGGCGGCACCTCTGTCGCGAGCAGTGAAGCTGTTTCGGCTATTGTAAAAATTACAAAACGGCTCCTGAAAAAAAGACCAGTGGTCGTCCTTTCAGCCGTCCGCGGAGTAACCGAAATGCTCCTCGCGCTTTCTAAATGCCGGAAAAGAGAGGTTCTCGGGCGTATTTCAGCACTTCGAAATATGCATAAAAAATTAGCCGCTGATATCTTTCATTCAGAGGAAACTGAATCAGAAATTATGGAGTACGTTGATGTCCAACTCGCGCGAGCGGAAAAAATCGCGCTAAGGGGGCGATTCACTCCGGAAAAAATTGATGAGCTTGTTTCTTTCGGAGAAATTATGTCGTCCCGCATTATTTTCTATGCACTCAAAGTTCATGGGCTTGATTCGAAACAAGTCATCTCAACAGAAATAATCACGACTGACAATGCGTTCATGCGAGCGGAATTCCTGCCGGAGGAAACTGAAAAAAACGCGAAAAAAGTCCTTGCCCCGCTCATCCGGCGTGGAATCGTGCCGGTCATAACAGGTTTTTTAGGCAGAACCAAAGACTGCCGCACGACAACGCTCGGGCGCGGAGGCTCCGATTATTCCGCATCAATCATCGGACACTCTCTAAATTCAAAAGAAATACAAATTTGGACGGATGTGAACGGCATTTTCACGGCAGATCCGCGCGTCGTGAAGAACGCCAGAATCATTAGTAATATATCCTACAGAGAGGCATCCGAAATGGCAGCCTTCGGGGCGCGCGTACTTCATCCTAGAACAATCAGACCGGCCGTGGAGAGAAACATTCCTGTGCGAGTACTGAATACATTCAATGCGAGGGCAAAAGGAACTCTGGTAAGTCCTCGCTCAACAGGTGCTGGTTTGAAATCAATCGCATTCAAAAAAAACGTAGTGCTAGTCAACATATATTCGGACGCAATGCTGTTTTCTCGCGGATTTCTGGCTCGGGTATTTGAAATATACGCACGACATCAAATTTCCGTAGATTTAGTGTCAGTTTCAGAGGTTAGCGTTTCTGTAACGCTAGATGACGTGGGCCACTTGAGGGACGCGATCAAAGAACTCGAGACATTTTCTAAAGTGAGCGTGCGACGGGAAAGCTTCGGTATGATATCGCTCATTGGCGAGGGGATTGTCTCTCATAGAGATATAATGAGGGATGTGTCTATTCTATTTAGTAAAAATAAAATACATCTTAGAATGATCTCCATGGGGGCGTCAGACATCAACATCAGCCTTGTGATACCATCGGCGGATATTGTGCGAGCGGCAAATTTAATTCACAATAAATTCCTGAATAAATAGCTATATGCACGTCGGATTACTCGGGCACGGGAAAATGGGTAATGAAATTGAACGACTCGTTCGCGCGGGTGGCACATACACCGTTTCCGTCATCGGTCTCAAAGAACCAACCGGCAAGATAGACGGAGCGAGCCTTAAAAAAGCCGATGTTGTAATAGATTTTACATCGCCGGAAATAGTGCTCAACAATATTAAAACTGTCGCGAGCGCGGGGAAAAACATGGTCGTCGGGACGACCGGCTGGTACGAACATCTGGACGAAGTTGCAAAAATAGTGAAAAAAAGTGGCACAGGGCTGATCTATGGACAGAATTTCTCAATCGGGGCGAACGTCTTCTTCCGCGCCGTGGCGCACGCAACGAAATTATTTTCAGAATTCAAAGAATATGATGTGAGCGGACTCGAAATACACCACGCCGGGAAAAAAGATAGTCCTTCCGGAACGGCACTGCGAACGGCGGAGGAGATATTGCAGAACTCCAAGGTAAAGAGCGTGCTTCAGACCGGTAAGTTAGACAGGAAGATACGTCCTGAAGAATTGCACTTCGCGTCCGTGCGGGGTGGAATAAATCCCGGATTTCACGAGGTGATTTTTGACAGTAGCGCTGATGCAGTAACCATATCTCACGCGGCGCACAACAGGCAGGGCTTCGCACAGGGCGCCATTCTCGCCGCGGAATTCATAAGAGATAAAAAAGGGTTGTTTATTTTTGACGATGTATTAAAATCTCACGGCATCGTGTGACAAGTATGAAAAGCGTAGCGCTTCAGGGAGCTATAACAGCCATCGTTACGCCGTTCACAAAAAGCGGTGCGGTAGACCTCCCTGCTTACAGGCGCCTGCTACAGCGCCAGCTGGCTGGAGGTGTGAGCGGTATCGTAGTCTGCGGTTCTACTGGAGAAGCGGTAACTCTGAACGACAAGGAGTATGCCGAGGTCGTGAAATGCGCCGTGGAAGAGGTGGCGGGAAAAGTGCCGGTTATCGCTGGTGCCGGCTCAAACAGCACGGTACGAGCTATTGAGCTTTCAAAAATCGCACAGGCGCAAGGAGCAGTGGGGCTACTGCACGTCACTCCCTACTACAATAAACCAACCCCGAACGGCTTGGTTGCTCATTTCAAAGCGATTTGGAATGCGGTTCCACTGCCGATCATCCTCTACAATGTTCCAGGGCGCACAGGTTCAAATGTTCTTCCCGAAACCGTCATAAGAATCGCGAAAGAGGTCCCAAGCGTGGTCGCGGTGAAAGAGGCGTCCGGCAATATCGGCCAAATCGCGGACATAATAAAAGGCGCGCCGAAGGGATTTATTGTTCTCTCGGGAGACGACGCTTTGACACTGCCTGCAATGGAACTGGGGGCGCGTGGATGCATCAGCGTCGTTGCCAATGAAGTCCCGAAAGAGTTTTCCGAACTCTGTCAAAGCGCACTGGCTGGCAACTGGAAAGAAGCGCGGGCAATTCATCTTCGGTTATTGCCACTTATGAATATCAATTTCATTGAGTCCAACCCGATTCCCGTCAAAACCGCGCTTGCAATGATGGGTATAATAAAAGAATCTTTTCGGTTGCCTTTAGTCGCACTTGAAGAAAAGAACAGGCTGGCTGTAAAGCAGTGTTTAACAAAATTAGGATTGCTCAATGGCAAAAATTAATCAACACTTTAATAAAGTCGCTCAGGGGTATTTCTCTTCGGAAATAACAAAAAGAGCCAAACCTTTCATCAATTCCCATCCGGGCGTTGAGCTTTATAAGCTCGGTATAGGCGATACGACCGAACCTATCGTGCCTTCCGTTATCTCTGGTCTTCGCGAAGGAGTAGAAAAGTTGAGTACGAGAGAAACATACACTGGGTACGGCGATGAGCAGGGCGATTCGCGCCTGCGAAAGGCTGTCGCCGATTGGTAC
>Ga0209542_10007637_pt1 | contig 20498 bp, 23 predicted proteins | sample RifCSPhighO2_01_FD_184028 | JGI IMG/M metagenome (GOLD analysis project Ga0209542, IMG submission 184028) | Soil microbial communities from Rifle, Colorado - Rifle CSP2_plank highO2_0.1 (SPAdes) (version 2) | ecosystem: Environmental > Terrestrial > Deep subsurface > Rock core/Sediment ...
ATCGCGCCCGGAAACTGTTCAGGTTCGTACTCTACACTTGGAATTGTTATTGCAAGGTTGTACAAATCTATTGTGGTGTTCAAATTAGCTGAAGCCACGATATTTACAATTGTATATTGCATTGAATCAAAACCCCCCGACCAACTATTCTTTCTTATATAAACCCTTTAAAAAGCTTTAAAAAGGTATTTAAAAAGGTGGATTTGTTTAGAAACTCCGTTTTTGGGGTTTGTGTTTAGAAACTAGACGGTAATCGCTATTTTGCTCATTTTAGGGTTTTCTGTTGAGAAAGTCGCTTTTAGGCCAAATTCATAATAGGCTTTGATTAGGTGAATTATTCTTTAAATAATCCCGTATCTAATTAATTGGCGAGTTAAGTGTTTTTTGAGATTGATGTTAGTGGAGAGGATATACTGAATGAAAATTATACTGTTGTTGTAGCAGAACCCGGCAAAAATACACTTATGTTAGGTTATAAATTTGATGAGAAAACACTTAGAATTTTAACTGCGCGGTGGGGGCAAGGGAAATATACATATGCAAAATCTCCTAAAGGAAAGGCTGATATGCGAGTAAGATTGTATTGCATTGTAATTTATTACATTTTCAAAAGGCTAAAAGATAAAATTGAAAGTTCAAATATTAAATTGAGACTTTGTAAAGATTTTAGTGGAAGAGAATCTAACATTAAAGAAAGTCTAAAATATTTGTTAAGTAGTTTGAAGTACTCTGTCGCCTCAATGGATTTTGCTAAACTTTCAAAACATTCATTGGCAGATAAGTATGCTTATCTTCTTAGAAAGGACACTGAAAATAAGTTTAAAGGTCTTTTAATCCACATTGAAATTGATGAATTCGAAAAATTTCTAAAATATTAAAAGTGGTGTATTGAGGAACTAACGTTGCACTACCCTAGTTCGCCCTATAGGACTAAAACCTATCGAACTCCCTAGCGACAATACACCAATGTATCTATGTGCACATCAGATATTAAAAATTATCTAATAAAATGGGGTTGTTTATAAACTCCGTTATCGTAGTTTTTGTATAAAACACCGTTTTCGGAGGATTTTCCCCCGGAAGGCCGCTGGTTTTCTCGCCTTTTGCCCCTGATTATGTTTAAATCAATTTTGCGATCTACTCTAATATGGCAAACTTTTATTTTGATATTGAAACAACAGGGCTAAACCCAAAAGAGCACAAAATAGTAGGCCTTGCAATACAAGAACTTGATAGGTCTAGCGGAAAACCGGTTGGCCCCTTGCGCGTTTTTCGAGAATGGGAACTATCCGAAAAGGAAATTTTGGAAAAGTTTTTGGAAGAATCTAAAATTACAGGAGGGTATGAATTTGCATTTGTGCCCTTTGGATATAATATGCCGTTCAAATCGAATTTTTTAAAAGAGCGCCTTGCATTTCATGGCCTTGTTGCAATTGATATGCTGCAACGCCCATTTGTTGATCTTCGTCCATTTGGAATAATAATGAACAAAGGCGAATTCAAAGGTTCAGGCCTAGATAAAATCACCGGCGCTAAAATGGAAGGGGCAAAAACCCCGAAGTGGTATTTGGACAAAGAGTTCGGCAAAATCGTGCGCCACTTGGAAGCGAAGGCAAAAGCGTTCGTGCAATTGAATTCATGGCTCTATTCTGAAATGCCAAAATTTTTGGAGCGATTTAGAAAAGAGAAAAAGGAGTGAATTATTCGAGAAGTTCGAGGAATTTTTTCTTTTCCATTTTGAGGTCTTTTTTTATTATTTTTCCAAGCAGCCCTTCACCAATCGGCTCTTTACCATGCACTGGTACGCTTGTTTTTCTTCCGTCAGGGTGGGCGAACATGAAGTGGCTACCATGAACTCTTATTTGATGGAAGCCAAGAGTCTCTATTATTTTTATTAATTTTTTTGCCGGAATTGGCTTCAAGGTTTACACCTCTACGACCTGCACTCCGACAAAACTTGTTTGTGAGTCTTCGCCCTTTTCTTCTAAGCAAAGCTCAATTACTTCTTTAACCCTCTTAAGTAGCTCATCCATACTTTTTGCTTGTGTGTGGCAAGCCTGCAGTTCGGGTACATCAGCAACAAGCCACCCGTTTTTGTCTTTTTCAATAATAACTGTAAAAGCACGTTTTTCCATTCAACCACCGTCTATCTAAATTATTCCATAACCTAAATAAAAGGCTATTTTATAGTTTTTTTGTCCCCTGCGCTAGTGCGATTAGGTCTTTTTCTTCAAGGCGAACTAACTTTTTCAAAAGTCCCGGCGCTATTTTTGTGCCCTCGGTAAAGCTGCGAATCCCGCCATTCTCCATATTGAGAAAATAAATTTTGGGTGCCATTCTGAGTTTTTTCCTGCGGGCAAGCTTTACGTTTCTAGGGGTTTTTTGCCGCCTATATTGCGTGGGCATTTGCTATACTTTGTCTTTCCGAGTTTAAATTAGTTGTTTTCCCGCCTTTGCCCTTGTGGGGTTTTTCTGCTGTAGGTATTTAAATGTTTTCACACGAAATGAGTATAGTTCTCTAATCTTTAAGTAGTGATAAATATGGCAAACAAGGCAGCACGTGGAAAAAGGGCAAAAACAAGGCACAAAATACGCCGGAAAGGCTCTAAAGTGACGATTACAAAGCTTTTGCAGCAAATACCAATCGGTTCAAAAGTTGACATTAAAATAAACGGTTCAATGCAAGGGCAGGGAATGCCATTTAGGCGCTATCACGGTTTTACAGGAACAGTAACCGCAAGGCAGGGAACTGCCTATATTGTTTCGCTCTATAACGGCAACCAGCCTGTTGAACTAATAATTGGGCCAGCTCATCTCACGCCTTCATCTGGGCAAGCAAAGAGTGAGAAAGAGAGCGCAAAGCAGCAAGCAGCACAAGAGGTTGATGCGTAATGATTGGAAAAAAAGTTGTTTTATCTGAAAATGTCCCGCTATTCCAGGTAAAGGAAATACTAACAGAGCGCAATAAGGAAGGCGAATTGCGATATGAGCAGCAGCAGGCATTTGATTATGCTAAAAAATTTGCAAAGATAACACAGGCCAAGGGTGAAAAACTCGTAGCAGAATTGAAAAAAATAGAAGGATTGGACGAGGACTTCATAACCAAGGCAGTTGACATAATGCCGGCAGATATTGAGTCAGCAAGGCTCATATCATACAAGGGGAATGCAATAACCGACGAAAAATTAAAGCAGGTCGTTGAAGCAATCTCCAAGTATTCCAAATAAATCCCATTCTTTTTCCGGTGGTTTGCCATGAAGGTTGAAGAACAAGCAATAGTCCTGGATTTTTTGCCACGAGGCCGCAGCTCTGATTACAAAACAGAGCCCCTAGCCCAGCTTATAGGGAAAGAACATTTCACTTTGCTAGAGGTTGTTACAAAGCAAGGCGTTGAACTAAAAGCGCTAGACGATGTATATGTCGGAAAGGACCAGCGCGCACAAATTGATTTTATAAAAAGAAGAATCAGCTACAAGGACCTAACAAACAACTCCCTTTCAGAACTAGACAAGGCAGTTGAAAAGCTAGTGAAGGAAAATGAAAAGAAATTTGTGGATTTTTACAACAGCGCGCGCAGCATTACAATAAAGCGCCATCAAATAGAGCTATTGCCGGGGATGGGAAAAAAGCACATGCTGCAAATAATTTCAGAGCGCGAAAAAGGCCCTTTCACTTCTTTTGCACAAATGCAAGAGAGGGTTAGCGGAATACCCGACCCTGGCGCTGCAATAGTAAAAAGGGTAATTGAAGAACTCGAAGGCCTCGATTCCAAATACTTCCTCTTCTCAAGGCCCCCGTCCCCAGAAAAAGAATTCCGGCCACGGCGCAGGTTCTAGTATTTATGAGCTTATTTTCAGAACTCTCACAGCTAATGATAGAGTATAGGTTTAGGCCAGAACAGGGGTTTTCCCAAAACTTTATTATTGATGAAGTAATATTGCAAAAAATGGTAGACACTGCCGAACTTGAAGAAAATGACATTGTGCTAGAAATCGGGTGCGGAACCGGGTTTCTTACAAAACAATTATTGGAAAAATGCAAAGTAGTGGGGTTTGAAAAAGACCCTAAAATGGTGCAGATATTAAAGGGCAAATTTTCGGAAAATAAAAACTTCAAACTAATTGAAAAAGATTTTTTGCAAACAGAGATTCCAAAATTCACAAAAGTGGTTTCACTCCCACCATATAATATTTCAACCGAAATCGTGCTGCGCCTTCTTCTATCAAGCCCTAAAAAAATAGTTCTTATTTTCCAGCGCGAATTTTCAGAAAAAATAATAGCTGAACCTGGTTTTTGGGATTATAGCTACATTTCAGCCCTTTGCAGGGTAAAATTTGAACCGCAAGTTATTGTGCAAAATATTTCCCCAATGGCATTTTACCCAAAGCCGCAGGCATATTCAACCCTTCTTGTTCTAAACCCCCGCGAGCAAGAAGTAAAAATAAAGGATTTTAGTGCATTTGCACTTTTTGTAAAAAACCTCTTCCGGTACAAAAATAAAAACCTTGCAAATGCCCTGCTATTATGTGAAAAACAACTCTCCGGGAAAATAAAATTTAGTAAAAAAGGCGTAAAAGAAGTTTTAGAAGATGAAATTTCCAAAGAAAAAGTGAACCTTATTTGGCCTGATGAACTTGCACAAATATTTAGAAAACTCTCTCAATAACGATGTTGTTAAATTCCACCGCGGTATTTGTTTTTGCAATATTGAGCGCGTCTTGGAGTTTTTGTTCATTTTCTGCATGTATTTCAAAAAGAACATCCCCGCTCTTTATTTTTTGGGAACTTTCTACAAATAAAGTAACACCTGCAAGTTTATCCCCCGGAGCCCCGCTAACCCTTGCAATTTTATTTATTACTCCCACATTTAAGCCGCTGACAATTCCTGCTTGCTGGGCAAAAACCTTTTTTTTATAAGGCGCCTCTTTTATTTGCTCTGACGAAAATATTGTTCCTCCCTGAGCTGATATTATTTGCTTCATTTTTGCAAGTGCCTCTCCGCTTTGTAGTATTTTAAGGGCTTTTTCATAACCTTTCCCTTTTGCAACATCGCCGCATAGCTCGAGCAGAGCGCCAGCTAGTTCAACTGATTTTTTTGCAAGATTATCAAATATTTTCCCTTCCAAAATCTGCATTGCATATTTTGCCTCCAAAGCGGGGCCAAATGCCATTCCGCTTGGCTGCGAACCATCTGTTAGCACGACCTCTATTTTCATTCCAAGGCGCTTTCCGACTTCAACAAATTTGAGCGCCATTTGCTCTGCCCTCTCTTTTGATTTCACTTTCACATATGGCCCAACCGGAATATCAATTACAATATATTTTGCGCCAACACTTGCCTTTTTTGCCATAACACTTGCAATTACTTGGCCTTCGGGGTCAAGTGAGAGCGGGTATTCTATTTTGATTATTTTATCATCTGCCGGGGCAAGTTCAACTGCGCCGCCCCACACAAGGCACGCGCCAACTTTTTGCACAACTTCCCTTATTTTTTCAAGCGAGAGCGAAACCGGGGCCAGCACTTCCATTGCATCTGCTGTCCCTGAAGAGGATGTGATAGCACGCGAAGATGTTTTTGGCATTGTGTATCCTGCAGCTGCAATTATTGGAGTTATTATCATTGTGCTCCTGCCATTGGTCCCTCCAATTGAGTGCTTATCCACTACAATTCCTTTTTGGAATTCTATTCTCTTTCCATTATCAAGAAGCGCATTTGTCATTGAAACTATTTCATCAAGATCAAAGCCGCGAATATAGACAGCGCACACAAATTCTGCAGCTTCAATTTCCGAAAGCTTATTTGTTGCAATGTCCTGTACAATCTGCCTAATTTGTTCTGTTGAGAGCTTTTCCCCATCCATTTTCTTTTTTATAAATTCAAGGCTCTTTGGCTTTCCTGAAGCTTTAGTGCAAACCCGGTCCCTATCTTTTAGGTCAAGAAGCCGCACAACATCATTAAAGAGCCCAATTTCATTTTTCTCAACAAAACTATCGGTGACATCAGCAACAACATTTACAGATTTTCCATTCTCCCTATTCAACACCTGGATCCTGTCCATTGCGCGGATCCCCAAATCCTTTGCATCGTGCTCATTTAGGATTGCAATTAATTTCCCTGCTTCAATATCAACAATTCTAACCCGCACAAGGTGGCAGTAGTCAGTCCCATTTTGCATGTACACAATAAGCTTGCCTTATTTTTAAACCAAACTGCTATAGGCTATTTACATCTTTTTCCGACATAAAAAAAATTTGTTTTAGATGCCTGACTATAGTATAAATCCTCAAAAACCAGGGGCCTTTTGGACTGGCCAAAAACCACAAGGTCAGAAAAGGGCTTTTTATCTTTATTTTCGGAAAATGAGTCTATTTCGCCCCAAGTGCAGAGCAGAGCGCTTGCGCCTCTTTTTTTATATCGGCTGCCTCATATAGCGCCCTTCCGACAATTGCGTGCCAAAAAGCGCCTGCAGCTTTGCCGGATTCGCTAATGTTCCCGCCCTGGGAAACAAGCCCCGGGGAGTGCAAAATAGGAGTAATCCCTTTTGAACTAAAAAATTCTCGGTATTTTTTTATTTTTTCAGGTTTATTTCCCGGGACAACAAATTCTACAACCCCGCACTCAATTGCAACTTCATACATCCTAGTTGGCGCGTCATCTTCCAAAAATCCGCCATCTGATTTCAAATACCCCTCATGGGTCATCTCGCCACCCACAATTACTCCAAGCCCAACCTTTTTGCACGCTTCAATCCATGAGCGCTCCGTTTGCGGGCCTGCTTGGGGAAACAAAATTACCGCATCAATTCCGGCATCCTTGCAAACCTTGGCAAACTTTTCTCCTGTAAATGGCACATCGGTTGCAGCTTTTTGGTGATCGTAGATCAGCGGTTTTTTTGTGTGCTTGCGCGCAGTTTTTACAACTGCAGGAAGCCCATACTTTAGCCCGAGTTCAAATCCGATTTTATACGCTCCGATCCCTTTTATTGAATCGGTTTCTTTTACAAGCTTTTCAAAAGTTTTAATGTCCTCAAAATCGCATGCAGGTATAATGCTTTTTGGAATTGGGATTATGCTTTTCATTTCACCTTCTCCTGCCACTTTTGTGGATCTGAAAAATATTCACGCGCGCTTTGGACCTGCTCCTTTGCAATTTTTCCTTGCGCGCCTAGAATTTCCAAAAGTTCACTCACCCGAAAAATGCTATGTAATTTATATCCTGCTTTGAAGAGCTCTTCTTGCCCTCCTTGCTCCCTATCAACAAGCACTAATACGTCAGATACTTTGAGTCCCTCTTTTTGCAACGGAGCAATCGCTTCGAATTTGCTAGAACCTGTAGTAATTAGATCATCGATTACAAGCACTGTTTCTCCGGGGCTATATTTTCCCTCAACTGCTGCCTTTGTGCCATATTCTTTCACTTCTTTGCGCGGGAAAATCATTCTCCAATCATTTTCAAGGCTAACTGCACTAGCTATTGCAATTGCGGCAAATGGAATCCCTGCAATCGCATCGAATTTTAGCCCCTTGGCTTTTTTCGAGAGCTCCTTTCCAACAAGGCGCAAAACTTTTGGATAAGAAATTAAAATTCTAAGATCAATATAGATCGGGCTTTTGAGGCCTGATTTTAGTGTAAAGAGGCCGAATTTTACTGCCCCGATTTCTTGCAATTTTATTGCAAGTTCGCTTCTGCTATCTAGTGCTGTTTTAGCCAAAAACTTCTCCCCCAACAATTGTATTTTCAACAAAGCCTTTTAACTTCTGATCTGCAAATGGGGTGTATTTGGCTTTTGTGAAAAGCTTTTCATTATGTAGCACATATTTCTTTTCCATATCAACAATAACTAAATCCGCATCAAACCCCTCTTTTATGAACCCTTTAGTTGGCCAATTGAAAATTGCCGCAGGGTTTTCACAAAGAACCTCAACAACTTTTTCTAAACCAATTTTTTTTCTGTTCACTTGGTCTAGCATAATGGGGTAGAGTGTCTCAACCCCGGGAACACCCGAGGGGCACTGCAAATACTCTCGTGCCTTCTCTTCTTGGGAGTGCGGAGCGTGGTCAGTTGAAACAATATCAATTGTACCTTTTTTTAGCGCGGAGAAAAGGGCCTTTCTGTGTTCCGGACCTTTTACTGATGGATTGCACTTCAAAAGGTTTCCAAGGGTTTTGTAGTGCGTTGAATCAAGAAGCAAATGGTGCGGAGTTACTTCGCAGGTTATTTTCCCATTGCTTTTTGCCTTTGCCTCTTTTACTAGTTCCACCCCTTTTTTTGAGGAAATGTGAGCTACATGGAATTTGTTCCCTGCTTCTTTTTGGATTTTTAGAAGCGCTGCAATAGCTAGAACTTCCGCCTGCTCATCTCTAATTAGTGGATGGAAAGAGACTGAGTTCTCATTTTTGTAGTGTTCAGAATTTTTCCTAATTGTAGTTTCATCTTCTGCGTGCGCTACAACAATAAAACCATTGCGAGCAGAGAGCTTGAATAGCTCCCTTATTTTTTCAATTTTATTAAAAAGAATATCCCCAGTAGTTGAACCGAAATATAATTTGACAGCGCGTAAATTTTTTGCCGCTCCAATTTCTTCCAAATTATTTTCAGTTGCTGCCATATAGAGGTCAAAATTTACAAGCGCATCTTTTGCAACAATTGCGCGTTTTTGCTCTAAGTTTGCAAGAGTATCAGTTGGGGGATTTGTATTTGGCATATCCATTACAGTAGTAACTCCGCCGGCAATGGCAGCTAGCGAACCTGAAACCCAATCTTCCTTATATTCAAAACCCGGAACACGAAAATGCACATGCACATCAATTGCTCCGGGAAGAATTATTTTCCCGGTGCAGTCAATTTCTTTTTGGGCGCTAATTTTTTGAGAAGTCATTTTTGTGATTTTTCCATTTTCAATAAGTAGGTTCTTTTTTACAAGAGTGCCCTCAAGGTATGCTTTTCCGCCGAGGAGTGCGAGGCTCACTGTTTACACCAACTATTAGGGCCCCAGTTATGAATTAAAAGTGAACGATAGGCAGTATTTGGAGATGAAAACAACAATTGCGAGCCTAAATTTTCCAAGCTGCATAATGAATGCTTCCGGCCCGCGCTGCACCACTTTTGAAGACCTAAAAGCCCTAGGTTTATCCTCATCCGGGGCAATTGTCACAAAATCCTGTACATTAGAAGCCCGTGGAGGAAATCCCGAGCCTAGGTATAAAAAAGTGGAAGATGGTTCGATAAATTCAATGGGCCTTCCAAATCTTGGCTATAAAAAATATGTCGAATTTGTCCCGGAATTAAAAAAATACAAAAAGCCCCTAATTGTTAGCGTTTCCGGCCTTCAGCTTGCAGATAATCTTGAAATAATAAAAGCATTCAACAAAACAGATGTCGATGCAATTGAACTAAACCTCTCATGCCCAAATATTGTGGGAAAAGCGCAGGTTGGCTATGATTTTGAACAAAGCGAAGAGGTGTTGCGGGAAGTAAAAAAAATATGCAAAAAACCCCTAGGGACAAAGCTCCCGCCATATTTTGATTTTGTCCACTTTGAGCAAATGGCGTCCCTTCTAAATAAGCACAAAGTTGATTTTGTAACCTGTATAAATAGCATCGGAAACGGCCTTATAATAGACCCCGAAACCGAAAAGCCGCTAATAAAACCAAAAGGCGGGTTTGGAGGAATCGGCGGCAAATTCGTAAAGCCCACAGCGCTTGCAAATGTAAAAAAAATGCACGAACTTTTAGACAAGAAAATAGGAATAATTGGTGTTGGCGGGATTTATAGCGGAGTTGATATTTTCGAATTCATTTTAGCAGGCGCTAGGGCAGTACAAGTTGGAACTATCTACCAAGAAGAAGGCGTGAAATGCTTTGATAGGCTCAATAGGGAATTTGAAAATTATTGCGCCAAGAAGGGTTATTCGAAAATAGAGGATATGTGTGGAAAACTCAAACCCTTGTGAAATTTTTCGTTCATTTTTTTACGGCTTCTGCAATTTCCTTATCCCCGAATTTTATTTCACAATAAAAGCACTGGGCCTGCAGCGGGTTTTTGCTAATCAAAAATTTGGATGTAATTTTTTCCGCATTTGTAATGCATTTGGGGTTAATGCATCTCATAATCCCTTCAACTTTTTGCGGGTATGAGAGCTCTGTTTTATTCACAATTTCAGAATTTTTTATAATGTTTAGGGTTGCGCCTTTTCCGATCAGCGCAATCTTATCCATTTCCTTTTGGCTAAGCTCCCTGCCTTCAATAAAAATTATATCTTTCCTGCCCATTTTCCTGCTCTCGACATTTATTCCAAGTGTTAGTGTCAGATCCTTTAGATCTAGGACTTCAAGCAATTTGTACGCTGACCCTGCATTTAGATGGTCAATTGCCGTGCCTTTTTTTATTGGGGTTATTCTAATTTCCTTTTTCATTTTTTCACATCCTGTAGAAGTGATAGTATTGCTTCGCGCACCGGAATTCCATTTGCCGCTTGGGTAAAATAGAGGGCAGCCGGAGTTGAATCAACTTCTTGTGCAATTTCAGTGATGCGCGGAAGCGGGTGCATTATTTTCACGCCCTTTTTTGCTTTTGAAATCAATTCATTTGTAATTACATAAGCATTCTTCACTTTCTGGTATTCTAGTTCATCCGGAAATCTCTCCTTTTGGATCCTTGTTGCATAAATAATGTCCACATTCGGGATGAACTTTTCAAGGTTATTTGTTTGGTGGATTTTCAAATTTTTAGTCTCCTCAATAATGTATTTTGGCATCTCAAGCCCAACCGGGGAGTAGAGGTATACTGTAACATCCTTAAAGTGCGAGAGCGCGTACATGAGGCTGTGGACGGTTCTTCCGTATTTGAGATCTCCTGCCATCATTATTTTTAGCCCATCAATTTTCCCGAATTCTTTGTAAATTGTATACAAGTCAAGCAGTGTTTGTGAAGGGTGTTGGTTTGCCCCATCCCCTGCATTTACAATTGGTTTTGTGCAAACTTCAGCTGCCCTTCGCGCTGCGCCATCAAATGAGTGCCTAACAACAATAATATCGGCATACCCATTTGCCATTTTGATGGTGTCGCTAAAACTCTCTCCTTTTGATAGGCTGCTTGTTTGGGGTTCAGATAGGCTCACAACCTTTGCCCCCAAATTCTGCGCAGCGCTCTCAAAACTTAACCTTGTGCGGGTTGATGGCTCTAAAAAAAGGGTTGCAACAAGCTTATTTTGGAGTATTTTTGCCTTTTTTTCGCGCGGCATTTTTTCAAGTTTTGCAGCCTGAGTTAGAACCAGTTCAATTGTTTGCCTTGAGAAATCAGAAATGGAAATGACATCAGATAAAAAGTGGTTGGAATTTGCTTTTTTTACAGGTTTTGCTGCCAAATGACCCTTCATAATATGGGTCTTGAACAAATAAAAACCTGTCGCTAAGCCAGTTCTGGTGTATGCGGGTTTCTAAAGTGCTTTTTGATTGGAATGGCTGGCGACAGTTACTTATTGAAATTTATGTGAAAATTGTAAAGACTCATCAATCCTTTGTCGGTTAGCGTATATTTGTGATTTTTTTCTTCCACTATCCTCAAATTTTCAAGTGTTTTCAACCGTCTTTGAACATCGTCCGGATTCATGTCAAATTTTTTTGCGATTTTGACAGCTTCAATTGAAGGGTTATATTTGGCTAAATAATACATTATTGTCAGATATCGCGCATCTACAAATGCTTTGTCCCAGTTTATTGAAGTCATCTTCTCCCCGTCATCTTCCAGTAAGTCTTTTGAGATATTTAAATTTTCCTTTTCTTGGTTTAGGCTTCTTTCTGTAATCCTTGTTTAAAAAATACAAAATAACGTGTTTTACCCCGAATATTATCTTTGCCTCCAATTCTTTCTTATTCCTATATGGTATTGGGTACTTGAATTCTGTTCTATAGTCCTCCTCGTCCGGGATTTTCATCAATTCGGGGTAGTTCCCATATTTGAAAAATGCCATTGTTTTCTTTTTCAGTTTTTTGTTGTCCCTGATGTCACCCGATTCGTTAAGGGTACCTTCCGATTTGCCATCTATGAAAATAATTATGTCTGCATCATTCAAATAAGCCGCTTGGATATCCCTATGCCTGGCCCGGCCGACTTTTTGTATGAAATCCCTTCCGATGTAACAAGTAATTCCGTATTTTAGGGTAAGTTTTCTTTGAAGTTTTTGGAGAAAATTGAGGTTGATATGAGCGCCCCGGTGGTCTCCGCACAAAAGTACGACATATCTTCCGTAATTTTTTCTTCTAAAGTCCTCAGCACTTCTAATCGGCTTTACAGCTTGCTCTAACCTTTGGACAGCGAATTTCCTGTCCGGCAATTTTTGAAATATTTTCTTTACTTCTTTTGTCATTGAACTGATTACTCTTGGTTAAATCTTAAAAAACCCCGCATTGTGGGCATTACCTCCAGATTTTAATACTTTTATTGGTTGCAACCCAGTGTCTCCCTATCTTACCACGAACTGCCCGTTTTTTACCCCAAAATTTGCCTTCAAATACCTTTAAATTCCTGCCCTGGGGCAATTTATGCTATGGGAATAGATTATTCACTTATTTTAAGGAATGCCCTTACTCTATTTTGGAAAGACCAAAAGACCTTATTTTACATGGGCGTACATATTGCCTTCTCAATCCTGAGCTTGATTGCTTTCACAAGCCTTGGGATGTATTTTTTCGGGGATAATATTTTCCAATTCATCAACGCGCTAGGGCAGCTTGAATCTGACTCTTCGATCTTTCTTGATCTATTTGAAAGTGTAATTGTAGGAAACATAGTGCCATTCATTTTGGCAGCAATTGTAGTTGGTATAATTTGTGTTCTAATTTCCCATTTTATCGATCTTCTGATCTATTCGCGCGCCATGGAAGTTGTAGGCCTAGAAAGCGAAGGGATTAGCATTCCAAAATATGCAAAAATAATCCTTCTCTATATCTGGGTGATAATTGCAACTTTCACTTCGCTCTACCACAAAACATTCCTCTACTACTTTATCGGCCTTATAATATTTTCAATAATTGTTGCAGTTGCATTTGTTCTAAACCCAATTCTTGGACTTATTGCACTTTTTATTTGGGCATTGCTTTTTTTCATTTACTGCCTGATAATAATTTACAATTCAATAAGGCTCTCACTTTCAACATTTATAATGCTGCAAAAAGACGGGCCAGTGATGCAAACAGCAAATAGCTCTTGGGACCTTACAGAAAAACGCGCATTTGAAGTTTTCATCGGCTATGTGTTAGTATCTGCAGTCATAATAGCAATTGGGTTTGCTCTTAGCATTCTCACAATTCTTCTGCGCCTTGGCCTAACAATTGGAAGTTCAAATTTCATTATAGCATTTGCTGCAGATATCCTCATTTCAATTATCACGGCTCCCCTATATGTTGCAATATTTGGATTTGGGTATTCTACACTCTACTCGCAAATTTTGCCAAAAAATGCTGCTGCGCAAAAGCCTCAAGCTCCAGTTCCACGCAGCGGAAAATTTAGCAGCAAAAAAACCAAATAGGATCTTGAGCCATTTTTATAGGGTGGTATTTTATGCGCCGGGAAATAACAAAAAAATACATGGACAAATACTCGCTAGGAGTTGTTGATATTGAAAATTCACTAGCCCTCTACAATTCTTTTTACAAAAACATGGGATTTAGTGGGACAATTCAAGACTTAATCGAAAAAAAGCTTGAAGAGAAAGTATTTGTTAGTGTAATGGATATAGGTTGCGGGAATGGTGGGTTTTTATCCGAACTCAAAAAGGAATTTGACGAACAGGTGCATACAATCGGAGTTGATCTTCTTGCCCCTGAAAAGCAGCCTGACAAGGTGATTATTGGGGATGCCCTTGAAGTTGAATATCCAAAAGAAGTGGATTTCATATTCTCCTTTAGATCCTTGCATGAAGTTGGCGAGAGCGCAAAAATGGTCAAAAAAATCTATAATTCACTTGCAAATGGCGGAAAAGCGTTTCTCTCATTTCGCACAATGGATATGTACGTGGGTTCGATTGGAATTGCAGAAATTGGCCAAAAAGACATTAGTGAACTTGAAAAAATGGTGCGGGCGCGAAAATTCGAAAACTTTATGGTAGGTGGATTTGAAGTTAGCGTAAAAGATGAAAAAGGCAAAAAGCACACCGCCGGAATCAATTTATTTTTGGAAAAATGAGAGCGGAATTAACCTCTAAAACCCTTGATTTTTTGTGAATTTTCATCTAAAATCTCCCCCCCCGTTTTCAATAGTTTTTTAAAGGGGTTCTGCCTTTATTTAAGCGAGAATTTACTATGCAAAATAAACCCAATTCCTGTTCAATACCTATCCATTTTGTCCCCGTCCTTTGTGCCCTTTTAGTTTTATTGTTTTTTTCTTCAACCGTTTTTGCCGTTGCGCAATTAGTTGCATTGCACGGGCGGATAGCTCAAAGCGGTTCTTCACTCTCCACCGGGGATCTAAGAGTTTTGATTTATGATGCAAATGTTAGCGGGAATTTAGTGTACGATTCCGGTTCTGATTTTAACAATGCAATAAATGACGGAGTAGTGGATGTAGTGCTCGGGAGCAACACACAACTCGATTTGAATTACGGCGGGTATTATTACATTGATTTGAGCATCAACGGAACAGACCTCGACTTCAATGGTTCAGAACGAAAACAATTTGAATCCTCGCACGGAGTGGTAAAAACCGGTTCAATCCTCGATGCCACCATCACCAACTCAGATATTTCAACAACTGCTAGCATTGATTGGACAAAAGTATCAAAAAGCGGAGCAGATTTGAATAATTTTAATTGGGGTTCGGATTTCAACAATATTTACGCACGCAGAGGAAGCGATGTAAATGTTACCGGGGCATGGAACTTCGCAAACACCCTCACAACACAAGGAGGCTTTGGATTAGGCGGAGTCACAATTTCGAATGGAGTACTCTACACACAATCACTAGTAATTCTAAATGACCTAAACGCAGCTACTGTTACCGCAATTGATGTAAACGGAAACTACACACCATTCCTCGATGTTACCTGGAGCCTTGGTTCATCATCAAATCGCTGGCTCGGAATATTCACACGCGACCTAAACGCAACAGACATCAACTCAACACGCGCATCACTTGGAACACTGACCCTTGGAACTCCGCTTGCAAAATCGCAAGGAGGAACAGGAACAACCGACTTCAACTCAAACGGAATAGTTTTTTATAACGGTTCGGCACTACAGGATAGGAGCAACTTTGTAGTCGCAACTGATGGAAACGTCGGAATCGGAACTACAACACCCACAAAAACCCTAAATATTATTGGGGATTTGAATGTGTCTTCAAACGGAACAGGTGCGCCTCTAATTTATGCAAGATCAACAGGAGTTGTTGGAATCGGAACAACCAATCCTGATTCAGCCTATAAATTACAAGTGACTGGAGCAGGATATTTTAGCAGCGATCTTATTGCAGGAGGCACGTTTTATACAAGCTCCGTAAACGGATCAGGTGGCGGAGCAATAACCCTAGGTTCAAATAACTCATCAACCACACTGCAAAGCAATAGTTCATCATTCATCAAATTCCAAAACAACTCCTTGCAAGAAAACATGAGAATAACAGGCGACGGGAACATCGGAATCGGTATAGCTACTCCGGTCCACAAATTGGATGTCAACGGCACCACGCGCATAAGGGCAGGAACTACAGATGCAAATGTTCTAAATGTCCAGGATTCGAGCGGCAAAAACCTCTTCACTGTAAAAGCCGACGGGAACTTTTTGATGGTCTCGCCGAATAACACCACTTTCAACTGCGGTGTTGCAAATAATGGCACGTTCCAGTGCTCATAGGAACAACGCGTTGAATTTTAGTGCCCGCAAATTCTGGCAATAAAAAATTAGCCGGGGCAAGACAAAGTTTTTGGATCTATGGAGTTGCGGGGATTTTTAATTCAAAATTAGTTAAGGGCCTTTTTCACGTTTGAATTTATGCCGTGAGCTCTACTTTTTTCATTTTTTTAGGTATTACAAAATAGATCTTGCGCTGGCAAACAGAGCACTCTGCAATAAATGTGGGTTTTTTGTTCTGCTTTTTTACGGTTGCGGTGAATTTTGCCTTTCCGCCATACCCTTTCTTGTGCTTCCTTACATTGCTTCTGGTTCCAATTGAAAGCGCGCGCGGTGAACCTGCTTTGAATTGCTTTAGCTTGTGCTCGGTGTGCGTGTTGCACTTTGGGCAATATAGGTTTTGTTCCTTTGGAATATGCATAAAAATTACCGCTCAAAAAGTGTGGTTTTGAACTACTATTTGGATCTGGCAAGGTTTAAAAATGGTTGCATCAGAATGGCTTTTTTTGCCAAAATAAGGGCGTTAAAGCAACCTGCCAAATCCGCCAAAAAAAGCCCCAGTAACGATTAAATAGAGTAATATCGTTCTCTTCTAGCATGATAGGGGCGCTTTTATCCGGGCTTGAAATCCTAAAAAGGCCACAATTGCTCTTAATTGCGCTACTGGGCTCAATTGCCAATTCATTTATCCTGCTTTTGAGTGTTGATTATTATTTTTCATTTTTTTATGAAGTGTTTGTGCTGGGCGAAATTGCAGATTCGAGCATTATTGATATGCCGTTCTATTTGCTTGCAACATATGCAACTGAAATTTTAGTGATTGTTCTCACAATTATTGCATCGCTTATGGTTTGGCTCTATGTGCTCTATGCATATAGCGCAATGCTTTCACAAAAGAAAAAAGTAATACAGGCACTAAGTTTTGCAATATCAAAAACTCCGGAAATAGCAATAGTTTCTTCTTTTTTGCTAGCGCTCTCATTTCTTTTTGCAGCAATTCTTTTTTTCTTCTTCATTGCAACTTTTTCATTTGCAGGGTTTGAAATAGTTGCACTTTTGATTCTAATTGCAGCCCTTGGATTGGGGGCATATATTTACCTAAAGCTCTCTTTTACACCGCTTTTTATGGCACTTGGAAAAAAAACCCTCAAGCAATCACTTGGCCTTAGCTGGAAACTGAGCGCAAAGCATCTTTTGCAGATTGCAGTTTTTTTAATTTTGCTCTCCACAATTTCCGGGGTTATTGCGGGGGTTTTTTCGCTGTTATCAGAATATCCGGAAAATGAAATAATTGCATTTGTTTTGCTGCTGGCAGGGATTGCATTTTCAAGCGCTTATTATAACATTGGATTTATCAGATATTTTGAGCAGCTGCAAGAGTAAGGCTGCGAATTAATAGCGATAAGGGGACAAAACCGTGACAGTAATAAAAAACATCAGGCTAAAAAATTTCAAGTCATTTCGCAAAGCGGATATTCCGTTCTCATCCGGCTTTACAGCAATAGCTGGCCCGAATGCCAGCGGTAAATGTGTAGTGGGGGAGACAAAAGTGCTCCTCCCTAATGGGGAAAGCAGGCAAATTGCAGATATTGTAGAAGAAAAACTCAAGACAGCCAAAACAAAACAGTTCCTTGAGGACGGAGTGGTTGGTTTTAATGACGACACAAATTTTAAGGTACTTAGCCTAAATCCAATTACCCTTAAAACAGAACAGAGGACAGTCAGGGCAGTTGTGCAAAGGCTAGCTCCGCAAAGGCTTCTTAAAGTAAGGACGCGCATGGGAAAAGAGGTCATCACAACAGATTACCACCCTTTTTTTAGCATCAATGAAAAAGGCCTCTATTCAATGGAGGCAAAAGACCTCAAAGAAGGGCAGTGCATTGCAACTCCGTCTCAACAAGTGCTGGAAGGAGTATTGAAAAAAAATAGCAATGTTCTGCAAATGCAAAAATACAAAACAGCTGAAAAGATTATTCAAAATACAGATATAGTTATGGATGAAATAGTAGAAATTGAAGAACTGAAAAACATACCTGAATATGTATATGACCTAAGCGTTGATTTTTCACACAACTTTATTGCAAATAATATATTTGTCCATAACAGCAACGTATTAGACGCACTTCTTTTTGCAATGGGAATAACCTCTTTGCGACTTCTCAGGGCATCAAAACTAACCGAACTTGTAAACCATGATGCAACTGAGGGGTATGCAAAGGTTGAACTCACCTTACAGGATAATAATGGCAAAGACCTGCTTGTTACCAGAATGGTTGATAGGAACGGAAAATCCATCTATAAAATAGATGAGAAGAGAAAGACCCTAAATGAAATACAATCGCTTCTCCTAGAACTCGGGGTTGACCCAAACGGTCATAACATTGTGGTGCAGGGCGATATTACCCGCGTAATTGAAATGAATGCAAAGCAGCGCAGGCAGGTAATAGAAGAGGTTGCGGGCCTTTCTGAATTTGAGGAGAAAAAAGAAGAGGCCATTAAAAAGCTTGAAAAAGTCGAGCAGCGCGTAAAAGATGCGCAGCTAATTCTAAATGAAAGGGAGGCATATCTCTCTCAACTTGAAGCCGATAGAAATAATGCCCTCAAGTTCAATTTGCTGCAAAGCGAGATGAGGCAGTCAAAGGCAACAATTTTATCCGAAGAAATCAAAATTATAAGAAAAGAGCTGGATTCTGCAAAGGGCGCAATGGAGAGGATGCAAAAGGACATTGAGGACAAAAAATCGCAAAGAAGCGCCCTGCAGCAAGAGGAGCAGGAGCTTGAGAGAAAAGTGGAAGATGCAACACGAAAACTAATTGATGCCAGCGAAAAAACCTACTCTTCAGTCGGAAAAGAAGTGGAGCAAAAAAAAGGACATCTGAACCTTCTGGAAGAGAGGCTCAGGTCAAAAAACGATTCCCTCAGTTCAAAGGCTTCCAGGATTTTGGCCCTGAAAACAGAATCAGAGCTTTTGGAAAAATCAAGTGAGGAGAAGAAAAAGCAGCTTGCGGAAGTTAAAAAGGAACTAAAAGAGCTTGAAAAATCACTAGAGCAGATTTCGCGGCAAATAGATTCTCAAAGCCCGGAATTTGAAAATAGCGAAAGCGGAATACGCTCGCACGAATCTGAAGTTTCACAAATCCTTATAGAAATTGCCCTTCAGAAGGACAAGTTGCATGAACTCAATATTAAAAAGCACGGGATTGAAAAGGACGCCAAGAATGCGCTGCATACAAGAGAAGATCTTGAAAGGGCAAAAAGAAAACTCGAAGAGAGGCTTTCGCGCAAAAATGAAATAGAAAAACAAATTGCGCTTCTTGAAAAGAAAAACCCCGCAAAAAACCTTGCAAAAACCGAATCCGAAATTGAAGAAATACTTTCAACTGTTCACTCTTTGCACGGGAAAAAATCGGCACTTGAAGATAGTGTTAAGGCGATCGGCAGCGCAAAATCAGATTGCCCCACATGTGAAAAGCCGCTTGAGCAGAAAATCAAAGAGAGGCTTTTGGAAAAAAAACAAAAGGAAATAGCGGATATTTCACAAAAAATATCAAAATTAGAAGAGCACAAAAAGCAATCACTTTTAGAAAAAGTGGAACTTTCAAAAGATGAACGCGCCCTCTCACACCTCAAATACTCTTTGGGCGAATACAGGGGGCTTGATGAGGAAATGCAATCGGCACAAAAAAAGCTTGCGCAGAATAGCGCTGCAAGTTCATCTGGAAGCGCTGAAATTGAAAAAGAAGTGCAAAAAATAATTGCAAAAATAGAGGGGCTTGAGGGCAAAAAAAAAGAGCTTGATGGAAAAATCGAGGATTTGCACCAAAGCTCCCAAAACCGCGAAATGAATGAATTGCTACTCAGGATGCAACAAGTGAATAAAGAGAAGGGGGAAAAAGAGGCAGTTTCCGGCAGGCTCTCAATTGAATTGGAGCAGGTGCTAACTGCAAGAATTGAATCTATTGAAAAAGAAAGCAAGGTTTTAGAGCGCGAGAAAGAGGAATTTGAAAAATCAATTGGGGAAATAGAAAAGGAAAAATTGCAGACAGAAGAGACCTTAGGAAAAGTGCAAGAAGAGCTTGAAAAGGCAAATAGGGCAAATAAGCTCTTGGAAGAGGAAAAAACACGAATCACTGCAAAAATAGGCTCGATTTCACAAAAGCGCGATGAACTCTCTACAAAAATAGAGGCGCGAGAGAAAGAACTCAATGAAACTAATTTGGAGCAATCAAAAAACGAGGTGAGAATAGTTGATCTTGAAGAGGAATTTAAGGATTATTCTACTATAGAGGTTTTGAAGGAATTTAACCTCAATGATCTTCACAAAAGAATACCGAATATTGAAAAGGAAATCGAAGAACTGGGAGCAATAAACATGAAATCGCTCGAGAACTTTGATGTGTTCAAAAAAGAGGTCGATGACGTGCGGCTCAAGGCAACAAAACTCGATGAGGAGAGAAGGGCGGTTGTTGAGATGATAGAAAAAATTGATGTGAGAAAACTTAGCGTATTTATGGAGTGCTTTTCACATGTTGCAAAGAAATTTTCAGAACTATATTTCAATTTTTTTGAAGGCGAGGGGCTGCTTGATCTTAGCGATAAAATAAACCCACTTGAAGGCGGGCTTTTGATACAGGCAAAATACAAAGAGGA
>Ga0209542_10007638_pt1 | contig 20496 bp, 21 predicted proteins | sample RifCSPhighO2_01_FD_184028 | JGI IMG/M metagenome (GOLD analysis project Ga0209542, IMG submission 184028) | Soil microbial communities from Rifle, Colorado - Rifle CSP2_plank highO2_0.1 (SPAdes) (version 2) | ecosystem: Environmental > Terrestrial > Deep subsurface > Rock core/Sediment ...
ACATTCCTAGAGGAATCTCTCTTGTAAACAAGAGAAATCCTCTTTTAACTATGGCTGTCTACGCATTTCGCAACATTTAAATAGCAAAGCTACTCCTTAATTGCATCCCACATTCACATTGAGGAGGAAAAAACATGGCAGCAAAAAGACGCGCAAGTTCACAACGTACAACAAAGCGAAAAACTACCGCGCGAAAATCAGCAAAAAGACGTAGAAGATAATTCTCGTCCTTATCGAGGAGTTTTCATGCTCCTCAATTTTTTCTTTTTTACTCTTTTATTTGTTGAAGAAAATATTTTTCATCATTCTTTTTTGTAATGATGATTTAAAAGACAATAATTCTATCAATCCTGGCTGCATTTTGATAATATCTTTATAGGAAATAATTCCTTTTAATACACCTTGCTCTACGACTGGTAAATGCTTTATTTTTTCTTTCCCCATCTTCAACACTGCTTCATAGATGTCCTGATCAGGAGCAATAGTATAAACTTTTTTAGTCATTAACTGGCCTACTTTTGTTGTTTTTGGGTCTAGACCTTTAGCAAGAGCCTTTCTTGCCAAATCCTGTTCTGTGATAATGCCTTGAACTTTGCCATTCTGCTCGATTACAAGGCTTCCAACTTCTATTTTAGCCATCTTCTGGGCGCATTCCATAATGCTTAGACTATCTGCAGCAGAGGCTACTTTGTTTCTCATAATCTCCCGAACACGAATTCCCGTTAACATTTCTTTTTTGTGCATATTTTCGGTTATAAATACTTTATTGCAATAGAACTCTTATGTTGCATCATCTCCATTTATGGCCAAATTTTCCTAGATTGATCTTGTTATCCTTAATTATAACTCCTTCTTGTCGCAACATCTGTATTTTCTTTTTTAAGCCTGATGCAAAACCACCTAATTCTCCATTGGCGTTGATGACACGATGACAAGGAACTCTTGGAGCATAAGGATTTTTATTTAATGCACTTCCCACTGCTCGGTATGCTTTACAGCTGAGCTGATGAGCAATAGCTTTATACGTCGCTACTTTTCCCCTTGGGATCTGAGCTGTAATGTTATAGACTTTTTCCGCGAACGATTGCTTAGCCAACATAACTCACCATAGGATGCATTTCAGGTTCTTCTGTATATGTTTTTCTTCTGTTCTCCGCTTCTGAACGCATGGGATGCTCACGATGTCCTAATTCATGTTCTAACACTCTTTCTCGATCTCTTCCTCTAATACCTTCACGTATCTGGATAAAACCGCTGTACGTGTTACATAATCCTAAAATATTGTCTCCTATGAGATACTTGCTTGTTTCGACCACAGGTTTACCATCAATCCATTCTACTTTATTAGGATAAAGTTCTGCTTGTCCATATCTTGGTTGAATTGTTGTCGGTTCTTGATATTCTCTTTGACCTAATTCCATTGGCGTTGCAGCTATACTTATTGCTAAGAATGTTTCCAGCGTTTTTTTCAGAGCAGAAGCAAATTTCATCTTGTCTCTTCTTCACTTCCTGCTCATAAACTTTTCTTTTCTATGACTGAAGTGCTTCTTGATATGTTGCTGTGGACAATTCTGAACTACTTTGACAGAGATAAAATCCACCCAGTTCAAAACCACCACTTATCTGCGTAGCTGGAAGCATATCTACCCATAAAGTTCCTATGCCTTCTCCAGCATTGAATATCATATTGTATGCAAATTCTTTTCCTATTCTAGGCATTATCCTGTGGCATGCTCTTGCAATGTCTGTTGTTGCCCTGGCAAGATCAAGACATTCTTCTTCTGTCAAATCGCTAATTCTCTCTCGATGCATATTTTTCGGAATAATCACCGCTTCTAGATGCCTTCTTAACCAAGGGGGTGTTATGACTCGTATTGTCCTATACTCTTTTATGACTAATCCACTTCCTGCCTTTTCCTGCAAGTATGTTACAAATGACTTTCCATGAGCAACTCTGAATTCTCTTGCTAGTTTTATTACTCCTGGTATCACATTCGTCGCAATCACCTGATAATGACCATGATCTATTGAACTCCCAGCAATTCTTCCAGTGTTCTTTATAATCTGTAGATATTCTCCTTTTGATAAACAGCTTAATCTTCTTTCTAAATCCTGCATCAATGAAAAACTTTTTGCATGATCTTCAGGAGTCAATTCATGTATGTCCTTATGATCTGTTGTCGGCCAAACAAGAAGATGCGCACCAAATGCCTGTCTTGCTGTTTTTTCGCTTGATCTAGCACCACTTATGGGATCCATTGCAGGGAACAAATTTAGATTCACAAAAGCATAATGATCCTCTCTTAGAGGAAGATAACTAAGTATAGGTGTTGTCTCTCCATCGCATATTGTGCATTTATTCACTTCTGTTTTTTTCTCTTTTTTCTCTTCTTTGGGAACAGGTCTTTTCGCTCTTTCTGGACAATAGACGATCGGATTTCCAGTCAAAGGATGATAAATGTAACTTTCTGATCCTTGAGTACCTACTCCTTTTATTGCAAGCACTATCTGCTCCCAAAGCGTTATTTTTCCAGGAATCCCATCCTGCTCTCTAGGGACTAACAATCTTTCCAAATTTTCTCTACTTAATCTTGTCATAAATATTCCCTTTTCTTTTATCTATAAAAAACACACTTCCTTCTTTCTAGGACAAATATTCCTTTTTTGAGTTATTTTTTCCTCTTTTGTTTCTTATTCATGGTCTTTATACTACTTTTTCCTTATTTTTTCCCCCTTTGTCCTATTTTCAGTCATTAACTTTATTAAACCTTGACACCTTTCTTTTTCTATGGTTCCCTACATGCATTTAGATGCCAAAGATTATGCCATCCTTAGAGAGCTTGACTGCAATTTTAGACAGTCGTTTTCTTCCATAGGTAAAAAGATTAGACTCTCCAAGAATAGCGTGGCACTTAGATTTGACAAGCTTCAACAGTATTTTCTCCACAATGTCACAGGCATTAATTATGGCATTCTTAACTATACTTTAGTCAAGGTCTATTATGACCTCAATGTCTTTGATTCAACAACACAACAAAAGATTATCAGAGAATTCTCAAAACATCCTTCTATGATCTATGTAGCACATCTCTATGGTACTTATGATTTGGTCATAGCTTTATTAGTCTCCAACTTTGACGATCTCGTCACCTCCCTCACTTCTTTCAATGCACAATTCACTGAACTTACCAATCACCACGAAATTCAGATCATCTATGAAGAAAACTATTTTCGCCATAACTTTCTTTACTTAAAGCCATTTCATACCAAATATACTGTTGCTCGCTCCCTGAAAAAAATAGCTCTTAACAACTCAGAAAAACAAATTCTTAAACTCATTCGACGCAATCCACGTATCCCCCTAACTGAGCTGGCACAACATGCACAACTCTCTATCAAGACAGTCAGAAACAAACTTTCTTCTCTTGAAAAGAACAAAGTTATTACCGGTTACTTCCTTACTCTCAATCTTAAAGCTTTTGGTTATAGCACTTTCAAGCTGATGATTCGGGTCCATAGCCTCGTCGACAGCAAAGCTTTCGAAACTTTTCTTCTACAACATCCTCATGTCCGCTATATGGCAAAAATGCTCGGCTATTGGAACTATGAAATCGATTTTATCTATGAAACTATAAATGATCTTCAGGAACAGATCGAGATAATCAAAGAACGATTTCCCAACATAATCAAAAACTTGGACATTATCAGCTTTGGGGAACGTATCGCAACAAATAATGAACGTTTTCTTTAATCTCCTCTTTCTTCCTTTAGGAACCTTTAAATCCCAGTTCGATCTTCTTTTTATTGCAATGAGAGGTTTCTTTTTATTGGCTGGAATGATTCTTTTTGCTGGAAGCATGTATCTTTTTTACCACCCAGAATTGACGGGTGCTAATATCAATTTGCTTACTGGAGAATCGATTGTTGATGACAGACCATTACTTGACAGAATTACTGAAAACATTCACAAGCCTGTATCCATCGAAGAATTTGTACAAATGACTCCTGTCATTCTCTTGTTCTTTAGCATTCTTTTTGCTTTTACCAGCGTTTTAATGCCTGATGGAGAAAGATAAAACGCCGCGACCCGGATTTGAACCGGGATACCCTTGCGGGTCAAGCTAACTCGACTGGTATTCCAGGCCTACACATCAAAAACAGTTGTTTTCAATTTTGTGCAATACCGGGTTATGCGATCGCGGCATTGAAAAATAGTTCTGACTAATACTTTATAAGCATTGTTGTAAAGTTATTTAAGAATTCTTTATTCAAACATCTCAATTTCGATGTTGACGTCTTCTGGAATGGGCACCCTCATGACCAAACGCAAAGCGCGCTCGTCAATGCCTAATTCAATAAGTCTTTTGTGAATACGCATCTCAAAGTTGTCAAAAGAAGCTTTTCCACTGCCACAAGGTGTCTTTCTTGTAGTGTGTTTGAGGCGTTTTGTTGGTAAGGTTACTGGACCAGACATCTTAGTCTTAGTCTTGTCGGCGATATCCTTGATGCTCGTGCAGACCTGATTAATCTTGTCCACATTGATGCTTGATAAGCTGATACGTGCTTTTGCCATAAAGAAGAAAAGAAAGAAAGCGGTTTATAAATGTTTCTGAGCTTGCCCATATTGAGGTTGTCTAAAGCCTGTAGCATATTCTTCTTCACGTGTAACAGCTACTCCTTTACTTGGTCTTCTTCTATGGATTTCATGAGCTACAGCTAGTAACGATCTTGCAAATTCATCAAGCTCTTTTCTTGCCACGTTTTGACTTCCTTCCCAGCGCACTACAAATCCATCTCTTGTAGTTCTTTTAATTTCATAGCTTCCAATTCCATGTCGCTGCCTAATGGCATCATCTACCTTTCTTCTTCCATATCTGTGTTCTGGATCGTCTAAATCATTAAATACTCTTTCTGTGTGCTCATCTGTACGCAATATTTGAGGTTTTAAACTAATAGTAATATAAACAATATCTGTTAATGAAGTCATTGGTTGGTTCATGTGTTCACCTTTTACTTGTAGTTTTCTGATAAATGTGCTCAAAAATTGAAAGCAAAAAAATGAGAAAATAAAGAAGGAAAAACCTTCTTATAACGCTTTAGCAACTAAGTCGATGCACATTCCTGCAGCGACTGTTGAACCAGCATCACGAACAGCAAAACGAGCCATATGCGGGATATCTTTTTGTCGTTCAATGACTAATGGTTTGGTTGGCTTGACTTTGATAATAGCTGCGTCGCCATTCTTGATGAAGTCAGGGTGTTCTTGCAAGACTTGACCAGTTGCAGGGTCTAACTTCTTCACGATTTCCACGATCTGACATGCCACTTGTGATGTGTGGATGTGGAAGACTGGAGTGTAACCTTTGGTAATCACGGTTGGGTGATTCAAGACTACGATCTGCGCTGTGAATTCAGAACAGACTGTAGGTGGGTTGGACTCTGGACCAAGCACGTCACCGCGCGCAATATCCTTCTTAGTAATACCGCGAACGTTGAAGCCTATGTTGTCACCAGCAATAGCTTCTGCAACGACTTCATGATGCATCTCGATGGATTTTACTTCACCTTTGATGCCTTTACCATCTCTAGCAGGAACTACAATAATTTTATCGTTGGTCTTCATCTTACCAGTTTCGATTCTCCCTACTGGAACGACACCAATACCCGGGATGTTATACACATCTTGAATTGGCATACGCAATGGCAAAGTAATTGGCTTTTCAGGCTCCTTGAACAGATCTAATTGTTCTTTGATGGTTGGGCCTGTGTACCAAGGCATATTTGTAGATTTCTTGACTACATTGTCTCCATTGTAGGAGCTTGTTGGGATGAATTGAATGTTATCAGCTTTGAAACCAACCATAGCTGCTAATTTCTTTAATTCAGCAACTACAGCGTCGAATTTAGCCTGATCATACTTGACTACATCCATCTTGTTGACTACGACTGACACTTGTTGTACACCTAAGGTTTTGAGTAACCAGATATGTTCTTTGGTTTGCGCCATGATACCGTCTGGGGCTGCGCATACTAAGAATGCACAGTCAGCTTGGGAAGCACCTGTAATCATATTCTTGACGAAGTCCTTGTGTCCGGGAGCATCGATAATAGTGACTTCGAATTTGTCTGTTAAGAATTTTTGATAAGATAAATCAATAGTTACACCACGCTCTTGCTCTTCTTTTAAGTTGTCCATAACGAAAGCGAATTCGAAACCAGATTTACCTAATTGCTGGGCCTTTTCCTTGAGCTTTCTCATAGCTTGTTCGTCGATGTTACCAGAATCATACATCAGACGTCCAACTGTAGTAGACTTTCCGTGGTCAACGTGACCTACGAAGATAACGTTAATGTGTGGTTTTTGCTTTGCCATTGTTTAAGTATCTCCTTTGAGTATTTGTATAAAGAATTGGGCTATTGACGATTTATAAAGGTTACGGTAGAAATGAGCTTTTGGATGTTTTTTATTAAGTTACAAGGTAGTCTCTGGCCTATGTGCTGCAATAATTTTTCTATTATATTCTTGAAAACACGCATTATGTAACTCCGCATACCTATTTCTGGTTAAAGAGAATTCTCGACTACAGTCATTGCATACTATAACTAGTGGTTGTTGTCCTTTAGCATCATCATGTTCCTCACGTAGTCTATCTAGCAATATTGCTTGGCTCATATAAAAAGAATGCTCTAATTTAGTTTCAGGTCTGGCAGGTTCATACTGAGCTATTTCTCTTTCTAAACCACCACTAGCATTTTTCAGATGTGTTCCACTAAAATTCCCATCTTTTCTGCCACACTTACAATCTATGGCAAAATGACCATCTCTACTCATATCTAGAATATAAGTTGCTTCTGGCGTTTCTAATTCTAAAACAAGTCCCATCTTATTCAGTAGGAGTTTCTTCCTCAACCTTGAGACCCTTTCTCTCTCTGATTCTTTGCATCACTTTAAGCTGCAATTCGCTAGGTAGTTTTTCAAACATCTGATCCACTAAGAAATAAGAACCACGACCCTCTGTTGCAGAACGAAGGTCGGAAGCTAGACCGAAGGACTCAGCGACTGGCAGTTTAGCACGGATGCTCATAAAGTTTCCTTCTTGTTTTACATTAAGCAATTGACCACGCTTGTTTTGGACTAATTTTGAAATTTCTCCCATGTAATCTGCTGGAGCATCAATCTGCAATACTTGCAAAGGTTCATAGAGAACTGCGTTACCAGAATTCATGGAACCACGAATAGATTCACGAATTGCTGGAACTACTTGCGCAGGACCACGGTGAATAGCATCTTCATGCAACTTACAATCTTTGACAATGACTTTCATTTTAATGACAGGCTCACGAGCGATTGGACCTTGCTTCATAACTTGTTCGAAGCCATCAGTGATTAATTCCTGGACTTCACCGATATATACAATACCGCGAGTGTCATCAATCAACATATTACCGTTGAAAATATCACGCACTTTCTTGGCTTCCTTGGCAGCCCATCCTAACTTTTCTAAAACATCATATAATTTGGTGTCTTTCTTGGATACACGACCTTCTGGAATATCGCCTTTCTTGATTGCTGCATGGACATTTTCTTCTAGAGGTTCACAGACAATATAGAATTTGTTATGCTTGTTTGGAGACTTTCCTTCCATTTCTTGACCAGGCTTCTGCATGGATTCTCTGTACACTACAATTGGTGGAGAAGTCTTAATATCTAATCCTTTTTCTGTCTTGATACGATTTTCAATAATTTCTAAGTGCAATTCACCCATACCATGAATAAGATTTTCACCAGTTTCTTGGTTGATATCAATCTTGATGGATGGATCTTCTTTCAAGACTTTCTTTAAGACTTCCACTAATTTTGGCAAGTCTTGTGGTCTTTTTGGCTCGATAGCTTTAGTAATTACAGGCTCAAAAATATGCTTTAATTCCTCAAAAGGAGTTTCAGGACCTTCAGTAATTGTTTCTCCAGCCATACCAGAGATACCACCTAAAGCTAAGACATTACCAGCTGAAACACTATCTATTGACTCTGGCTTGATACCTTTATACATGAAGACTTGCGCAATACGTTGCGTATCTTTCGCATTATTGAGATAGACTGTTTGTCCTTCTCTAACAGTTCCGGAAAAGAGACGACCAGCACATAATTCTCTGCCGAATCGCGGATCAATAGTAATTCTTGTGATGACAAACGCAATTTTTCCATTAGGATTACCGACGAGCAGATCTTTACCGATGTGAGGAATACGATATTTTTGTGCTTCTAAAGGAGTAGGCAAATGCTTGATTACCATTTCTAAAATAACTTCGAAGACTGGCGCCTTTTCCCAAATCCATTTTTGTCTGTCTTCTTCAGTTACATCTTCTTTATATAAGTTGACAATATCTTTGAATGAGACATTTTTCTTCTTCATGTATGGAATAGATAACGCCCAGTTTTCACGAGCAGAACCGAAAGCTACACTACCGTTTAAAATATCTACTTGCCATTTTTTTTTGTACTCGTCTTCAGCAGTGTTCTCAATTAACGTGTTGAACTCCATAATTAATTTCAAGAAACGCTCCTGCATTTGCTCGGGAGTGAATTTTAATTCGTTGATGAGACGATCTACTTTATTAATGAATAAAACTGGCTTAACACGTTCACGAATAGCTTGACGAACGACAGTTTCTGTCTGCGGCATGATACCTTCAACCGCACAAATTAAAACGATTGTTCCATCAACAGCACGCATCGCACGAGTAACATTACCTCCAAAGTCAACGTGACCAGGAGTATCAATCAAGTTAATGAGATATCTGTTTCCATCAAAAGTGTGACACATGGAGACGTTAGCCGCGTCTACTGTCAATAATCTCTCTTGTTCATCTGCATGCTGCCAAGTTGCCATGCCTGCTTCCAAGTCTCCAGCTGCCTTAGAACTTATGTGACCTGATGCTGCTAATAAATTATCAGTTAGGGCTGTATTGTGCATGACAATGCCTTCTGCGACAAATGTGTGATTCTCTGGGACTGTGAAATCATAGACTGTTTCTTCATATCCTTCACTAATGTTCTCAACTTCTACGAACGCCAAATCTTTGAAGGTATTTTTTTGTACGAGAATAGTATTTTGTCTTCCGTGGTTTGTTACAATTTTGATAATATCATATTCTTCTTTATTTGCTTTTTTTTCCTTCCAAAAGAAATCCAAGTTCTTAGCACATACTACCTGATCGTCTATTCTTAATTCTCCAGCAATCTTTTCTACAAACCGCATATTTTCAAACACCACATACTTATGTTCTGGAGTGCTGCTAATCTCGAAACCATTTCTGAGCTTGATTTTGATAACTTGACCACCTTTTAGCTTCCATGCCAAGCTTACATCTTTTTTTTCTAATTGGCCTGTAGTCTGATTTAATGAAAAAATAGTGATCTTTTCTTTTGAAACGTCGTAGATAGTATGCTCTTCTTTTTCTTCAAATTTCTGACCTTTTTGTTCAGCTAATTGATAAATTTGCTCGGCAGTTTTAATTTCACCATTTGCTAGAATAAGTCTGCTTTTACCATCTATGCATTTACCATGATGAATGTGAGCAGAAGTACAGATGTTTCTAATGCGTTCTGGCACTTTAGCCAATTCTTTCATTTCAGATGGTGCTTCTGGACCGGCCATTAGTTTAAACCTCTTTCAGAATGATTAACGAGCAGCATCAGCTTGACGTTCTAATTCTAGTTTCTTTGCTACTGCATTGCTTGCGTTGGTGCAAGCTGCTGCCTTCATAATTTCTTCAGCTAGAGCTTCTTCAACTTTTATTTTTTCTCCAAATGCCTTATGCGCCGCGCCTTGGACCATCATGCGCAAAGCATAATCTACACGTCGCTGCGGAGCACAATCGACTGCCTGCGGATATTTTGCGCCACCGTATTCAATAGTCGTTATTTCTTCACGAGGCGCAGCATTTTCAATAGCGCGAACAAGCGTTTCAACAGGATTTTTATTTGTTCTTTCTTCAATGATCTTCAATGTTTTTTCTGTGATATTAAATGCAGTGTGACTTTTACCACCATAGGCTCCAGAAGAGATAAAATGTTTTTTACCCTTATGACCTGAGATCATCAAGTGGTTCATCAAGCGCTCGACGATGTTACATTTGTTTTTATAGAATGGATGCTTGGCATTACGACCACCAGTTCTTGGCACCAATACCGGAGACAAGTTGACATAATTCTTGAGACCAGGATCTTTTACCTCGACTTGCGTCAAATCCCATCGATCGAATAGTTTGAGACCCATCTTATCTTCTACCCTTCTCAATCTTGCCGCGCACTAATGCGTCCAGACTTTGATCGTTGACTTTGATAACTTTCCAGCGTACGCCTGGAAGATCGCCTGGAGAACGTCCATTGGCACCACCAATACATTCAATAATGACTTCATCATGTTCATCAATCTTCTTGATAGCACCATCACGAGGACAGAATGCTGTTACTTGACGACCATTCTTTATAAGTTGGACAAAGACACATTTGCGCATCGCACTGTTAGGCTGCTTTGCTTCTAACTGACGCTTTTCAATGACAATACCGCGCGCTTGAGAAGAACCTTGCAGAGGATCAGATTTAGCTTTTAAATTGAGCGCACGGCGCACAAAGTTTGAGTCAGCCCATTGAAAACTTCTTCTCTTGTTTTTGAGCTTCTTTGCTGCATTTAGACCATTTGATTTGTTAGCCATTTTGTAGGAGAGGGACTGCAAGGATGCTTTATAAAGATTTCGTGTCTGTTGTTCTTTCGAGTGGTTTTATGCCACTAAGACCTCGATTTTGAAGAATTTTTTAACTACTTCATTGAGCTCTTTTAGATTCTGCCGCTCACGACCGATGAGCATGCCTTTTGTTTTAGTGTCATTACTAGAAAGCGTTAACTTATCTTCATCCAGTGTCATTGCATCTACTGCAATAGGAGCAATACAGTTCTTGACAAATTCTTTAGGATCTTGATTAAACTCAATTACTTTGATGCGTTTTTTGAACAGTCTTTGTAGCTTTTGTATGTTCATACCTGCTTTACCAATCGCCTTTCCTGCCTGACCTTCCTCGACAATAAATACTAACTGACTTCGCTTGTCTATAAAGAGCCTTTTGGCATGCGTGCGTGTAATTTTTTCAAACAATGAAATAAGCCCAATGGTTTGAAGATTGTACTTTTCCATTGCTAACAGCTGAGAACGCTAACAGGATAATTTTTTTTACACATCAATGCTACTTCTGCACTTGGCACTGTTAATTCCACGACCTCAATTTTCTTTTGTGTAGCATATCTTTTGATAGTTTCTTTAACTGCTTGAGGACATGTATTAGAGAAGAATACTTTTTTGATTTCCCCCAAGCGCAGTTTTTTCAATACTTCTTTTGAGCCGATTGTTATTTTTTCGCTCTTCAAAGCTTCTTTCAATGTGTCAAGACTCATTTCTTACCTTCTTTTCCACTTATAGTATCCTTTTTAATTCTTGTGACTAAGTCTGGAAGACCAGTTCCTAGAGGCACCGGCTGATTTAACATCACATTTTCAATGACTGAGTTGAGATCATCCTCTTCACCAATGACTGATGCATTGATTAAATGCTTCAACGGCGTTTCGAAGCTCGCTCTTGCCAGGACTGACTTCTTCTCACCAGTGATACCTGAACGAGTTATACCTTTGATAGTTCCTGATGTAGTCATAGTATCTGCAATGAACATGATGTGACGAATATCAACATCGAGACCTTGATCTTCAATCACTTTCTGCGCCTCACGAATGATATTCTGACGTCCAGCTTCAACACCGAATACTTTCAAAACTTCGAATAGATTGTTGGTTGTTGTTCTTGTCTCGTCGACTTCTTCAATTTCAACAACATCTTTCAAATTTGAACCTGCAGTGATAATGATATATTCCTCATTGTTCTTCACTGGCAAAACTTGTTTGACGCCTTTGACACCCTTGATGAACACTTCCTTTGCTTTTTCTTTGATCTTGTAGGTTTCCATTAATTCGTTTTCTTCAGCCTTGGTCTTGATAACTATTTTTTCACCGCTCGCACTAGCTTTAACACCCTTCATATTCGCGTTTAAAGCTTCAGCTACTTGATCAGGCTTTAACTTGAGATCTTTCATGCGGTTTTGATTTAATTGCACTTCCACTTGCAACTTGTTGAGATCGATGGAGAATTCTGTTGCAATCTCGCTTAGTTTTGTCTCCTTGATCAATGCAGCAACACGCTTGACTTCAGCCATGTCCTTACTGACGCCTTTTTTCAAGTAGATCTCCATGGACGGTGTTGAGATTTCTTTACGAGCATCCAAGATTTCAATGAGGCGCGGGAGACCTTGTGTGACAGATACTTCAGCTACACCAGCAAAGTGGAATACCCTTAGCGTCATCTGTGTACCTGGCTCTCCAAAGGACTCTGCTGTCAAAATTCCGATAGCTTCACCAGGATTAATCTTAGCAGCATCATATTCTTCTCGCAAATATTCAAGCACTTTCCTGATCTGCTCTTTAGTGAGATTACGCTCTTTTGCTTCGGCCTTGAGTTCTTCAATAAGCTTTTTCGGCATTCTTCCTTCATATTCCTTGAATAGCTGCTCTTCCATGTTATTGACCTATGACATCAGCAATAGCTTTCTTGACGCTGATCTTTCCTCCTTCACTCTTGGAAACATCAATACCATCGTCACCGTACTTGAATTGCACGATGCCTTTACGAGCATTTCTGACTGTTCCATCATATTCTATCTTGAGATCCTGCAATGCATTTGCGAGACGTCTGTACAAGTAACCAGATTTCGGAGTACGTAAAGCAGTATCCATCAGAGCATCACGACCAGTCATAGCGTGGAAGAAGAACTCTACTGGACTTAATCCTTTTTTGAAGGAGTTCCTGACAAAACCATGTGCCACTGGACCTAAATCTCCTTCTTTGAATAATGACAATGTTCTGTTACGGTAACCGCGCTGTATACGCTTACCACCCAAAGCCTGCTGACCTACGCAAGCAGACATCTGCGTGAAGTTCAAAATGTTACCACTAGCACCAGAGCGCGCCATAATAATAATTGGTGTACTTTCATGAGCAAATTGCGAAGCAAGATTACCCACTTTATTACGCACTTTGTTTAAAACTTCCAGACTTTTCACTTCTAAAGATTCTCTTCGTGTCTTCCCTGGCAATTCTTCCAGCTTACCAGACTCATATTCCTTGACTAATGCGTCTACATCCTTGTATGCAAGAGCAATTAACTCATCAATCTTTTCGATAGCTTCACTTGGGATATCTGTGTCTGCAATACCTGTTGTGAATCCATATTTTGCCAAGACCTTGATTCCTAGTTTGAACATGTTTCCTAAAAGGACTAGAGTTTTATCCTGACCATATTTTCTATAGAACTCTCTGATGAGCTCTCCATTGTTTTCACCAATACTATTATTATCAATATATCCAGAAAGGATCTTTCCTTTTTTAATAGTGAGGAATGTTTCTGCACCAGATTCATCTTTCTGCTTTGCAGTTCCGTAGAAATAGAAGTCTTCAGGGAATAGCTTGCAGATGACTTCGCTTCCTTTGACCATTTCCTTATCAAATTTGGCGTTAAAGATATTGATAGAAGTCAATAATTCCACCGCGTCTTCTCTTGAAATAGTAAGCTTTTTTGTGAGCAAGTAGTTTCCTGTGATAGAATCTTCTACACAACCGATAATGTTGTATCCATTCTTAGGTGTCATGATTTGTGTCTGCACCTGCATCAGAATCTCCGCTTCAGCACGAGCTTCCTCAGTCTGCGGAATGTGCAAGTTCATTTCGTCACCATCAAAGTCAGCGTTGTAGGGATTACACACACTCGGGTTTAATCTGAAAGAGCGTCCTGGCAATACCTTAACTTTGTGACACATGATACTCATACGGTGCAAAGAAGGCTGACGATTGAACAAAGCAATATCACTATCATGCAGTTGTCTTTCAACGATATATCCCTCCTTAATCTCTACAATTAATTGTTCTTGTGTCTCCTTTGTGATCTTTCTTTTTTTACCATCTGGAGCAATAACATAATTAGCGCCTGGATATTCCTTAGGACCATTCTTGACTAATGAGATCAGCCATTCTTTGTTCCATTCAGTCACTTTTTCTGGTACTGTTAATTCCATAGCAACTGATTTTGGAATACCCACTTCATTGAACTCAATGTTAGGATCTGGAGAAATGACTGTACGAGCTGCAAAGTTGACACGCTTACCTGCTAAATTGTGACGGAAACGACCTTCTTTACTCTTAATACGCTCTGTTAAAGTCTTCAATGCCTGACCAGATCTGTGACGAGCAGGAGGCACTTGCGTGATAGTGTTGTCGAAATAGGTTGTGACATGATATTGCAACAAATCCCAAAGGTCTTCTACGATAATCTCTGGCGCACCAGCATTGATGTTCTCGAATAATCTCTGATTAATTCTGACGATGTCTCCCAACTTGTGCGTTAAGTCATCTTCAGAACGTTCACCCGTCTCCAAAGTGATTGAAGGACGCATGGTTACTGGAGGAATAGGCAATAAGGTCAAGATCATCCACTCTGGACGAGCTTGCATAGGATCGAATCCCATCAACTCTAGGTCTTTGTCCTGAATCTTAGCTAGACGAGCGCGAACTTCAATAGGAGAGATTCTTTTATCTCCTTCAAGGTAAGTTGTAGGTTTTTCTATTTTGATGGTGATTTGTTTTGCGTTACAGTGAGGACATTTCTTCAACAACTTTGTCTTTCCAATCACTAACTTTGCAAGCTTTCTCATATACTCGAAGTTTCTTTCTTTTTTGAACTTTTGATAGAGCGTTCTGTATTTTGTACATGTTTCTTCATCGAGCAATAATCTATTACATTCCCGACAAGTTGCCTTCAATGCTTCATAGATTTTTCCAGCATAAGATACATGAATGACTGGGCGAGCGATTTCAATATGGCCAAAGTGACCTATACATTCTTTTAATTTAGAACCACAAGTCTTACAACGGAGACCAGGATCGATAACTCCCAGACGAATGTCCATAAGACCACCATCTACAGGATATCCTTCCTTGTCGTATAACTCTGCTGTCACTACTTTAACTGCTGAACTTTTTTCGATCTCTTGCGGACTAACCATGCCGAAGACGATCTTGTCCACTTCTTTGAATTTGTAATCTTTTGCTGCCATAGTTAGTACTTGTTCCTCAATCTTAATCTTGGTGCGATACCGAGCGCTTTTAACTCGTCCAAGAGCAGTTTGAATGCATAGGAAATCTCTACTACATTGATCACGACGTTGCTACCACAGCGGTGGCAGAATCTGTTGTTACGGAAGTCATCGTAGACTGCTAACATACCACATTCTTCACAAACATGAATAGTTGTCTTGTCTGAATCGAAGCGTTCTTTCAAGAGCAATGATGCTCCGTGAGCGACTAAACAATCCTTCTCCATCTCACCTAATCTCAGACCTCCGCCTTTAGCGCGACCTTCGATTGGCTGACGAGTCAATAATTGAATACGGCCTGATGCTCGAGCGTGCAATTTGTTAGCTACCATGTGCTTTAATCTCAAGTAGTACATGTTACCGATATAAATTTTTGCCTTTAATCGTTCTCCAGAGATACCACTGTACATAGTTTCAGTTCCATTTTCTCTGAAGCCCATTTCCATCAATGTCTTTCTCAAATCTTTTTCAGATTCTGACTCAAATGCAGTACCGTCAATAGTTCTGCCTGTTAAAGCCCCTACTTTTCCAGCAACGATCTCGATCAAGTGTGAAATAGTCATACGAGAAGGAATAGAGTGAGGAGAGAAAATTAAATCTGGGACAATACCTGAGGATGTGAACGGCATGTCTGGTTCTGGAACAATAAGCCCAACAACTCCTTTCTGACCATGACGTGAAGCGAACTTATCTCCAATCTCAGGAATACGCAAATGACGAACACGCACTTGGATTAACTTGTTACCCTCTTCATTGTCTGTGATGACAACAGCATCCACTTTTCCTTCTTCATTATTCTTGCTTGTGATTGAGCTTTCTCTGCGCTTGTTAGCAGCAATACTGAATTCATCTAACTCTCCCAAGAATCTTGGAGGGGATGTTTTTCCAATAAGAATGTCATCTTCACCTATACTTGCTTCAGGATGAATAATACCATCTTCCTCTAATAAGCGATAATCATGTTCTGCCTTATACCCCTTGACTTCTTTGTTAGGGATCCCAATCTCGTCTACAAGACCACCAGAGTATCTTAACTCTTCAGCACTATAAGGTCTGAAATATGTGGAACGAGCCAAACTTCGTTGAATAGATCCCCTATTAAAGACAATGGAATCCTGCATGTTGTAGCCTTCGTAACTCATCAAGGCAATAACAATATTTTGTCCTGCCGGGTGTTTGTGCTGTTCAGAAATTTCATAGGTGAATGAGCGAACAATAGGGTTTTGCGGATAGTGCAAAATGTTAACGTCAGTGTCCATTCTTTGCAAGTAATTTGCAGAATAGAAACCTAATGCCTGTTTCTGCCCTTTTGAACCTCTATTCAGACGAGCAGACTGACCGTAGTTTGCGAACGGTACTAATGATGTTGTTAATCCTAGAATCGTCGTTGGAGAAATTTCAACATGTGTGTGATCTGGTGTAATATCTTTTTCATCTAAAGCAACATAAGCTCCTTCTTCTTCACCTGCATCTAAATACTCAATGACTCCCTCTTTCAACAGATCTTTCCAAATCATTTCATTTTTTTCGATCTTACGCATATGTTCTGCTGTAAATTTACTTTTACCATTCTCGACAATGATCAATGGACGGCGCACACGGCCCTTGGAAGTTTCTACATGGATTTCATCCAATTCTTCCCTGTATGCAAGATTCACAGTTCCAGAAATTTTTCCTTTTTGTCTTTCTTCACGGACTTTTCTGGTGAATATTTTTGGATTGTCTACTGATCCTACATATTTTTGGTCGATAAATATGTCAGTCATATTGCTTCCATTCCCAGCTCTTCAAAAGATTTCTTGAGCTTTTGTTCAGGAATTTCTTCTTGCGTGATCTCTGATAATAATGCGAGGTTTTTTCTCAAACCAATAGAAGTACCTTCTGGAGTTTCGATAGCACAGAGCCTTCCCCAGTGTGTTGCATGCAATGCGCGTGCTGCGAAGTTCTCCTGCGTAGCTGACAATAAGGAGACTACTCTCTGTAAATGTGATGTGGAAGCTAGGAAGTTGGTTCTATCCATATTCTGGCTTAACCCTTTACGGCCACCAACCCAGACACCCGTTGCCATGGCACTGTTGATTCTGGAAGTCAATAATTTTTCACGAATAATGATCTTGATGGAGTGGAATTTTCCCCTCTTGACTAATCTCTGGAAGTTGTAGAGAATATCATTAACTAATGCTCGTAACTGCACACGGAACAAATCAGACAATAAGTCTCCGCTTAACTTCAAGCGCTTGTTCATGTAATGATCTTTGTCTTGGTTTTTGATGTCTTCTTTTGAGATGATCAGGAAACGACGCAAGAGTTTACACAAGTTGATTGCCTTGTATTTTCTGTCTTTTGGCTCGATACCTAAATGAGGCAAGAGGTATTTGTCTAAATTATCCTGTGTTTTTTCTAGGCGCTGCTCTTGCATAGGAGACATACCAATCTTCTTGGAGATGAAATCCACTGCATCTGCCTCACTCTTGAGATCTGCGCCATTGAATAGATTAATGAAAATATCATCAAATTCTCTCTCTTGTGAGATTGCCTGCACGATGTCGCTGTCTTTGGTCAAGCCTAATGCCTTGATGACTGCAACAATTGGGATCTTCTTGAAGCGCGTGAATGACAAGTAAATGAGACCGTCTTTTGTCTGCTCGATGACGTGCGGGACTCTGTAAGAGCCGCGCTCAGAGAATACTTTTGCAGTGTATCTGCTGGTACCAATCTTATTTTCCTCTACGAACATCATATTGGCTGCCAAGTCTTCAACAGTCATTAAGACACGTTCGTTACCGTTTAAGATGAAGTACCCACCATTATCATGCGGATCTTCTCCATGCTTGATTAATTCTTCTTCTTTCATACCGTGGAGATGACAATATTTACTCTTGAGCATGATCGGCAACAATCCAATTTGTGTTGTGAATGATTCTCTTTGCACTCCATCGATGTGCGCAGAAATTTCCAAGTTGATAGGCGCAGCATAGGATATTTTTCTCAAACGAGCTTCCATAGGGTAAATGTCTCTTCTGGAGCCATCTGCCTCTACTAGCTGCGGCTTTGTGATGCTGATCTTATCGAGCTTGATACGGAAGTCCTGCATATCCTGTGGAATGATTGTCGGAATGATGTCTCCAATTTCCTGGATAATTTTATGGATATCTTTTTCGATGAAATTATTAAAAGAACGGATGTTAGACTCTACAAATGAATTCTCTTCAAAGTATTTTTTGATAATCAGTTTTTTGTTCATTTAGTCAGCCTTAACTATGCGGAAAAACACAGCATCTTTTTCTGTCTGTGAATCTCTGAGGATTTTGATGACGTCACCGACTTCTGCATTGAGGTTTTTGATGGCAGGATCTTTTGCAGAAATCATCGGCATTTGTGATGGATTAATATTGTATTTTGAGAATAACGCTTGGGCTTCTTCTTTAGTTAGGAGCACATGTTTAGGTACCAAGATATGGTCTTGGATTTTGATGGTTTTCGGCATTTTGTGTTGAGATAACGGACCGGAGGGGATTTGAACCCCCGACCCCTTGGTGTCTTTGCTTTGGCTTGTTAAAAGCCAAGTGCTCTAGCCAGGCTGAGCTACCGGCCCAAAACGCCCTAGGCGGGAATCGAACCCGCGCCACGGCCTTTCTTTGGGCCAGATTTGATCTTGAGTGCCCACGACAGGGCCGTATCATAGCCACTAGACTACTAGGGCACGTCTTTTGGGGATGGTTGTCTTGTTCTTGAGAGTGCTAACTAGATTTGGAAAACATTGGTTTACAACTCTTTTGCCGTCGTCATGGTAGCTTTGTTCAAGAACGATTGTGCCATCTAGAAAAAAAGGTCGATGAGGGGTATATAAAACTTTCGGGTCTGTCGAGAACTCACTATTCAACCCCTTTTCTTATTTCAACACCTTTTTGTAAGGTTGAACTTGCTTTTAAATATTGTTGTTGAGAAAATATATATTTTGCAGTTCTACTTTCACATGGTTTTTGTCACTAAAATCCTGCTACAAACTCTTATCCAGTTCTTATATTCCTCCTGAATTGATTTTTTTAACGCTCTGATCTTTAGTTTCATCTCTTTTCTTTCTTCTCTCTTTTTCAGCTTATACTTCATCATGAGCGCATATCTTTCGAGAAGCTTCGCATTCAAACTTTCTGCAGCTTTTTTTACTTGTTTTTCCACTTCTTTCCATTTTTTCTGGCTCAACACTCTTATTCTTTCCAATACCATTCTCTGATCTTCTAAAATCATCTTTCTTTTGATTAGAGGGAGCTCTACTTTCTTCAGATTCTTTGCCATGCCTATCTTTGCAAGACACCAAATTACTATCTTTGTAGGATCATACTGGTACCAGCGGACACCATTGCGATAATCTGACGGGAATGTGTGATGATAATTATGATATCCTTCGCCGAATGTAAACAATGCTAAAACTGCATTATTGACCGCAGAATGCTCTTTTGAATAAGGCCTGCTACCCAACATATGCGCGAGAGAATTAATTAACCAAGTCATATGATGGATTAGGAACACTCTAGCTAAACAAGCGATTACCATTACTCCAAACAAATCTTTGAAAATCCAACTCAACAGACCAATTACCGCCAAGTTTCCAAGAATTACCAATGCAGTATAATACTTGTGCTGAAACATAACTGCTTTATTTTTTACTAAATCTGGAACTAGACCATAGTCACTCGTTCTTTCATAATTTTTCTTTAAGACCCACAACATATGCGCGTGCCAAAATCCTTGCTTGATTGAATAAGGATCTTTTTCCGTGTCGACATACCGATGATGCATGCGATGATCGCGCGACCATTGCAGAGCACTATTCTCTATAGCTAATGTACTAAACGCTAGAATTAAAAATTCTCCTATTTTGTTGAGATCGTAAGCTTGATGGGCATATAATCGATGGTACCCTGCAGTAATACTGAAACTGATAAGTATACTGAGTATAATCGTTGTTACTATTAGACCAAAACTTGGCGTGTTAAAGATAAAATATATGGGTAATAAACTTAATAACAACAGATGGTAAGAAACAATGAAGATTGTATTTACCCAATCAACATTCTTCGTTTGAATCATACTTTCTATATTCTGTTCTTCTATAAAAACCTTTTTAGAACTGAAGTTTTGCACTTTTTAGCGCGTCTAAAACACCAACTCTACGTTATTCTGCAACAAAAGACGCTATAAGCCCATTTTAGTTATCTGAAAAAATAGTTAAGCAGGCGCAGGC
>Ga0209542_10007639_pt1 | contig 20495 bp, 22 predicted proteins | sample RifCSPhighO2_01_FD_184028 | JGI IMG/M metagenome (GOLD analysis project Ga0209542, IMG submission 184028) | Soil microbial communities from Rifle, Colorado - Rifle CSP2_plank highO2_0.1 (SPAdes) (version 2) | ecosystem: Environmental > Terrestrial > Deep subsurface > Rock core/Sediment ...
ACCAGAGTCAAACAACTCCCAAGCCATTGTAATTTTAGTTAACTGTTGCACATCCATATTTTACTGGAGTGCCGGAAATTAAACTTTAATTAAGCGACTACTTTACAAAATAGAAAATTGGGGGTAGTATAATTCCCCTATGGTAAAAGTGACTTTAATTGATTTTTGGGCCCCCTGGTGCGGGCCCTGTAAAATTATGGATCCGATTATTGATGAGCTGGAAAAAGAACTCGGAGATAAGCTGGAAATCCAAAGGATTAATGTGGACGAAGATCCGGCAAAATCCTCCCAGTTCGGAGTCATGGGTATTCCGACGTACGTTATCATGAAAGAGGGTAAAGAAGTCAGCCGGAAAGTTGGCGTTACTCCGAAAGCGGAATTAAAAAAATTACTGGAAAGTTAAAGAGCCTAGCTCGCAAGCTTCGCTCATTGTTTGATTGCTCCATCGTTGAAGACATGGATGAGAATTCCCCCAATGATTCCTTTAAAAATCAGGTGATCCAAATCATTCAGCGGATTCCTTATGGTAAGGTTACAACTTACGGAACTGTAGCAACTCTAGCAGGTTCTCCTAGATCTGCCCGGGAAGTAGGATATCTGCTTCACTCACTGACTCAAAAACATAATTTGCCCTGGCAAAGAGTTATAAACAAAAAGGGCTATATTTCGATTCGAGGAAATGATGTTAATATGAAAAATCTTCAGAAGAAACTTTTAGAAGAAGAAGGTGTGGAAGTGTCAGTTGAGTTCATGGTAGACTTAAAAAAATATGGATGGAGCGGTGGCGAAAAAACTTTGGATCGTGGCAAACTGGAAGAGCAACTTGAGCTTATCTGAGAGCCTAGAGTGGGTTAATAAAGTTGGATCGCAACTAAATAATAGGGGGGATCTGCAAGTTGTAGTATGTCCCAGGTTTTCAGCACTTCCTGAACTTCATCAGGAAATCCAAACTCATAACTATCCGATTGTTTTAGGTTCCCAGGATTTATCACCTTTTGATATAGGCTCATTCACAGGCGAAGAACCGGCGAGTCTTTTAAAAGAACTGGTTTCTATGTCAATTATTGGTCATTCTGAAAGACGGGAGAAATTTGCAGAAACTGATGAGATGATCGCTGAAAAAGTGAAACAGGCAAAGGCTGCAGGTATTGAACCGATTCTTTGTATCCAAAATTCCGAAACTCCTATTCCCGAAGGGGCAAAGATTGTGGCTTATGAACCGGTTTTTGCAATCGGCACTGGTACTCCGGATACTCCCGAAAATGCCAATAAAGTCGCTACGGAGGTAAAATCCAGCCATCCCGGGATAAACATTTTATACGGGGGGAGTGTAACTTCAGAGAATTGTCGATTATTTGTTGAACAGGAAAATATTAGCGGGTTACTGATTGGGAAAGCCAGTTTAAACCCGGCAGAGTTTTTAGAAATTGTTGTAAACTGTAGCGTAGTTTAACCCCCATGGAAAATGATTTTACCAATTCAGCCCCAGGCCCCCATCGTGGCAAAAAACAAAATGCCTATGCAAAAATAATTGTGTTGTTAGTTGTGCTGGGGATCATCCTGTATGCTGTCTGGTGGTTTTTTACAGCTTCAGGTTCAGGAGTAATAGAGCTGGCATTTAACAGGAACAAAATGAAGGAAGAGGACGGTCGGGTTAACGTTTTGCTGTTAGGTAATGCCGGAGGAAAGCATGCCGGTGCTTCGCTTACTGATTCAATTATTGTGGCCTCCTATGACCTCAAAACAAACAGAGCGACTTTATTTTCCATTCCGCGCGATTTATGGCTGGATAATGCTTCGGCCAAGGTAAATACCGTGTATCAAGCCGGGAAAAAGCAGACCGGGAACGGGTTGAAATATGCTGAAGATAAAATTGGGGAAATTCTCGGACTACCGATCCAATATGGGGTGAGAGTTGATTTCAACGGGTTTTCTAAATCGATTGATTTGGTTGAAGGTATCGATGTTGAAGTGCCAAAAACATTCGATGATTATAACTATCCGATAGAGGGTAAAGAAGAAGATTTATGCGGGTTGGCCGAAAAAGAGGTTGAGATGACCCAGGAACAATTTAAGTCTTTAAAATTACCGGCCGATACACCCCAACAACCGGGAACTGAAGAAGGTAAGAAGAAGTATAAAGTTTTGGTTGGATTAAATGACAAGATTGCCACTGAGTCTGCCGATTTTGCCTGCCGCTATGAACATATCCATTTTGACCAGGGAAAAACCTACATGGATGGAACAACAGCCCTCAAATTTGTCAGAAGCCGTCAGGGTACCAACGGCGAAGGTTCGGATTTTGCCCGTTCCAGAAGACAACAGGTCGTATTAGATGCATTCAGGTCTAAAGTGCTATCGCTGGAAACCTTATTGGATCCCGGTAAATTATTTGGCTTGGCTGCAACTTTTGGTGAAAGTTTCGAAACGGACATAGAACAATCGCGCTTTTTGGATTTTTATAAATTATCCAAAAAACTGTCAGGCACTGACCATGTTGTTCTTGGGGATTTAGGAAAAGGCCAATCGGTGTTTGTGGTGGGTGCACCGGGTAAGTATGGGGCATTTGTTCTGGTGCCTAAGAATGACGACTGGAAAATTATTTCTGATTTTGTAAAACTAAAACTGGAAGGAACAGCTTCTGCCTCGCTTGCACCGTCACCAAAATAAGGACCGTTGGCCCTTGCGACCAAGGCCTAAAGAACCTGCTCGCGCTTCAATGTGATATATTGTACTTCGCGCTCGCAGAACCTTGCCTTTTTGAAATCTTGGAATTTTTAAAGGCCGAAAGGAGAATTTCAAAAGGTGAAATTAATATTACTTCACGGCAGTTTACAGGAAGCTGTTTTAAACAAAATCGGCTCAATAAAAAAAGAATTTGACCCGCTTTCAATAACCGAAATTTCCGAAAGTAATCCGGGTTTTAGCTTGTCCTCCCCGAGTTTATTTTCTAAGAAATGGTTGGTAATTCTGGAGAATCCGGATATTAGAATAGTTGAAAAAGCCATTCTGGAAAAAGATCCGGATTTAACAATCTTAATTAAATTTTCAAAATCCCTGGAAAAATCTTCAGCTATTTTAAAAAAGGTTTTGGAATCAAAGGGTGAAATCTTCAACTTCGAGGAATCAAATCAAACTTCAATCTTCCCCTTACTGGACCTATTAGGAAATAAAAATAAAAGAGCCTTTCTGGAATTTGAAAAAAATTACTCTGAATTTAGCGGCCAGTATATTTTAACTATGCTTGCTTACTTTCTGCGCCGGATGGTCCAAAGGCCTAAAACCGGATCAGATTTTATGAGACAGAAGATTGAATCCCAAAAAAGAAATTTCAGTCCGGAAAATATTAAGGATTTGTATAAAGAAATTATTGAAACCGATTTTAAGATTAAACAGGGCGTAGTTGAGGAAAAATTAGGTGTAACTTTGCTAGTTAGAACAATCCTTAATTAGAATTAGTCGGTTTTATGGACCTGAGAATCTCTTTAAAAACCGGGCTATCGGAAAGATCCCAAGGTGAGAAAATTACCAGTATAAGGTTTTGATTATCTAGAGGGATTAAAATATTGCCATCGGATTCATGTTTGAAAAATGCCAGTCCTCCTCCTTCGGTCGCTTCTCTGGTTACCATCTGATCCAGGTTGTATCCGGAGTATGCCGGATATAACAACCCGTCTGTGCCCGGAACTGGTTTTATAACCGAAGGGAGTACTTTAACGGCATTCTTATTTTTAGCTTTTAAGGCGTTATACCAAGATAAAGGAGTTCTGTAATCCGGGTGTCTGAGTTTGCTTTGCTGAAAATTAGAAGGCGTAACCGGAGTAACTCCAAAAGTAGAAATTCTGAAATTAGGATTATATAAATTGACGAAACCGTTTTCAGGGTCTGTTCTGCAGATCCAGTTATCAGGGCAAAGTAAAGAGAATCCAAAGCCGCTATCAATACTTGTCCATTTTGATGGATCAATTGGCGCGTCACTGTTTTGATAGTAGCTCACTAAATCGCTGGTTTGGCATTTTTTTACATAGCCATTGTCATTAACGATCGCCCCTTCGCTTTTAACGCAATCTTCGAAACCGAAGTCAGGATTAGGCGAAGAATAGAAATTCGGAGTAGAACCAGATGGCTGTCGGTACAGAAAAATTCCAATAATGGTTACACAAATAAAAACTATTAAAATTAACCTGCCCATATTTTTATCCTAAAAAAATCAATCACCCGTTAAAGCCTTGGAAAATTCATCGACATCTTTTTGGTTAACCAGCCCGTCGGAATTTACGTCATAAAGAGCCTGTTCATCCAGCTTAAGTATTTGTTTGGAACCTATTTTGCCCCGCAGTATTGCCAAGTCAAGAGAATTAATAATGCCATCGTGATTAAAATCCAGTTTTATCCGGCCGTTTGAATTGATCGAAATTACCGAGATTGGCTGGGGTTTGTATTTTGTCAGATCTAAATTGTTGCCGATAGTCAGAGGAGGCAGATTAACGGTAGTGTCGGAAATTAAAATTTTAACTTCGGATTGTAACGGTCCTTTTTTAATGGTCAGAGTGGCCGGAGAATCGGGGGGTATGGAAAAAAGCTGATCCAGCTTTGAATTATAGACCTGTCTTAAGGGCAAAATAAAATTTCCGGCTGTTGAAGAAAATGTTGCCATCTTCTCAGCTCCGTTCAGGTTCAAAAAAATTAAGGATTCATCAATCGGATTTAAATTAACATTAAGAATGGTGCCCTTTAAAGGTTTTAAAAACGAAAAACTAAGTTCGTCTGAAGAAGGTTGTCCGGCGGCGGTAGTGAAAGTCAGGTTTTTTTCGGAGGACTCCGAAGAGCCGTCCCCGATTTTATAAAAGTATTTGGTGGCCGGTTTAAGATTATTTAAAGTGACAAAATGGGTCACTCTTGCTTGAGGCTGTCCCCGGTCGCGGTTATCGGCGGCTTTTTGATTCAGATTTTCGTTTTCGCCAAAGACAACCCCGCCAATAGTCGGAGTGTCGGTTTCCCAGACAATGGTGGCTGAGGTGTCAAAAATATTGAGCGCCTGTAAATCCGATACAACAGGCTGTCTGGCAGTTTCCGGTTTTTGCCGGTAAAAAAAGAGTACATAGGAGGCAATCAGTGCAATAATCAAAGTAACTCCGATCAAAGTAGGTATTTTCATGGTTTTAGCGTTCCTTCCTGGGTTGAAGCCGGAACCTGTGTTTCAGGCAATACCGAAGGGGTGGGTAACCGGTTCATCGTCGGTGCCTGGGGGGGAATCTCATTACCGATCAGGTTTAGGATTCGCGGATTAAAGTTGGGGTTAATCGGCTCGAGCAAGGTGTTCAATTTGGGGTTATCCGGAATGCTGGCTTTAGTGTTAAAAATTATATCCGAAACGAGCCAGATTATTCCGACTATAAAAGTTATAGCAACTATAGTAGCGAATTGTTTAGAGGTCATAGTTTAGAACATCAGTTTTTAACGAAATATGCTTTGCCGTTAATAGACATGATCAAACCGGAATCTGGCGGTTGGGCAAAATTAACCGAGCTGATCGTAAACAAGCGGTCGGTTCGCTTTAACTTGGTCAAAAGCTTCATTAGAGTAGGAAAACTTCCCTGGGTGTTTAGGGTGAATTCAACCTGGCCTAAAGGGGCGTCGCGAGTTAACTGGTTTTTTTTATCTTCCAGTTCAACCGCCTGAATCTGAATCCCGGCCACCGACGCCTCAGCCTGGTCGGCAGCATAATTCAGGCTGTTGACCAGCCGGGCCAGGTCCGGATTATCGGGAATTAAGTTGTTCACTTTGGTTTTGACTTGAGGGTCAATGTTTTCATAGTTTAATTTACCCTGGGATAAATTGCTGACTTTTTGCTGGAGCTTGGTCTGGATTGAGGTTTGCTCGGTGATGCTTTTTTGCAGGGAAAGGATGGTGGTAACCGTTGGCCTGATAGCGTAGAAGGAAAAGACAAAAATGGTAATTAAGCTGAAAATTAAAGAACTGTAAGTCTTAGCAAATTTATTGCGCAAAATCGGGCGGATGTAAGTGTAATAGCGGGATGCTTTTGGATTCATGTTTTTAGCCTGGCTCCGGTAATTGTGAATACGATTTGTTCGTTGTCAAAACTGATATTGGCTAAATTAATATCCCGCAGATTCTCCTGACTGCGCAAGCTGTTTAAAAAAATTCCCAAATCGGTATTTGACAGAGTGGAGGCGCTGATTTTGAAATTAATAGTTTGTTCATCTTTTTCCTCAAGAAGTAAACCGATAAATTGAACAGAACCGGGTGTTTGTGAAGAAAGCTCGATGATTGACTCCTGCCACTTGTCGGAATTTAAATAAGCTTTATCGAGTAGGGCCAGCTTAGTTTGAGTTTGGTTAATAAGGGCTTCATCGGTTGATTGGCCTTCAACATAAGGCAGGTCCTGTTTTATTCTGACTTTTAAATTGTCCAAGTCTGCATCGTACTTAAAACGGGTCAGGAATGCCCCGACCACGACCACCTCAACTAAAATAACGATAAACCGGCCGTAAGTAATAAGCCATTTTAGAAATTTTTCCGGCAGTTTAGCCTCGATTTCTCTGGGATGAAGCAGATTTAAATCTATTCTGAGTTTTGATGGTTGGGCAGAATCCGGCATACTATCATTCTACCCTAGCCGGCAAAAATATTTAAGTCGGCGGAAGTTAACCTAAAGGCTAAACTATTTTTTTGGCGCGTCTTTTGGAGAGCCTTGATTTAAGGCGCTTTAAACTAATAAAAAATTACTTGCCCGGTTTAGAAATACGTTTAGACAATCTGCTTTTAAGCCTGCTCGCCTTATTTTTATGGATCAAATGAGTTTTAACCGCTTTATCAAGGCTGCTGTAAGTCTGGGTTAAATTTTTAGCCGTCGGAGTTTTACGCATCACTTTAATCAGCTTTTTTAAAGCGATTTTTTTCTTTGAGTTTGCTTCTGTGCGCTTTTTGTCGTGGCGCATTTTTTTCTTAGCTTGTTTTAAAAGTGGCATAACCGCGGAATCTTAACATATCCGGTTCGATCCTACAAGCCTGTTCGGTTTAAACGACGGTTAGTGGTCGGTTCTGCAAAGCCAGAACTGCCAGCTCCCGGTAATATCTTATCTCAGCGACGGTTGCAAAGCCGGAATCTATATGGCCGTACTCGAGCTTATCATAATGGGGTAAGGGATCAGTTATTAATTTTACAATTGTCGGCGGGTTAGTTATTTCAGGCAATTCCCAAAGTTTCCACCAGTGGCGACGATCTGTTCTATCAGGCTGCTCTAAAATCAGTATTTCCCTTAGGCCGGCTTCCATGACGGCTATTCTTTGGATTTCTCCGGTGCCTATTCTGCGGGATGTTGAAACCCAGGAGGTTATGGCGAGTGTTTTACCGGCATTAATTTGGATAGTTCGTTGTCTGATAATCTGTGATTCATACCATCCGGCTGCCACGACTCCCATTTCGTAGGGCGCTGTCGCTTGAGAAGGGAGATTACCTGATAAAAGCTGGAGATAATTAGCAAAGGTGTCTGAGTGTAGTGCATTGAGCCTTTCCTGTTCTTTGATATCGTTACGGAATAAGCCCTCGACTTTTATATTAAAATATCTCACAAATAAAACACGCCTCTTTCTTTTTATAACTCTATCAATTGTTTCTTCAGATATCAATAATTGCTCCCTAGTAACGAGCTACCAGAAACTATTATTATGTATCTTAATGGTTAAGTCCTTGTTAAGTCTTTTGGCTTTGCGCCAGAGCAGTATTTTATCCGGAGCGACGATTTTAATGGTAGCGGTTTTCGCTTCCCGTTTTCTAGGATTAATCCGTGACCGACTTTTGGTCCAAAACTTTGATACCTCTCAGGCAGCTATATTTTTTGCGGCATTCAGATTGCCGGATCTGTTATTTCAGATTTTGATATTCGGTTCCTTATCGGTAGCTTTCATTCCGGTTTTTACCGAGATTATGCACAAAGAAGGGGAGAACGAGGCATTCAAGTTCGCTTCCAGCATTCTCAATCTCTCGCTTCTGATTTTCGGGATAGTTGTTTTAGCGGCTATAATTTTTGTTGGGCCTTTAAACTCATTGTTTGTCCCGGGTTTTTCCGGATCTCAAAAAGCTCTAACCGACCAGACAACCCGGATTATTTTGGTGGCCCAGTTAATCTTAGTAGTAGGGACGTTTTTCTTCGGGATTGCCCATACCTATCAGCGGTTTATCATCCCGGCCCTGGCGCCGATTTTCTATAATTTAGGCATCATTGCCGGAATTTTGTTCATTGCGCCTACTTATGGGATCACCGGTTTGGGGCTGGGAGTTATTTTAGGAGCAATCCTGCACGGCCTAGTCCAGATTCCACTGGTCCGTTCGCTAGGTTTTAAGTACAAATTCACTTTTGATTTTTTTAACAGCGGAGTGAAAGAAGTATTTAAATTAATGAGCGTGCGCAATATCGGTTTAATTGCCGAGCAGGCCAACGAAACAGTCGGAGTAGCTTTGGCATCCCTGGTGTCATATTCATCGGTAACACTGTTAACTTTTTCCAACCATTTATTCGCAGTGCCGATCGGTTTATTCGGCGCTACCATAGCCCAGGCTGCGTTGCCGGTTTTATCCAAAGAGTATGCCAAAAACGAGACCGAATCATTCAAAAGAACGCTTTTGACGACCATGCATCAGATACTATTTTTAACCCTGCCTTCGGCAGCCATCCTTATTGTCCTTCGGATCCCTGTGGTCCGGCTGGTTTTCGGGGCCGATTTGTTTTCCTGGGATGATACGGTTTTAACCGGACGGACCGTGGCTTACTTTGCCATAGGCCTGGCGGCCCAGTCGGTGGTTTTGCTTTTAGTCCGCGGGTTTTATGCCATGAAGGACACTAAAACCCCGGTGTTGGTTTCTTTAAGCAGTATCGGCCTAAATATTATTTTAAGCCTGGTTTTTATTCTGGTATTAAAATTGGGGGTCTGGTCTCTCGGACTTGCCTACTCGGTCTCGATTATTTTCGGAACTATGACGCTTGTTTACTTCTTAAGCCGCAAAATCCAGGGCTTTAATAATTCGGATTTAATTGTGCCGGCGGTTAAGATGTTGGTAGCCGCTTCAGCGGCGGCCTTTGCTTTGTATATTCCGATGAAAGCGTTAGACCAGCTGATTTTTGACACCACCAGGACTGTCAATCTGATTATGCTGACCGGAATTGCCGCGAGTTTCGGTTTGGCGGTTTATATACTGCTGGTTTGGCTGCTTGATGTCAGGGAGTTAAATACATTTACCGAGCTGATTAAAAAGATCGGCAAAATCAAAATTAACCTTGAGTCGGAGGAGCTGCCCAAGGACACTGGCAGTTTTAGCTAGCCGTAGTCGCTGTGAATGCAGGGATCCAGTAGTCTTCATTAAATTGCTCAATTTATTAAACTCAATTACAATACACTCCATGAACATTCGTAATTTTAGTATCATCGCTCATGTTGACCACGGTAAATCTACTTTAGCTGACCGCCTTATCGAGGTTACCGGGACTGTGGCCCATGACAAAATGAAGGAACAGATGCTGGATTCTTTGGCTTTAGAACGCGAGAGGGGAATTACTATTAAGCTGGCGCCGGTGCGTTTGCAATATACGATGAACAATGAACACTATACGTTAAACCTCATTGACACCCCGGGTCATGTTGACTTCTCCTATGAAGTTTCCAGGGCTCTGGCAGCTGTTGAAGGCGCGGTGATTTTGGTTGATGCGACTCAGGGAATCCAGGCTCAAACTTTATCCCACGGCTTGGCCGCGCTTGAGCAAAACCTGACTTTAATCCCAGTTCTAAATAAAGTCGACCTGCCTAATGCCGATGTTGAAAAATATAAAAAACAGCTGGTCGATACTTTTGGATTTTTGGAGTCGGAAATAATTCTGGCATCCGGCAAAGCCGGAATTGGAATTGAAGAGATTTTAAAAGCGGTTATTGAAAGAGTCCCTGCACCGAAGCAGGAAATTGATAAGCCGCTTAAAGCTTTAATTTTTGATTCATTTTTTGATGCGTATAAAGGAGTGGTGGCCCAAGTCAGGATTGTTGAGGGGACAGTTCCGGCCCTGCAATCAAAAATTGTCTTTTTAGGCACGAAATCAGAAGGTCAGGTTTTGGAAAAAGGTTATTTTGCGCCGCAGCTTAAGGAAGTCGAGAGTCTGGAAGCCGGGGAGATTGGGTATATTGCAACGGGCATAAAAGTGTCGGATACGGTCAGGGTTGGAGATACAATTTCAACTTCTTTTGAGCAAGCCCAGGTGCCCGGTTATAAAGAAGTTAAGCCGATGGTTTATGTTGGACTTTATCCGATTGATTCTTCCGAATACTTCGAGTTAAAAGAAGCTTTATCCAAATTTAAACTGAACGACCCGGCCTTTTCTTACGAGATGGAGCAATCAGCAGCTTTAGGCTCAGGTTTCCGCTGCGGTTTTTTGGGGCTTCTGCATGCCGAAGTGGTCCAGGAACGCCTTTCGGGTGAATTCGGAGTTGATCTTTTAGCCACCGCGCCTTCGGTCGAATATCTGGTGAATGGTGAAATTGTTCATAATCCGGCAGATCTTGATTTATCCCAAATGAAAACCATTGACGAACCATGGATCAAGCTGCAAATGTTTTGCCCTCAGGAATATATTGGAAAAGTTATGGAACTGGTTCAGGAAAAGCGTGGCAAGTTCATTAATATGATTCATTACGGTATGCAGGTTGAGCTGATTTATGAAATGCCGTTATCAGAAATGATCACCGACTTTTACGATAAATTAAAATCAGTCTCATCCGGATTTGCCTCGCTGGATTGGGACTTTATAGATTTTCGTCCGGTTGAGGCCGCTAAAGTCGATATCTTAGTTGGAGGCGAAAAAGTAGATGCCCTGGCTTTTGTAACTACCCGCAACAAGGCCGAGTCAGCCGGCCGCCGATTGATTTCTAAATTAAAAGATGTCCTCCCTCGCCAAAACTTTGCTATAGCCTTACAAGCCACAATTGGCGGTACGGTTATAGCCAGGGAAACAATTTCGCCGTTTAGAAAAGACGTCACTGCCGGATTATATGGGGGAGACAGAACCAGAAAAGACAAATTATTAGATAAACAGAAAAAAGGAAAAGCTAAAATGAAAATGGTAGGAAGGGTCGAAATCCCCCAAGAAGCATTTTTAAGCATCCTAAAAAGTTGAGTAAAGTCCTATAGTTTAGTATAATTCCTCTCATGTCTCGTTCAGCAAGAGAAAATATTTTTGATCGACAACTTAAGCTTCAGATTGAAGCGGGTAAACTACTAGATCGTACGAGTCTTATTGAGAAACTTGAAGACTTTGGAACGGTCCACTTAGTCGGAAGTACTGCTTTAGGTATGCTTACTCAAAGAGACTTAGATTATGATGTTGTCACTAAAAACAGAATAAATTTCAATTCGGTTTTATCTCTGGCAGATGAGTTAACAAGACAGCACTCCCTACCGGAGGTAATTGTTAGAGATAATCATATAAATGATAATGAGTCGCTAAATCCGAGAGCAGTTTTACGTTCAGGATTTGGAATAATAGAATTTGAGCAGGTGCCTTTATGGGAGAGGCTGCCTTCAGGAATTTTTATGAAAATATTAGCTGAATTCCAAGAGGGGGATGAGCCATATAGACTTTGGAGGCTGGATATTTGTTTCTTACAACAAGACCAGCAAAGGAGCTTAGGACACAGAGATGAATTGGCGAGACAACTGACAGATAGAGATAGAGGAAGAATTATGCAGATCAAAGAAAGGGTAGCTCGATCCCCTGAATATCATCGAACCTTTTCTGGTCCAGATATTTACGATGCAGTTCTGACTCACAAAGTAAGAGATGTTCAAGGGTTTTTTAACTATCTTGCTGCTCGTTAGGTAATTGCAGAATACTCTATATTCTCAAGTTTTGTAAAAGTTAAATATAGGTAAACTGAAAAGAGGAAGATTATTGTGGCACCTATGGCTATTGCGGGTCTTGAGCCGATTAGTTCTGCCACCCAGCCTATTTGAAAATTGCCTATAAACATCATTCCCTGGTGGGCTGTGACAAAGATGCTCATTACCCGGCCCCTTAAATTGTTTTCAACATTATTTTGAATAATTGATTGCATTAGCGCCATTTGGGCGGCGATCCCGGCGCCTGAGAAAAACATAAAAACCAAAGCCAGGGTGAAGTTGGTTGTGAGCGTAAAAGCGAATAGGGCAATAGTGAAAAGGAAGCTTCCTCCTAAAAGTAACCTTTTGACGGAAAATCTGTTATTAAATGCCGAAATGAACACTGTCCCTAAAACTGCGCCTACCCCGAAGCTGGAATAAAGTAACCCTAAGCCTGATGAATCCTGTTTAAAAACCCTTTCAGCCACAACCGGCAACATCGATACATAAGACCAGCCGAAAATTGAAGTGACCGCTGTAAAAATCAGAACCATTTTAATAATCGGGTGGCGGAAGCTGTAACGCAGGCCGGTTTTTACAGCCAGTAAGGGGTGTTGCGGGGTTTTAACCGCCGGCAGGTTTAATTTCATGCTTTTTAAAGCCAGTATCGGGCCGAGGAATGTCAAGGCGTTTAAAATAAAGGTAATTCCAACTCCTAATTTGGCAATTAAAATTCCGGCTATCGCCGGGCCAAAAACCCGGGCGCTGTTAAAAGACCCGACATTTAAAGCAATGGCTGAAGGCATATGCTCGCGGCCGACCATCTCGATTATTAAAGATTGTCTGGCCGGGGTATCTAGTGCGTTCACCAACCCGAGTAAAAAAGCAAAAACCATAACTGTCCAGACGTTGATGTAACCGGTAATAGTTAAAACACCCAGGATTAGTGCTAAAACCAGAGAAGCCCCCTGTGTGATAAGTATCACTTTCTGCTTGTCAAATCTGTCAACAATGACCCCTCCGAAAACGCCGAAAAATAATATTGGCATATGCTGCAAAGCGCTGACCAGTCCGACCATAAATGGGGATTGGGTCAGCTGATAAACCAGCCATCCCTGGGCTACGGTTTGCATCCAGGATCCTGAAAGCGAAACCAGTTGTCCCTGAAAATAATACCTGTAATTTTCGTGTTTTAAAGCCGGGAATATTTTTCCGGTTTTGCTTTTTAGTGTTCTAAACTTCCAAAAATTGTCCATAGACGATAACTGAAGCAGGCTAGAGGTCGGGTTTTTCTAAGAGTAATTTCAGCCGACTAAAACTTCAACTAATCTCATAATATGCCAATACAAGGGTCTTGACAATAACTAGCACTCGTTGTATATTAGTGCTAAATAGTAATGTGTGATGAGGCCGCTGCTTTGCAGCTTGAGTAATGAGTTTTGCTCATAACTCATCACCCATAACTCATTACTTATCATGGATTTGACAGACAGACAAAAAGAATTGCTTAAAGCAATTGTTGAATTGCACGTTAAAAACGGAGAGTCGGTTGGGTCACAGACCCTGGAAAAGGAATATAGTTTGGGGGTTTCCCCTGCTACTATCCGCAATGAAATGGTTAAATTAACCGAAATGGGGTTTTTGAAACAGCCCCATACCAGCGCAGGCAGAGTTCCGACTTCGATGGGTTACCGGGTTTATATCCAGGACCTGATGAAGGAAAAAGAAATGCCGGTGGCGGCCGAAGTCCAGATAAAACAGGACATGTGGCAGAAACGGCATACTTCTAACCTGCTGGTTAAAGAAGCGGTCAGAAGTTTATCCCAAAAGCTGCAAATGTTGTCCCTGGCGGTTAATGAAGACGACGAGGTGCTTTTTTCGGGAGCTTACCATATTCTGGACTTTCCCGAATTTGAGGATATCGATGTAACGAGATTTGTTTTATCGTTATTTGATGAGAACCCGAGATTACGGGAGATCATCGGCAGGGCACTGGGTCCGGATCCGATGCATATTCTATTTGGCGACGAGCTGGGGATGGAGCATTTAGATCCTTGCAGTTTTGTATTTTGCAGGTTTGAGGGAGCAGGCAAAGGTGGGATTATCGGGGTAATCGGACCGGCCAGAATGAACTTTCCGGTGATATTGCCTTATGTCAGATACACGAGTAACCTGATAGACCAGGCAATAAAGTCATATTAAAAATCAAAAATTAAAGATGAAAAATTTTTAATATTTGATATTTAATTTTTAATTTATGAATAAAGTTAATAAGCAGAATAAAGATAATGAAGAAAAACAAGCTGATAAGAAACCTGAAGTAAGTATTGAGGAATTTGAAGCCATGCAGACGGAGCTTCAGGCTCTTCAGGAAAGTTTTAATTCGGTTAACGGTCAATTTAAGCGGGCTTTAGCTGATTATCAGAATTTAGAGAAACGGGTGGCCGAGGGAAGAAGTGAAATGAATAGTTGGGCAGTAACTAATTTACTAACTAGGATCGCTCAGGTTTTACATTATTTTGATCAGGCATTTAAGGGAGTAAGCGAGCAGGAGCAGCAGTCAAGTTGGTTTAAGGGGGTACAGATGGCCAACTTACAGCTTCAGCAGGTCTTGCAAAATGAAGGGCTGGAGGAAATTGAGACAGACGGACAATTTGATCCGGCCCTCCATGAAGCTGTGGATACGCGCGAGGGAGAAGATGGTAGAATATTGGAAGTTGTTGAAAAAGGGTATATGTTAAATGGTAAAATATTGAAACCAGCGAGAGTAATAGTAGGAAAGAAATAAAAATGCAAGAAACAAAGATCGGTTTTAGTCAAAGACTGATGGATGTGTTAGTAATAGTTCCTGTTGGAATGGGAGTTAGGATGAGCGAAAGAGTTAGAGAGAGTATGGTGAGTCAAGCAGAAAGGGATGCAAGGGCAACAGGTAAAGTTCGGTGGACGGATAGGGCGATTTTATTTTTCGCTGCTCCAGAGCGGCATCCTGAAATCGATGCGCGTTTAGATAGAGCAAGGCAGCAGTATAGACAGAATTAGGAGGTTTTAAAAATTATGGCAAAAGGAGAAAGACACTTAACGAAAGAGCCTGGTCCAAGAGCTGGCATAAAGCTGGTCGGAGGTTATGTAAAGCAATTAACTGGAGAGTTAGGTGCTTATTTAAAAGCAAATCCTGAAACTGATGCGCATGATCCAGGCCTGCAAGAAGTTTCTAGAAGATTGCAAACAGCTATGGTGAGGCATGCAGTAATGACGGGACAGACTGAGTTGGCAGAGCATATTCGTAAAACGCCAGTACATAGTCATTAATAGATATTTTTACAAAGGATAAATGTATGGCAAAAATTAGCGCTTCGCTGAGTAATTTTACTCAAGAAGCAATCATTGAAAGGATTAATGTATGAGTAAAATTATAGGTATTGATTTAGGAACAACAAATAGCTGTATAGCGGTAATGGAGGGTGGTAAGCCTAAAGTTATCCATAGTGCGGAAGGGGCGAATACGATTCCTTCTGTTGTGAACCCGACTAAAAATGTGGTTGGAACTCCGGCAAAACGTCAGGCAATTGTTAACCCTAAAGAAACTATTTTTTCGGTTAAAAGATTAATGGGCCGTAAGTTTGACGATCCTGAAGTTGCACGCGATATGAAATGGCTGCCTTATAATGTTAAATCCGGCAAAAACGGTATGGCGGTAGTTGAGGTTAACGGTAAAGATTACACTCCTCAGGAAATTTCCGCCATGATTTTAGGCAAAATCAAGGCTGATGCCGAGTCTTATTTAGGAGAAAAAGTCACTGACGCGGTTATTACAGTCCCCGCCTACTTTGATGACTCCCAAAGACAAGCAACCAAACAAGCCGGAGAAATAGCCGGACTGAATGTCCAAAGAATCATTAACGAGCCAACAGCTGCAGCCTTGGCATATGGTTTAGACAAACAAAATGCTCACACAATTGCGGTTTATGATTTAGGCGGAGGTACTTTTGATATTTCGGTTCTGGAATTGGGTGATGGAGTCTTTGAAGTTAAATCCACCAACGGTGATACCCATTTAGGCGGAGATGATTTTGACCAGAAAATTATTGACTTTTTAGCTGAAGAATTCCAGAAAAACGAAGGGATTGATCTTAAAAAAGATAAACAGGCTTTGCAAAGACTAAAAGATGCGGCCGAGAAAGCCAAAATCGAACTTTCATCTTCTCAAGAAACCGATATCTCGATCCCGTTCGTGACGGCAGATTCCTCCGGTCCGAAACATCTGGACGTTAAAATGTCCCGCGCGAAATTAGAATCAATAGTTCAGGAATTAATCGATAAAACTTTTGACGCGGTTAAATCAGCCTTGAAAGATGCCAAAATGGAACCTAAAGATATTGGCGAGGTAGTTTTGGTTGGAGGCATGACCAGAATGCCGGCAGTCCAGGCTTCGGTAGAAAAATTCTTCGGCAAAGAGCCTCACAAGGGTATTAATCCGGACGAAGTTGTGGCGATCGGTGCTGCCATTCAGGGTGGAGTCTTAGGCGGGGAAGTTAAAGATGTTCTTTTACTGGATGTTACTCCGCTAACTTTGGGTATTGAAACACTGGGTTCGGTTTCAACGCCGTTGATCCCGAGAAATACTACCATCCCAAGCTCAAAATCTGAAACTTTCTCAACAGCTGCGGATAACCAAACTTCTGTAGAAATTAATGTTTTGCAGGGGGAGCGGCCTATGGCGGCTGATAATAAATCTTTAGGCCGGTTTATTCTGGACGGAATTCCGCCGGCACCGAGAGGAATCCCTCAGGTTGAAGTCACTTTTGATATTGATGCAAACGGAATCTTAAATGTATCAGCAAAAGATAAGGCTTCTGGAAAAGAGCAAAAGATTACAATCACCGGCTCAACAGGATTAAACAAAGAGGAAGTTGAGAAGATGACTAAAGAAGCTGAGGCCAATGCCGAGGCAGATAAAGCTAAAAAAGAGGAAATTGAAACCCGGAACCACGCTGATACTTTGGTTTACACCGCTGAAAAGTCATTAAAAGATGCAGGGGACAAAGTTCCGGCCGACGTTAAAACTGAAGTCGAAGAAAAAATCAAAGCTGTAAAGGATGCTAAGGATGCCTCAATTGATGATTTGAAAGCTAAAGCTGATGCTCTGGCTGAGAGTTTACAGAAAATAGGTTCGGCAATGTATAAGGATCAGGGAGCTCAGGGGTCAAATGAGTCAAGCCCTAATCAGGCTGAGTCAGAGGAGCCAAAAGAGTCAGGGGCAAGTTCAGAAGAACCTGTAAAACCTGCTGAAGGTGAAACTGTTGAAGGGGAAGTGGTGGAAGAGAAGAAAGAAGAATAGTACAAGTATTAAGTAGCAGGTAGCAAGCGGCCTCGGTAATTCCGAGGCTTTTTAATATTTAAGTAGTAAAATATACAAATGGCAACTAAACGTGATTTTTATGAAGTTTTAGGAGTAAATAAAGGCGCAACCGATGCCGAAATTAAAAGCGCATATAGAAAACTGGCCCGTAAACATCATCCTGACGTTGATAAATCATCGGGAGCGGCGGAAAAATTTAAAGAATTATCCGAAGCCTATCAGGTTTTATCCGATCCTAAAAAGAAACAATCTTACGATCAGTTCGGACACGCGGCTTTTGATAGAGGTGCGGGAATGGGCGGGGGGAATCCTTTTGCCGGAGGCAATCCTTTCGGAGGCGGCCAGGGCAATCCTTTCGGCGGTTTTTCTTATTCCTGGTCTTCATCCGGCGGACAAGGAGGTCAGGACTTTGATTTTGAAGATCCGTTTGATTTGTTCAACCAGATATTCGGTATGGGAGGAGGTTCCCCTTTTGGTGCAGGCGTAAGGCGCAGGCCGACCTACTCATTATCGATAACATTCGATGAAGCCATTAAAGGAGTTGAAAAAGATATTGAGGTCGAAATCCGCGACGATAAAGGCAAAACCGAGAGGAAGAGGTTGCGGATTAAAGTTCCCTCAGGCGTTGACGACGGAACCAGAATGCGTTTTAACGAGATTGATATTGTTTTTAGAGTTTCCAAATCCGATAAATTTTTGAGGGAAGGAGCCGATATTTTTACCGACGCCAGTTTATCGATTCCCCAGATTGTTTTAGGTGACACCATTGAAATTTCAACTGTCTCCGGCCCGGTTAAGGTTAAAGTTCCTCCGGCAACCCAACCGGGTTCTTTAATCAGAATTAAAGGTAAAGGTGTGGCAAATTTGCGGGGCGGGTTTGGCGATCATTATGTCAGGGTAAGGTTGGACATGCCGAAAACATTATCGGCAGAGGAAAAACGCCTCTATGAGCAGTTGGCTAACCTGTCGCGATCCCGGAAAAAAGGTTGGTTCTAAAAAAAACTTGGGTAATGGTTGAATTGTTATATTGTTAATTTGCTAAAATCGAATAATGAATAAACAAAAAGGTGGAGAAGCTGCATATATCTGTGAAGGGACTTGTCAGGCTCAGATTACACAGGAAGAATATGATAAAGGTCTAACCAAATGCGGAGCCAAAGAATGTACTCTTTACGGCAAACCATTTAAAAAAGTAAAGAATTAAGTTTAGATCCGTAGGGTCGCAAGCTCTGCTTACTCGTAGAGGAGCTGCGCTCATTTTTTGAGGTTAAAGTAGTAGGCCACTGCGACGTAGCCGAAGTAAATTGAAGTAAGCCCCGAAGTTATTGCCATCAGTAATCCGCCGAGTAAAGAACTCCGGCCGCCGATACTGGTTATCACCGAAGAGATGATTCCGCTTAAGACTGCCGCGATAACAAAAAGTGCAAAAGTTTTCCACCAATGTCCTTTGATTAATTCCTTGCTTTTCTTCAGTGCTGCCCAGCCCGAAAGTTTCTGATCAATGGCAAGATAGGCAAAAAAGTACCAGTAAACCATAAAAATAATTCCAGGCACGACTAATAGCATGAAGAGAAGTACGATTAAAACGACAAAAACAATATAGCTCCAAAGCAATCTCTTGAGAATATCTTTGAGGGCCGGGTTTTTCAGGTCCAGGATTTCCTCGTAATCAAACTTGCTAAAAGGGGATTTAAAGCTTTTTAACAGAGCTATCTGCATAAAGATTACTACAGGCAGCATTAAGATATTTAAAATAGGCATTTTAAGAAGGTAAGTTAATAAGAATATGATTGCCTGAAGGCTGACAAACAGCAGAACTACGGATTGGGAATTCTTTTTAAAGGCTTCAAAACCGGCACTCAGAAGCTGGGAAATTGATAAATGGCTTGTCGGCATAACCTAATATTAAACACTTTTCTCAAAATTTTGCAAGTTGACCGTAGCTATGCATAAACCGGTGAGAGTAAACAGGAAGGGAAATCCGAAAAAGCCGGTGTAAATTCCGGTGTTGAATAAAATCAAATCAATAAAGAAACTCAAAGTCGAACAATAAATGGCGGTTTTATATGAGCTCGAGTAACTTAAGCCCCATTTAAAAATGCTACTCAGGAAAAAGATTAATACCGCCAAAAACATAAAATAGATTAAATTAAAGCTGAATCCAATAAATAATCCGATAAATACTAAAAATATTAAAATAGGTCCCAGCGCATTTAACCAGGGGTTGATTTTACTGACCCAGTCCGCGATCAAATTGCGGTTTACTGTAAAGTTATCGGATTTAGACAAGTCAATCGATCGCTGGTCAAATTCCCTGTTCTGGTAAAACAATGAGTCATTAGTCAGCCAGAACAGGGTTTTATACTGGTTAAACTGGGTTGAAGAATATGGGGTTTTAGTATCAATAACCAGGATATTATTCAGGCTATCCTGGCCGATTTCATTATTAAGCTCCGGGAAAGGAATAAAAAGCGGTTCCTGGGTATTGGTGGTTACCCGGCCTTTATCAATGACGACCGTTAAATCTTCCGGTATTGAGCCGGTAGCCTGACTGATAAAACTTCTGATTTCCCCGGGAATTTTGACGGCAAGTTCGTATGACATCATCAGAACATTAATTAATGTTAAGAGCAGCACCAGGCCAAAAAAATATTTTAAGCTTGTGCCCAGGCTCCGCTTGTTTATTTTTGTGTAGAAGTCCGGGCTATAAATAGCCGACTTAATATCCTTAAAAAAGCTCATCCGATCAATGTTAAGTCCTAAACCCGATCCGGTCAAGGATCGGGAATCATCCACCGAAAGTTTGCTGTAGTTGCAATTGGAGTGTTTTGGGTATAGAATTAGGGGGTCTTAATCGTTTGGGCTATTGGGTGGGCTTGTCCCACCCCTTTTAAAATCATTAGATTTAAAAAGAATAACCAAGAGACAAATAACAGGATACAAATGTTTGGAAAACTTGTTTCTTGTGTCTTGTTGCTTACGACTGAAAGGAGTTATTGTGCCAATACAAGCCAGAACAGAATTTGCAGCTGCCATTAACCAGATAGCCTCTGAAAAAGGGGTTGATGTTGAAGTGGTTTTAGATGCGATCAGGCAGGCGGCCCTGGCTGCTTATAAAAAAGATTTATCTTTCCGTAATGAGCCGGTTCCGGATGACTTCGATAGTCTTGAGGCTAAGCTTGATCCCAGTACAGGCGAAATTTCAATCTGGAGAGAAAAAACCAATATAACTCCTCCCGGCTTTGCCCGGATTGC
>Ga0209542_10007642_pt1 | contig 20486 bp, 21 predicted proteins | sample RifCSPhighO2_01_FD_184028 | JGI IMG/M metagenome (GOLD analysis project Ga0209542, IMG submission 184028) | Soil microbial communities from Rifle, Colorado - Rifle CSP2_plank highO2_0.1 (SPAdes) (version 2) | ecosystem: Environmental > Terrestrial > Deep subsurface > Rock core/Sediment ...
CCACACAGGTCTTTAAACTTTGATGTTCTAGAAACACCAGAACAGGCATTTATAAGAAAAAGGAGAAGAGAATAAAAATGAAGAAACCAATTAATTTATCGTTAAGAAATAATTATCGGATACCACAGATTTTGTTTTTTAAGTTTCTAAAATATTAATAATAATTCTTGTTCTTCAATCTTGATTTAGCTATCAAAAAGTAAATAGCCCATACTACAACAAAAAATGATATTATATATCCAAAACTAATGAATCTAGGATAAAATAAATATACAATTAAAGAATAAACTATTGTTCCAATTATTGCGAAAATAGTTGTGTATAGATATATACTGTAATTATCTTTCATGTTTAATTAAACCAATAATAATTTAAAAAGGTTTTGTTATAATAAAACATGGAAAATGAATCTAAGATTGTAAATGAAGAATCCTTTATTCAGATATTGAATTCTTTGAGGAAGAGGGGAGAGAAACTTGTTTGGACAAATGGATGTTTTGATATTTTGCATGTTGGGCATGTCAAGTATCTGAAAGAAGCAAAAAAACTTGGAGATAAGTTAATAGTTGGTGTAAATTCTGATAATTCTGTTAAAAAACTAAAAGGACCTGAAAGACCCATACAAACAGAAAATGACAGGGCTGAGATTCTGGCTGCATTGGACTGCGTTGACTATGTTTTGATATTTGATGAAGACACTCCCAAAAAATATATTCAAAAATTCAAGCCAGATGTATATGTAAAAGGCGGTGATTACACTCTGGAAACAATAAACCAAGATGAAAGGAAGATTGTTGAAAACTATGGTGGAAAAATTTCTTTGCTTAAACACAGCGAAGGAAGGTCAACAACAAAGATTATTGAAAAAATGGGGAAAAAGGAATAACCTTAAGATTTAAAACTGCATTATTATTAAGATTTTTAAGCGGGGATGCCGGAGTGGTCAAACGGGGTGGACTCAAGATCCACTGTGCTTAGTGCCTACCTAGGTTCGAATCCTAGTCCCCGCATTAGATATGAAAGAAAAGATAATTGTTGTGGATGATGAAGATAATATACTTGGCTCTGAATTTAGAGAGAAAGTTGATGAAAAGAAACTGAGATATCGAGTTTCCTCACTATGGATAACTAATTCTGATAATAAGATTCTTTTAGCAAGAAGAGCTTACACAAAGAAACACAGCCCTGGAAAATGGGGTCCAGCTGTAGCCGGAACGGTTGAAGAAGGAGAATCTTATGAACAAAATATAAGAAAAGAAGCAGATGAAGAACTTGGATTAAAAGATATTAAAATTAAAAAGGGCACTAAAATAAAGTTTGATGGAGAGCACAAGAGATTTACGCAATTCTTTACTTCCGTTTTAGATAAAGATGCAGAGAATTTTAAAATCCAGGAAAGCGAGGTTGCGGAAGTAAGGTGGTTTGAGAAAGAAAAAATTGAGGAAAAAATGAAGAAAAATCCTGAAGAGTTTATTTCATCAATGGCTGAGATTGTGAAAATATTCTTAGGATGATTTTCTTTTTATTAATATATTAGTTAATTTTAAAACCCTATAAGTTTTTAGGAAACCATGCGCCCGTAGCTCAGCCCGGATTAGAGCATTGGGGTCCTAACCCAAGGGTCGTAGGTTCAAATCCTATCGGGCGCGTTTATATTAAGGTTTAAATATCTCTTTTTTTCAGTTTTATAATGACGAATGAAGCAAGTGAAAGAAGTAGAAAAACAGAAAACGAAGGATGGTTTAGTGAACACGCTAAAGAAATAACTTCAATGTCTTATGGACTTGCCAGAAGGCTTGGAGCAACGCATGCTGATGCGGAAGATATTGCACAAGAAACAGCCATTAATATTCTTGGTAAAATTGATACCTTGAGAAAAGATAATTACGGGAGTTATGTTTTTAAAACAGCACATAATTTATTTATTAACTTAGTAAGGAAAAGAGATAGTAGTTTAATAACTAATTTTCACGATTCTGTACATTCAAGACGTGACTCTAATGGAGGGGTAATTGGAGATGTATTTGATAATGTCGAGGGCAGAGAAAGAAGTCCAGCTGAATTAGCTTCCCAGACTGAGGAGGTTAATAGGGCTTATCAGACTTTTAATACTCTGCCTGATCATCTTAGAGATCCTATAATACTAGTTGATACTTCTGGGATGAGTTATGAGAAAGCTGCGACTTCCTTGGGGATTCCAGTTGGTACAATAAAATCTCGGCTTCACAAAGGGAGAAGAATGGTCCGGGAAAGATTAGGATATCAAATCAATTAAGCAAAGATTTTTAACCTTTATTTAAAATAAATATTTGAGCGCGGTTAGTTAAATGGCAGAATAGAAGGTTTCCAACCTTCGGACACGGGTTCGATTCCCGTACCGCGCATGAATTCGCTTTTTGCGAATCGAACCATGTCTCTGTTTTTGGTTATAAGTATTCTGAATTAAAAAATATGTGTAAAAGTCCAATAGTGTATAAGATCAATAGAAAGAATTATAAGACTTCTTAAACTAGATATTTGTATGGAGAAAAAAGTATTAGATTTTACAGTATTGATAGAACAAGATGAAGATGGTGTTTATGTAGCGAGAGTTCCTGAAATACAGGGATGCCATACCCAAGGCAAAACTGTCTCTGAAGTATTGGAAAGAATTAAGGAGGCAATAGAATTGTGCCTTGAAGCTGATAAAGAGGAATTTGAACAGATGAAGTTCATAGGAATTCAAAGAGTTCAGGTTAAAAGGCCTTTAATTTCAAACTAAGAAAATGCCAAAATTAGTTCCTATTTCTGGAAAGAAGATGTGTAAAATTTTAGAAATGCTTGGATTTCAGATGATTCAAGGAAAAGGAAGTCATGTTCGTTATAAGCATCTCGATGGAAGAAGAACTGTTGTTCCTGTTCATGCCAATGAAGATTTGGGAAAGGGACTTATCAATGAAATACTAAAACAGACTAAAATAAGTAAAGATGATTACGATAAATTAAGACAGACAGTTTAAATCTCTCTCAAAATCTTTGCGAAACCAAAAGTTCCCGTACCGCGCATTCTAGGGTTATTAAGGAGCTTAAATTTATCTCCAGATAAATTTAAAAGGCATTTATTATTTGATTTAAAATGAATGATTATCATACAACGCATGTGGCTGTACAAAAAGGATGGTATGATAAGTATTACAAGTTGATGTTAGTACCTCCTGTAATCTTAGTACTTTTATCTTTAATTTATTTAGGGGTTTTTTATGCTAACACCGGAGATTTCATTATCAGAGACTCTAGTCTTGCAGGAGGAACTACAATAACCTTACAAGGAAATTACGATGCTACATTATTGGAGAACTCTTTGCAAGCCAGTTTTGATGATGTAAGAATTAGAACTGTAAATGATATAGCCAGTGGAAAAAGAATTGCTACGATTATTGACTCTTCTGCAGCTCCTGAAGAATTGCGAGTAGAAGTTGAGAAAACTCTTGGAATAAAATTAACTTCTGAAAACTCCAGTATTGAGTTTACAGGTCCAAGCTTAAGCAGTAATTTTTACAGACAATTGATAATTGCGATTATTGTTTCTTTTATATTAATGTCTATTGTTATATTTTTTCTGTTTAGAACTTTTGTACCTAGTCTAGCAGTTATTTTTGCGGCTTTCTCAGATATTGTTATTCCTCTTGCTTTAATTAATTATTTTGGAATTTCTTTATCGGCTGCAGGTATTGCTGCATTCTTAATGCTTATTGGTTATAGCGTTGATACTGACATATTGTTAACAACCAGGGTATTAAAGAAACATGAAGGTTCAGTTAATGGAAGAATTTATGGAGCATTTAAAACAGGTATTTTTATGACTGCTACAGGTTTAATCGCTGTTCTTCCTGCATTTTTCATTGTTACAGGATTACCAGATTCATTTAGACAAATATTTTTAATATTATCTTTAGGCTTATGCACTGATATTGTTAGTACATGGCTGACTAATGCTAGTATAATTAAATGGTATGCTGATTACAAAGGTATAAAATGAAATTAACTTTTAGAATTTGGGTATTAATAATAATGTTACTATTGGCTTTGTTGATGATTGGACCGAGTTTTAAAAGTGAAGTTTTAATAAAAAACGTAGATAGAAATTCAACAAGTTTTAATGAAGGAGTTAGATCTGGAATGATACTTTATGAACTAAACGGTCAGAAAATATCAAAATCTCAGGACTATACAAATGCAATTTCTGATCTATTCATAAACGGAGAAACAAAAGTTGAGATAAAAACCGATTCTGGAGATTTTACATTTTTGGCAAGTAATTTAAGTGAAATCAATGTTGCTGATAAGCCGAGAACAAAAATAAAAACTGGATTGGATTTAAGCGGAGGAGCTAGAGCTTTAGTTAAACCTGTAAACATTAAATTAAGTGACGATCAGCTTAATGATTTGGTAGCTATTACAAGTCAAAGACTGAATGCTTTTGGTATCTCAGATGTTAATGTAAGACCTGTAACTGATTTAGAAGGGGAGAAATTTATGCTCGTAGAAATTGCAGGAGCAACAACATCAGACATTAGAGAATTAGTTGGAAAACAGGGAAAATTTGAAGCTAATGTCGGAAATGTAACTGTTTTTGAAGGAGGAAAGAGTGATATAAGCGATGTTTGTAGAAGAGCAGAATGTTCTGGAGTTACACAATGCACACAGGCTCAGGGAGGATACGTTTGTAATTTTAGATTTTCAATATATCTAACAGAAGAGGCTGCAAAGAAACACGCTGCTGTAACTAAAAATCTTAGTTTGGATGAAACAGGGCAATATTTGTCTGAAAAGCTTTATTTGTATATCGACAATATTCTTGTAGATGAATTATTTATAGGTGGTGACTTGAGAGGTCTTGCTACAACTGAAATTTCTATACAGGGATCCGGATCTGGGGCTACTCAGGAAGAAGCTTTCACAGATGCTAAGGCAAATATGAATAAATTACAAACTATTCTAATTAGCGGAAGTTTGCCTTACAAACTGGAAATAGTTAAATTAGATACTATCTCTCCAACTTTAGGAAATGAATTCACAAAAAGCATAATTTATTTAGGATTGGTAGTTTTCATTGCAGTCTCTATTGCCATATTTATAAAATACAGAAGAATAAAAATAACTCTAGCAGTTATCCTCACTATGTTCTCTGAAGTGTTTATTACTCTTGCAATTGCTGCGTTAATAAAATGGAATTTAGACGCACCTAGCATTGCTGGAATAATAGCAGGAATAGGAACCGGAGTTAATGATCAGATAATAATTATTGACGAATCTGTGACAGATAAGCAGTCTAGTCTGAAAGAGAGAATCAAAAGAGCTTTATTCATTGTTCTTGGAGCATTTATGACTATAGTTGCTGCAATGCTTCCTCTATTCTGGGCAGGAGCAGGATTATTAAGAGGATTTGCCTTGACAACAATTATTGGAGTTAGCGTTGGTATTTTAATTACAAGACCTGCTTTTGCAGATATTATAAAAAAGATAGAAGGTTAAAATGACAACAGAAAGCGAAAGGGATAGAATGAAATTGCGCAGGGCCATAGTTGATTTAGAAGTTGATGGCTCCTTGAGACTATATTTGAGAGGCCACAATAAATTAACAGAAATGCAGAAAAGGAGATTGATAAAAAAGCTGCCTCCGACTCTGAGAGGAGCCAATTATTCTCCACCCACATCATATTCTGTCTATAGGGGGGGAAATGCTTCCTAGATGGCACATTTTATTAGGGGCATTATTCTCTCTAATTTTATTTATTTTTCTTCCTAATATTAGTCCAGTGTTTATAATATTATTTTTTCTCTCATCATTTTTGATTGATTTTGATCATTATGCTACTAGTGTTTTAAAATCGAAAAAATTTTTAAATCTCTGGGATTCATTTGGGTATCACAAAATGAAATACATTGAACAGCAAAAAGAAAAGAAAAAAGGGATAAAGAAAAAAGGAGATTTTCACTTGTTTCATACCTTGGAATTCCACGTTTTAATTGGCCTTCTCGGATTAATCTGGCTCGGTTTCTTTTATATTTTCCTAGGAATGGTATTTCATTCTCTTTTGGATTTGTTCTCTTTGACTTATGCAGGTGTTATTTATAGAAGAGAATTCTTCTTATTCAATTGGTTCAAAAAAAGCAAGGTTTTTAACTGATATCGTTTAGAATTACATATGGCAAAGACAAAAATTGAAGAGAAACAAAGAATAATTGTTACAGGAGGTCTTGGCTTCATAGGAAGCAATTTCCTTACTTATATGTCTAATAAATATAAAAATTACAGGTTTATTAATGTTGATTCTTTGACCTATTCAGGAAATATTAATAATCTTAAATCTCTGGAAGGAAAAGAGAATTATGAATTTATTAAAGAAGATATTGGTAATTTTAATGGGATGCTTTCTTTAATTCAAGAGGGAGATATAATTGTCAATTTTGCAGCTGAATCTCATGTTGATAACTCAATCAAAGACCCAGGAATATTTATCAGGACAAATGTTTTGGGAACACATAGTTTATTGGAAGTAGCCAGAATGAAGAAGGCCTCTTTGTTTGTCCAAGTATCTACTGATGAAGTTTATGGTTCTCTTGGCTTTGATCAGGAGTCTTCCAAAGAGACAGATATTTTAATACCTAGTTCTCCTTACAGTGCTTCGAAAGCAGCTGCGGAACTTATATGCTTGTCTAACTTCAGAACTTTTAGACAAAACGTAATGATAACTAGATCTTCCAACAATTTTGGACCTTATCAGTTTCCTGAGAAGGTCATTCCTTTGTTTGTTACGAATCTTATTGAAGGGAAAAAGGTTCCTTTGTATGGCTCTGGGAAAAATGTTAGAGATTGGCTGTATGTTCTTGATAATTGTAAGGCTCTTGATTTCATAATTCATAACGGAGATATTGGAGAAATCTATAATATTGGCGGAGGGAATGAATTGCAGAATATAGAATTAACTAGCAAGATACTTTCTGCATTGGGAAAAGATAATAAATTTATAGAACACGTTGAAGACAGATTAGGACATGATTTAAGATATTCTATAAATTGTGATAAACTGAAAGCACTTGGATGGAAGCCTGAATTTGACTTTGAGAGTGCTTTAAAGCAAACTGTTGAATGGTATACAAGAAACAAGGAATGGTGGCTTCCCTTGAAAAAAACTCCTGGAAAGAGAACTTCTTAATATAGGGGCAGAGCATAATAAAGTATTTAAAAAGCCAAATTTTTTGAAATTGATGAAAGGAATTATTCTTGCAGGAGGAACGGGAAGCCGGCTTTACCCTTGTACTAGAGTTACTAATAAGCACTTATTGCCTGTTTATAATAAGCCCATGATTTATTATCCTCTTAATACTCTTGCCCAGGCTGGGATAAAAGATATTTTAATTGTTTCAGGACCTGGACATGCAGGTCATTTTTTGAATTTACTTGGTTCTGGAAGAGAATTTGGGGTAGATTTGAGCTTTGATATTCAGGAAGAAGCAGGAGGAATTGCACAAGCCCTTTCCCTAGCAAAGAAATTTGTTGGAAATGATTCATGCATTGTTATTCTTGGAGATAATATATTTGAAGAAAATGTGGAAGAATTTGTTGAGAAATTCAAAGAACAAGGCGAGGGGGCTAGAATAGTATTAAAAGAAGTGGGAATAAAAGAAGCAAAGAGATTTGGATGTGCTGTTGTTGAAGGAAATAAAGTTATAGATGTTGAAGAAAAGCCTGAAAATCCGAAGAGCAACTTAGCCATGACTGGACTTTATATGTTTGATTCAAATATTTTTAATATTATTGAGACTTTAAGACCATCTCAAAGAAAAGAACTTGAAATTACAGATGCTATTGAACATTATGTTAAAGCCGGAAAATGTTCCTATGATATTGTTAAGGGATTCTGGAGTGATGCCGGAACATTTGAAAGTTTGTTTAATTCAAGCGAATTCATGAGAAGCAAAGAAGAAGGTGCTGGAAACAACAAAGTTGCAGAAAATATAAGAGGTTTCCAGGAAGATCTTGATATTCTAAAACAAAAATTAGAAAGAATGATAAATTAATTTATCTTGGAGAGTCTATTAACTAATAATTATTTAAAAGCTTCTTAAGTATGCATTTACAACTTCATCCATACATTTAACTTATAAAATTAATGTATTTATTAAAACTTCTTATGTTTTGAGTAGCATTCCTTACAATAAACTGGTTTGCCTTCTGCTGGTTTGAAAGGAACTTGACAATCTTGCTTGCAGTCTGCACAAATAGCATTATGCATTTCTCTTGGACCATTAAATGGTGTTCTTCCAAAGCCACCTCTACGATTTCCACCACCATAACCACCACCAAAGCCGCCGCCGCCAGACCTGAAACCTCCGGACCTAGATCCTGAGCTTCCTCTCTTGCCTCTATTTTGCTGATTCATCTTTTACCTCCTTTATCTATATTAAGAAATGTGATTTTTTTACATGACTTGCACTTGTAAAACTGAGAAGTTATACTGTCTGACTTTCTTCCGAAAGGATAATTCCTTCTGGAAGAAAAATTAGCCATGCCACCACAAGAACATCCGATGGTCTTTGTCCGTAAATTTTCTCCGCGAAATTTTCTATGAAATGCCATAAATTTTTATAATTGATTAAAGAAAAAGATCTCTGTCCTTAACTTGAACCTATATTATAATTTAGGATAAATATCACTGTTTATAAAGTTATGTAAACTATAATAAAAATGCAGGTAATGAAAGACATTCGTGAAGTTCTTGAGCTAAAAGCCGCAGAATTGCTTGCAGGAAAATTAAATGATCTTTCTAAGAATCAGGAAGTTATTACTCTGGGACTTCCTGGAGGCACAAGTGTTTCAGGCATTTTTAGAAAGCTTTCAGAAAAAAATCTTCCATGGTCAAAAATACAGATATTCTTAACTGATGAAAGGGTTGTTCCTTTAAATGATGAAGAAAGCAACTTTAGGCTTATTCGAGAATCTTTGTCTCCCCCTTCCGGGTTTGAGGGAAATATTCATTCATTTGATATTAAAAAACAAAAAATTGAAGATTATCAAAAAGAGTTTGAAAAATTTGGAGATGGATTTGATATAATATTACTAAGCTCTGGACCTGACGGACATGTTGCCTCCCTTTTTCCAGACCATGATTCTATTAAGAATGAGTCTTTTAGTTATATTTCAATAACTAATTCTCCTAAAAACCCCAGTGAAAGAATTTCTGCTTCAAGAAGACTCTTGGAGTCTGCTTCCCTTGCAATATTATTGTTTTTCGGAGAAGAAAAGCAGAGAGCTTTTGATACATTTAACGACAAAGAAATTTCAGTGGAAGAATGCCCTGCGAAACTTGTGAATAGAATTCCGCTTACTTATATTTTAAAGACTGTCTGATTACAAACAGTCTTTTATCTTTTTTGCAATTGTCCTTACTTGAGAGTCCGAGAGAGTTGGGTATATTGGCAGGGAGATAATTTCTTTGGAAAACTTTTCTGTTAGGGGCAACTTATTTTTAACTTTAAATTTTGATTTGAACAATTTTCTTATTATTGGCTGTTTATGAATTGGAGTCGGATAATGTATTCCTAAAAAAATATTGTATTTTTCTAATTCTTTTATGATTTTATCTCTTTTTTTTGAATCTACACGAATGACATAGAGATGATAGCAATGTTTTGCATATTTTTCTTCTTTTGGAGTTATTATCTCTGTGTTTTCAAAGAGAGAATTGTATAATTCTGCAATCTTTCTTCTTCTTTCTGTAAATTTTTGGAGAAACCGTAATTGTTCGATGCCAATTGCGCAATGAATCTCTGAAAGACGATAATTTCCTCCTAAAACTATGTGATTATATTTTCCTTTTTCTCCATGAGACCTTAAAAGTCGGATTTTGTCTGCCAAAGATTTTTTATTTGTTACAATCATTCCTCCTTCCCCTAAGACACTGAGGTTCTTAGTTGGATAGAAAGAGAAGCAACCTATATTTCCTATTGTGCCCAGGTGTTTTCCTTCAAAATATGAATCGTGTGCCTGCGCACAATCTTCTATTAAGAATAATTTATGCTTTTTACAAATTTTTTTTATCTCTGAAAGATTTGCCGATTGTCCATATAGATGAACAACTAAAATGGCTTTTGTCTTTTTTGTTACTTCTCTTTCTATTTTTCTGGAGTCTAAGGTATAAGAATCATTTATATCGACAAAAACGGGAATTGCGTTTAAATGCAAAATTGGCTCTACGGTGGGCATTGTTGTGAAACTTGGAACAATAATTTCATCTCCCGATTTAATTCCAAGGGCTCTTAAAGCCAGTTCTATTGCAACTGTTCCATTTGAAACTGCCGTTGCGTTATTTGTTTTACAAAATTTGGCAAATTTTTCTTCAAATTCCTTTAGTTTAGGGCCATTTGTGAATATTCTGGATTGCAAGACAGATTTTATCGCGGAAAACGTAGAATCACTTAAACTAGGCCTTGAAGTGTAAATTACTTCATTTTTTATATTTTTCATGAAAGAGTTTTAATAAAACAATATAAAAACACTCTCTGTTAAAAGTTGTTAAATAAAGTAGTAAAATATAGTATTAATTTTATATTCTTAAGCCAACTTTGTGTTTCTCAGATGTATAAGGAGCAACCCTAATATCCCAACCATTTTTTCTTAAGTAATCAATAGTGTATGGATAAGGAGACATTCCTGTTAATTGTTTATATGCTCCTCCAAGCAATTCTCCAATATTGTCATCCAAAAGGATTGCTTCTCTTGGGTCTTTTGTGTCACAAAACTTTGGGTCAACATTAATTAAACGGGCTTGATTCATTAACAACCTATCAAGGTCTTCCACAGCAAGAAAATCAGTTCTTGAATGTTCTTCAACTCCTTTATGAGCTTCAAAATCCTTAACATGTTTTGCCAATTCGTGTCTTTTCATGTTGAAATATGCTACCCAACCAATTTCTGCTTCTCTTGAATGCTTATATCCTAGGGCAATCGCTGCCTGTCTATCTTCTAGAGTGAAATCCGCTTCTGTTAATCCGTGAAACTCCTGTCTTTGAATTCTTAATCTTACCTGTTCTGAAAGATCGAAAACTCTAGGGTCTGTTTTGTAAACTGGGTCAGAAGCTTTTTTTCCTTCTGCTTTTGCTAAAAAACGAGAGGACATGTAACCGCCTGCAAAATTCCATACGCCAGGAGCATTTGATACATCAGGAGACCTCCTGCTTAACATCACATATCCATCTGAAGTTACTGGAATTACTCCTATTGATAAATTATGAATTGCTCCACTACTTGGGGCAAAGGGCTTATTTTCTGTAATTGCTCTTAGAATTCCGTGAGTTTGAGCATAAGTCATAATGCCTGCATTTATTTGGAATCTGCTTATAGCTGTAGGATGCATATCGGTTTGCTTATCTCCTATATATCCAAAATCGCGGACAACTGGAATCCAGGCATTGTCCCAGGATTCTTTGCCATTCCAGGATTCCTGAACAAATTTTTCCAGATCAGGATTAAGAGTTAATTGTTCATTTACCGAAGTTATTTGTAGTGGAAGTTCATGCAAGGGATAGATGTCAATTCTATTTCTGTTCATAAAAATCCTGCTTGATTAGAGTATTTAATCTTTTTTATTCTTCAGAATTATCAATCGCGTTGAATAATTCTTTTGTTTCTTTAATTGCCTGGCTTAAATTTCCCTTGAATTGAAAGCCAACGGATTTTATCTTATCATTTGAAACATGATATGATTTTTGATTTAGAATTGGAGATTTTGTCAATTCTATTTTTACATCTGGAACTTGCTTTTTTATTGAGTCTATTATTTCCTGAACTGTATAATTTTCTGTTAAAATATTGTACAATTCTCCAGGCACACCTTGTTTTTCCAGAAATTGGAAAGCTGAGATGGCATCATCTAAATCCAAGTAAGGCCTCTTTTGATTTAATGCATTTTCCCAGACTGTTAATGGCTTGTTTAAACATGCCTGATAAACAAATTTGTTTACTGCTGTGTGGAATCTCATTCCAGGACTTGCTCCAAAAATTGTTCCTAATCTTAGAACATTTGTATTTAACCCAATTTTCTTCCATGCTTCTTTCACTAATTTTTCTGCCTCGAGTTTTGATTCTGCGTAAGGACTCGAGGGTTTGTAATCTTTGCATTCCTCATTTACCAAACCCTGGGCTTCACCATAGACTGAAGTTGTAGATGGGAATAAGAACTTTTTTATTCCTACTTTTGCTGATTCTTCTAAAATTAATTTTGTTCCTTCTAAATTAACTTTAAAAGTTTCTTCTCTCTTGTTTAGAGTTGATGGAGCGTCTGTTATTGCTGCTAAATGAATTACTACATCAATATCCTTTAATGCTTTTTTTAGAATCTCTTGATTTAGGATATCTCCTTCTATAAATTGATATTTCTTATTCGTCGGAAGATTAAATAAACTTGAATATCTCTGTGTTAATAAATTATCAATAATTCTTATTAGTTCTATGTCTTCCCTTTTTGCATATTCTCTTATTAACTTTGAACCAATATGCCCTAAACCACCTGTAACTAAGATTTTCATATGTACTTTTTAAGATTCAATTTATAAAAATCTATTGTTTTTTTTAATCCTTGCTGAAAAGAGGTTTTTGGCTCCCATCCTAAATCCTGATAAATCTTGCTTGAATCAGAATAAAAATGGCCTGGCTCTAGTGATTTTCTGTCTTCCGGATAATTTATTATTTTTATTTTTCCTGAACCTGCAATTCCTATTACTAGCTCTGCTGCAGATTTTATTGTTGTTATATTGCTTCCAAGAGATTCATATAGTCCCTGTTTTTTTCTGTAGGCACCAATATTATATGCCTGCCCATCTGATTTTTCAGAAGACATTGCTAGAAGCAAGGCATCAGAAACATCATCTGCATAAATAAAATCTCTTAGCACTTCCCCACCACCCCAGAGTTCAAGATTTTTGTTTTCCAATGCCTGCCTGATAAACCAATTCAAAACTCCTTGTCCTGAATCTTTCATAATGTGTCTTTCTCCATAGATGTTTGACAATCTTAGAGAACAGGATTTTATGCCTGAATGCCTATACCAAAAATGATAAAACTCTGCAGCATTTTTGTTTATTCCTTGTGGATCTGTAACCTCTTCTATTGCCTGAGATTCCCTAACTGGCAAATCCTTTTCCTTAACTTTTCCATACTGGTCCCTTGTTCCTGCATAAACTATCTTGATTTCTCTTCCTGTTTCTTTTATAACTTGTTTGCATGCTTCTAGAAGACAGAGGTGGGATTTTAAGTTAATTTCCAGATCAAACAAGGGATTTTCCTTGCTTCCTATATGACTGACTGAGCCAGCTAAATTGAATATTAAATCTGTATTTCTTAGAATTTTTTTCATATTTTCTATATTCCTCAAATCCCATGACTTTCCTTTTAGAACTTTTACTTTTTTTTCAAGGCCTTTTATGTTAAATAAATTTGCTCCCAAACCGGGAATTTGAGAATCCAATATTATTATTGACTTTGGGTTCAGTTTCGCAAGCCGATGAGCTAAATTGCTTCCTATAAAGCCAAGACCTCCCGTGATAAGAATTCTTTTATTTTCAAAAAAATATTCTGTCTTTTTTATAATTTCATTCATTGAATTATTTTTTATATTGTCTGCTGTATTTTCACCTATATTTTTATCTTCCTCTTTTATTATTCTATTCTTGTTTTCATTGTTTGATAATAATTTTATATCTTGCTTTATTGATAAAATATCTTCTTTTAAAAGCTGAAAGCTTATTTTTATTTTTTCTTCATTTATCATGAATTTTAGGCATTAAATCAGTATAAAAGCTTTAAGCATTTATTTTACCACTTTATTTAGGTAAAAATCTATTGTTTTTTCTAGCCCTTCCTGGAATGATATTTTTGGAATCCATCCTGTTGCAAGACTGAATTTCTTTATGTCTGCATAAAAATTTCTTTTATTTATCTTTTCTTCCCCTTTTCCTGAATCCGGGAAGGGAATATGTGTTATCTCGACCTTTCTTCCTGTCTTTTTCTCCACAATTTCCTTTATTTTTTCAACAACTTCATTGAAAGTTCTTCCCTGTCCTGAACCAAGAACAAAAGTTTCTCCTAATGTTTTTTCAGATACGGCTGCTAAAACAAAAGCATCAACATAATTTTGCACATAACAGTAGTCCCTTATGAAATCTCCCTTTCCGTAAACAGTAAGTGGTTCTCCTTTCAGAGATTTTCCTATCATGAAGTTTAGAACCCCTCTATTCGGATTGTCTATTCTCTGGTGCTCTCCAAAGATATTTGACAATCTTAGAGAACAGGATTTTATTCCATAAACTGAGAAATACATGTTTAGATATTTTTCAGCAATTAACTTGTTAATATCGTATGCTGATAATGGTTTGTCCTCCTCATCTTCATTTACCGGCAGCTTTTTCGGTTCTGAAATTATTGTTACTGTGCTTGTAAAGATTATTTTTATTTCTGGATTTATCTTTTTTGACACTTCCAGAATATTAAGCAATCCCAAAATGTCTGACTTTACATCTTCCCCCGGATTGAGCATTGATTTTTTTAAATCTGTCTGCCAGGCAAAATGAAACAGGAAGTCCTGATTTTTTACTGCCGTTTCAATGTCTTTTTCTGAAGACAAATTTCCCTCGAAAATCTTTAATTTTGATTCTATGTCTCTTACTTTTTCTCTGTTTTTTCCTGGAGAGACAAAAAGAGTTACATTTGCTCCTAGCCCCAGGAGTTTTCTTGATAAATTTATTCCTAAAAAACCAAGGCCCCCAGTTATTAAAACAGATTTTCCTTTTATTTTACTAATATCTACTTGGTGCATTCTACCTCCATTAAGGATCCAAGGTTTAAATGGCTGGCTATCAAACTAATTGGAGTAAAAATAAGCTTTGATGCGTTTGAGAATATTATTTTCTCAGCTATTTTGTTTCTTTTTCTATTTTTTGTTAAATAAAATTTTAGAGAGCCATCTAACATGTAAGGAGTATCATAATTTCTTATCTTTATCTTTTGAAAACCCGAACGATTTAAAATTAGTTTTATATTGTCTCTGCTGTAATTATATAAATGTCTTGGAACATCATAACCAAACCAAGACTTTTTGAATATTTTTCTCCAGAGACTTTTTGTGTCAGGAACTGTAATTATCAATTTTCCCCTGGGCTTAAGCCAGAAATAACATTTTTTCAGAACATTTAACTGGTCTGGAACATGTTCAAGAACTTCTTTTAATATTATATAATCGAATGCGTTTTCTTTGTAATTTGCTTCATCAATTGATTCTCTTTTGATTCCCAGAAACCTTTCTTTTTCTGTTAATTGGGGACCATATGGCTCCAAACCTGCTGTTTGCAAACCGTAATTTTTATAGATTTCTAGTTTCATGCCGTTTCCACAGCCAATTTCCAAGACCGAACTCCCCGGATTTATGAAATAGGTATATAGCAATGAATCGAACGGTGATAAGAAAAAATTAATGGCTTTTGATCTTTTTGAAAAATAAAGTGCAGAAAGTTTGTGATATAAAAGAGCCAGAGAATTATAATCATAGAAAGAGTAATATTCATCTTCCGGATAATATTTGGCCAGTTCTTTTTCATTTAGCTTTGGATGCAAAAATTCCAGTCCGCAGGACTTGCATTGAATTAAGGAAAAACTTCCTTCTACGAAGTATGATTTATCGTATAAATTTCTGTATAATCCTTTTGTATTACCGGAATTGCATGATGGACAACTTTTCATAAAAATGTTTTATTTGTTTAGTATATTAATTTATCTCTGCTTTATGCTTTATAATAAACTATATAAAGTGGGCATTACAGGCAAATTTATGGAAAAGATTTATGAGAAAAACAAATGCAAGGCATGTGGGACTGCTAATTTAAGGAAGTTTATCTCCTTTGGAAAAATGCCTATTGGCAATGCTTTTCTCAAAGAAAATGATTTAAGAAAAGATGAATATTTCTATGATATGGAAGTTGGATTCTGCGAACTATGTAAAATGGTTCAACTGATTGAAATACCTTCGTATGACAAATATATTGTGCCTGATGAAACTGGAAAGACAAATTATGCTTTCTTTTCCTCTACTTCCAAATTTATGGAGCAGCATTTTGCTGATATGGCAAAAGATATTGAATTAAGATTTTTAGACGGAAATTCCAGAGTGTTGGAAATAGGAAGCAATGACGGAATTATGCTTAAAGCATTTAAGAATAATAAAACTCTTGGTGTTGAACCGTCAGAAAATGTTGCCGAAATAGCGATAAAGCAAGGCATTGAAACACTTGTAGAGTTTTTTGATGAGGTCTTGGCTGGAAAAATACTGGCTGAGAAAGGCAAATTCAAGGCAATATTGTCTACAAATGTGTTTCTAAACATTATTGATATAAATTCCGCAATCAGAGGAATAAAAAAACTTTTAGAAGACAGAGGTGTTTTTGTAACAGAAGACCCTTACATTATTGATATTCTTGAGAAAAACAGCTATGATCAGATTTATGATGAGCATGTTTGGTATTTCTCTCTGACATCTTTAAATAACATGTGCAAAATGCACGGTTTAGAAGTATTTGATGCCGAAAGACAGGAAGTTCATGGAGGCAGCATGAGAGTTTTCATGTGCAAATCCGGAATGTATGGAAAAACTGAAAGATTGAGAAAATATATGGAAGAAGAAACAAAGAAAGGAGTAGATAATTTTGAATTGTACCTAAAATTTAAAGAAAATGTTGAAAAAAATAGACTACAATTAAAGAATCTTTTACAGCAATTAAAAGAGCAGGGAAAGAAGATTGTTGGGTATGGTGCTGCTTCAAAGGGAACTATTGTATTAAATTATTGTAATATAGGAAAGGAAACTTTGGATTATATTTCAGATAATACTGAATTTAAACAAGGCAAATTCAGTCCTGGAAAACACATTTTAGTTGTTTCTCCAGATAAGTTTCATGAAGACAAGGCAGATTATGCATTACTATCTGCATGGAATCATGCAAAAGAAATAATTGGAAAGGAAAAAGATTTTGTAAAAAGAGGTGGAAGATTTGTTGTTCATTTGCCTTACCCACATGTTGTTCAGCCAGGAGAGTTTGATGAAAACTATGAAGAAAACAAAGATAAAGAAGTTGAATTTAAGGATTTGAAGATTTTTGTCAATGATCAGGGATATTTATTTGAAACTGTAAGAAATGATGATAGAATTTTTGACAAGAAATTTGGGCAAGTATTAGTATCTGTTTTGTATCCTGGAACTATAAAAGGCCTGCATTTACATCATAAACAGACTGATTATACTACCTGTATTAAAGGAAATATAAAATATGTCGTTGCCAAAGAAAAGGAAAACGGGGAAACTGAGGTAAAAACATATATTTTAGGAGAAAACAACAGGAAATTAATTAAAACTCCCCCTGAACATTGGCATGGATACATGCCTCTTGGAAATCAGGAAGCAATTGTCCTGCATTTGATGGATAAAACCTTTGATGTTAATGACCCTGACACAGAGAGAAAAGATTATTTAGCTTTCGGAGATGTCTGGAGTGTAAAGCCGAGTTAGTTCTTTAAATAAAGCTTACAAGACCTTTTGCAATCAATATAAAAGTAGGTATCCAAAGCAGGAAAGTCGGAAGGGCAAAGAAAATGGATATAATTAGGAATATGGCAAACAGAATGTCAAGCATGCTTAATACATTCCCTACAATTGCAAAAAATCCTTTTATTATCAAAAGACCTGCACAAAACATTAGGAATTGTGTGAATGGCTGAATACCAAAAACTAACATTAAGAATGCTGAGGAAGCTATTAAATCGAAAGCTCCGAGTATCTTTAGTGCTATCATTGAAATTCTGAAAAACAGAGGTTAATAAGTTTTACTGTTTTCACTTCCAGATGTCTTGATAAGTAATAATATTGATTGTTGTGGAAAATTTACTTCACTTTTTCTCTTTATTCCTAACATATTCCAAATCTGCCTGGAGCATTATTTTTACTAAATCCTGAAATTTTGTTTTTGACTGCCAGTTTAATTTTTTCTTAGCTTTTGTTGCATCTCCTAACAAAATGTCAACTTCCAAAGGTCTGAAATACCTTTCGTCTATTTCCACAAGGACTTTTCCTGTTTTTGCGTCAATGCCCTTTTCATCTTTTCCTAAGCCCTGCCATTTTATTTCGATTCCTATTTGCTGAAAAGCTAGCTCAACAAATTCTCTTACAGTATGGGTTTCCCCTGTTGAAATTACATAATCCTCTGGAGAATCCTGCTGTAGCATAAGCCACATTGCTTCGACAAATTCAGGAGCATATCCCCAGTCTCTTTTTGCATCTAAATTTCCTAGAAATATTTTTTCCCTTATTCCTTCCTTTATTTCTGCTACTGACAAAGTTATTTTTCTTGAAACAAAATTTTCACCTCTTCTAGGGGAATTAGCAATGACTATATTTCCCACACCAGCCATAAATCTTCCAGATTCTGTTTCTAAATCGAAAACCCACTCTGGCTGCTGCTGATGATAAAATATTTTCTTTACCTCTGTTTTATTTTTAGATAGATGGTGAACCAATTCGGCATGCCCTCCATTTTGAATTTTTCTGATAAATGTTCTTGATATGCCTGTTTCTCTAGATATTCCTCTTTGGCTATTTCCAAAAGATAATAACTCATTTATTTTATCTTCTTTTAATAAATTATCTGTAGGGGATAAAAGATTAATAGAATAGTACCCATAATACTTTTCATCTTCTTCGAAAGTTATATTGAATGCTTGATTTGTTGTCTGTTTTATCAAGAAAAGCAATCCTTGTGCTAAGATTATGGAGTTTGTTTTAAAATTTCTAAATTCATAGGCGCATTTATTAGACTTCAATCCGTCCGTCATATTATAACCTATTAAAAAAGCAAGCTGAACTTCTTTACTCGCGTTTAAAATTCTATCTGGAATCTTTTTAAATCCGTCATATGTATAGATTTCTTTTCTGATTAAGTTCAGGTATGTTGAGTTTCCTAACAAATTAATTTGTGTTGATCTCCCGTATTCTGTTTTGTATTCTTTATAATTAATATTTCCCAGTCCTACTTGCCTCCACAATTTTCTAACTAGATCAATAATTTTTAAATCGTTGTTTGTAACTCTGGCTTTACCATCCTTGCCTACATGACCGTCTCCCACCATAATTCCTAAAAATAAAGCTTCCTCCTTTGATAGAACTGCAAAATCTTGAGCTCTTGGGAATTCCTTATGGAGCAATTTATCTCCGATATTTACTCCTCTGGCTTTTATTTTACTTTCGTCTTCTAAAAACATATTGTGGTGATTTGTAGTTTCAACAACCCCGTTGCGGGTGTTCATGATTTTACATTTAAAATTATCCTCCTCCTTCTTTCTCTTCGTGGCTGTAAGAAGCTTTAACATGACAAAATTTTTTCCATCCCAGATTTCTAAATTGTCTATCAACCATTGCTGTATATTTGCTGCTTTTTGCCTTGGTCTCCTTATATCTTTTATTCTCTTTATGGAAATTGCTCCGTTTTTTTTATTTCTAATAATTATTGGCGTATTTTCCGAAATACATTCATGATTGAAAAGTATTCCGTTGCAGGCAAATAAATTGTATGCTTCTCTATACATTTTTACAATCCAATATGCATAAAGTTTTGCAACTCCATATGGACTTCTTGGATGAAAAACAGTTGTTTCCTTTTGAGGTATTTCTTCTGCCTTTCCATATAATTCTGAAGTTGATGCCTGATAGAATTTTGTTTCATGCAGAGAGAGCATACGCATTGCTTCAAGAATTTTTAATACCCCTAAAGCGTCAGACAAAGCGGTGTATTCAGGAATTTCAAAAGATGTCTGAACATGACTTTGTGCAGCTAAATTATAAATCTCGTCCGGCTTTACAATTGATAATATTCTTATGATGCTGCTTGAATCAGTCATGTCTCCGTAATGCAGGAAAAAGTTTTTGTTTCTGTCTGTTAATGACTTGTATATATCTTTCAACCTGTCTCTATTAAGGGAGCTTGACCTTCTTACTATTCCATGAACTTCATAACCCTTATTTAAAAGAAATTCGGCTAAATAAGAACCATCCTGTCCTGTTACCCCTGTTATCAATGCTTTTTTCATTTTCATATTTTGTGTTTTTTCATTAATAAATAAGTCTGTTTTGTAATGCATAGGTTTTTCCAACAATGATGACATAAAATTTATTTCTTCAGGGGTTAATTCTGGATTATTTGGGATGTAAAAACCGAGAGAATGTACTTCCTTTGCGTTTTTGCATTCTAAATTTATTGAATTGCTTGAATTTTGAAAATACTTTTTATGAAATGGCTGTTCTGTTATTGCTCCTCCGACAATGGGCCTGATTTCAACAAACTTTTCAAAAATAGATTTATAATAATTGAATTTTTCTTCATCCTGGAATACAAGAGGGAAAGCAAAATTA
>Ga0209542_10007645_pt1 | contig 20473 bp, 11 predicted proteins | sample RifCSPhighO2_01_FD_184028 | JGI IMG/M metagenome (GOLD analysis project Ga0209542, IMG submission 184028) | Soil microbial communities from Rifle, Colorado - Rifle CSP2_plank highO2_0.1 (SPAdes) (version 2) | ecosystem: Environmental > Terrestrial > Deep subsurface > Rock core/Sediment ...
GTCTTGGGACTCTCTGCGCTCAATGAACGCGATGAGTTTCAAGGGAGCAGCAATGCCTGCCGGATGTCTCCTTAAGGGCTCAACCAGCGCACCAGCCTGGTCGACTGTTAAGACCGCCGTCGCGTGGCGCCGCATGATGGCAACCAGATCAAGTGACATGGCAAGCCCTCCTTTCTATATGAAATTGACAACGAACCACGACCCCTTGATAGCATGCGGGAGCTAAAAAGGTCAAAGAATTCGTACGCTTCATCACGCTTCACTTTTCCGCGGCCGCGGAAAAGTGAAGCGTGATATTATCAGCACTTAGTTCATCTAATAATCCTCTTTTGTCTAACATACCTAGTCTGTTTAGATAAATTTTTCAGTCAATATGAAGCCGAGCCTAAAGGTTGCTGAATAAGGGGCTTTCTGGTACAATCGTCTAGTATTCAGAAGACATGGAAACCGAATCTAAAAAGTACGAAATTGCTTATCTTGTGAGTCCAGATGTCCCGGAAGAGGACGTAGTTCGAGTTGCAGGAGTTGTCACAAAACTCATTGCCGACGTCGAAGGAACAGTCCGCAACATCACCGAGCCCCGCAAGCGGCGCCTCACCTACCCAATCAAAAAAGCCCGGGCGGCTTATTTTGGCATTACGACTTTTAGCGCCGGCAAAGAAGCCCCCGCCGAGATTATGAAAAAATTAAAGTTTGAAAAAGAAATTCTGCGCGCGCTCGTTGTTGAAGAAGAAATTCAACCGGTAAGGACCTCTTTCCGCACGCATTGGCAACCGGCCGAATCCGGCATTCCACGGCGAGAGCCTTCGCGCAAAGAAGAAACTTCACTCACCGCTGAAGAGCGCGAGGCCGCAATCGAAACCATTGATAAAAAACTTGAGGAAATCCTCGGCTAAAGCGGCATCATTATATGCGAACCAATTTTATAACGGAGGAAATTTATGAACTTGAATAAGGCAATGATCTTAGGCAATCTCGTGCGCGATCCTGAACTGCGCCAAACTCCCTCGGGACAGTCGGTATGCACTTTTGATGTTGCGACAAACCGTATCTGGACAGCGCCCTCCGGAGAGAAAAATCAAAAAGCCGAGTATCATCGAATTGTGGCTTGGGGGAAACTCGCCGAAATCTGCGGGCAGTACTTGAAACGCGGCCGCCTGGTTTTTGTTGAAGGACGCATTGAAACGAGATCCTGGCAGGAAAAAGAAACAGGCGCTAAACGCTACCGCACCGAAATCGTCGCTGAAAGCATGCAAATGGGTCCGAGACTCGAAGGTGGCGGTCGTGTCCCCGCCCCGGATGAACAGCCGCGTGAGCCGGAAAGCAATCAACGAGCGCCAGAAGAAATTGCAAGCATCCAGTACCCCGGCGAGACCGATGACATCGAAGTTAAAGACATACCTTTTTAATCTCCAGAAATCATGGCTGAATTTACACAACGCAAACCCCACGCCGCTCAACTGCCGAAACAGTGCTTTTTCTGCACCGCAAATATGAAAGTCATTGATTACAAAGACCCTGATCTCTTAAAAAAATTCACCAATCCCCAAGGTAAAATCGGAAAGCGCTCCCGCACCAGTACCTGTGCTGGTCATCAAAGACTCCTGTCTCGAGCCATTAAAAGAGCGCGCTTTTTAGCCTTACTTCCCTTCACAACCAGATAACCCCCGTTACACCCGAACTAAAATCGTTAACGTAGTTAGAAGGTCAATTTCTGCGATGTAACGGGATAAACCCCCGCACTAATTTCGCCGCGACATTTTCAATCACCGCCCTAATCCTCAATTGAGACGGGAACAACATGCTCTTGCATGGCCTTACGGACCGCATCTTCAAGCTCACCGGATAACTTTATATTTTCACGTAGCATCCCGCGCGAAGCATCAAAGCCTTGGCCGAGCTTCACACTTCCAAAAGTGAATGAGGCTCCGGATTTTCGCACCAAACCGTATTTAACGCCTAGATTCAGAAGTTCAGCGTCCCTGGCAATTCCCTGATTATAGTAAATATCAAACTCCGCGGTGCGGAAGGGTGGAGCCACTTTGTTTTTCACCACTTTAGATTTTACGCGGTTTCCAATAACCTCGTCGCCCTTTTTAATTTGGGCGGCCCTACGCACATCAATACGAACCGACGCGTAAAACTTGAGGGCCTTACCGCCGGGTGTGGTTTCAGGGTTGCCAAACATAATACCGATTTGCATCCGAATCTGATTGATGAAAATCACCGTTGTCTGGGTGCGGGCTACAATTGCAGTTAGTTTACGCAGAGCATGCGACATAAGACGCGCCTGCAGACCCATATGTTGCTGACCCATTTCACCCTCGATCTCGGCCCGGGGTGTTAGGGCGGCCACCGAATCAATCACAATCAAGTCCACCGCGCCGGATTTAACAAGCGATTCAACGATTTCCAAAGCTTGCTCACCGGTATCCGGCTGCGAAATCAAAAGGTCATCCAGCCTTACACCCAAACGTCTGGCGTACTCTGGATCAAGCGCGTGCTCCGCGTCAACAAAAGCCGCTGTGCCTTTCTTTTTTTGAATTTCAGCTACGATATGCAGAGCTAGTGTAGTTTTGCCGGATGATTCCGGGCCGAAAATTTCAATGATGCGGCCCCTGGGCACTCCGCCAACTCCTAGGGCCGCATCAAGCGCAATCGAACCGGTTGGAATCGCATCAATGTCCACCCTTTGCACTTCGCCTAATTTCATAATCGAGCCTTCACCATATTTTTCTCGAATTTCATTAAGAGTATGCTCGAGGGCGCGAAACTTTTCTGGTTTTTTGTCGGCGGTTGACTTGGACATAAATTTCTAATTATTGATTAAGGGCGTATAAACAACGTAGCGCACATCTTCAGTTTGACTGCCGCGCAAATTTGTCGCAGTAATCTTTATTGTATTTAGTCCCGGGGACAGATACAAGCGTTCTTGAAAAGCCCGATCAGTCACGGACACCGGGCGCTGATTGATGGAAAGTCTAATATCGTCATAGGCATTGCCCGCGATATCAATAAATGGGAGAACGGTGTAAGTTGCCAATAGCGAGGGTGAGTTTAGAGCCAACCTCGGGTTCCCCAGGAGAAACTTGAGCTGATAAGAAAGATAACCGGCAATGACGAAGCTTATACCAAGAACCAGAGCCATAAAACCGTAACGAAAAGAGAACCGTGACCACTGAACTTCCCAGCCGTTGCGAATCCCCAGCGCCCGAGCGCGTTTGAGGGTGTAAAGCTCCCATTCACGCTCGCAATCGGACTCGACAGACTCGTAAGAAATCCCCATAAATTCCGTATAAGCTCTGACGTAGCGCAAAAAATAGAGCCTGGAGCCGATCGCCTTAAAATTGCTTTCTTCAATCCACTCGAGAGCCCGGAGTGGCACATTGATACGCTCAACTATAAAATCAAGATTATACTGGCGCGCCCGCCGTTCTGATTTAAGAGTCTCGCCGATTGATGTGTACATAATATCTAAAAAGTATTTCCTGCATCGTCGCCGATTTCGGCATCCGCAGAAGACCCGCCGCGGCCCACCAAAACATCTCGCGGTTTGGCGCCGGATCCCGGCCCGACAATTCCGTTTTCTTCAAGCAAATCCATAATTCGAGCGGCTCTCGCATAGCCCAATTTCAAACGACGTTGTAGGAAAGAGGTCGAAGCTTTGCCTGATTCAATTACGATTTCTTTAGCTTCTTCATACATCTCATCATCAGCTTCATCAAACGCCCCGCCGAAAATTCCGGCGCTATTCACTTTCATCTCGGTAATCGCTTCATCATACACTGGCGCCTCCACTTCCTTTTTTAAGAAATCAACTACCTTGCGTACTTCAGATTCTGAAACGAATGCGCCCTGGATACGCCGGGGCTTGGCCGTATCTCCGGCCAGAAAAAGCATATCGCCGTTCCCCAAAAGCTTCTCGGCGCCAGCCATATCAATAATCGTGCGCGAATCAATCTGGGAACCGGTCTGGAAAGCAACACGTGAAGTGATGTTGGCCTTGATGAGTCCTGTGATCACCTCAACCGATGGCCGCTGGGTCGTCAAAATCAAATGAATGCCGACAGCTCGAGCCATTTGCGCCAAGCGCACAACCGAACCTTCAATCTCGCGCGGAAACGCCACCATCAGATCCGCCAACTCATCAACAATTACAACCAGATACGGCATCGGGCCTTCTTCATCCTCCTCGGCTTCGGCTGTTTTTAAATTGTAGCTCACAAGATCCCGCGCGCCTCGCTCTTCCAATAATTCATAGCGGCGCTCCATCTCACGAACCGCCCAGCGCAAGGCTTGGATCGTTTTTTTTGAATCCGTAATGGCGGGCGTCAAAAGATGCGGTATACCGTTATACATTGAAAGCTCAACGCGCTTGGGATCAATCATGATGAAGCGCACTACCTCCGGCGGGTTGCGATATAGATACGAGACAATAATCGTGTGCATTGAGACTGACTTGCCGGAACCGGTTGATCCGGCAATCATAAGATGCGGCATTTTAGCTAAATCCGCATGGACCGCGGAGCCTGTGACATCCCGCCCCAAAGTGAACAAAAGCGGCGCGGCTGATTGCTGATAACGCGTATCTTCCAAAAGACTGCGGAGTCCCACGAGCGCGATTGAACGATTTGGCACTTCAATGCCGACGAGTGATTTGCCCGGTATGGGCGCTTCAACGCGGATCGGATGAGCCGCCAAGGCCAGTGACAAGTCATTCTGCAGAGCAACAATTCGCGAAAGCTTCACGCCCTCGGCTGGTTTTAGAGTATATTGCGTTACTGTCGGACCGACTGAAACTTCTGACATCTCAACCTGAACTCCGAAATTCTCTAAAGTCCGCTGAATAATATTGGCGTTAGCTTTGATATCTCCTGAAGAGGGTTTGCCCTTATCGCTGTTTAGAAGATCGAGCGGCGGACGCTTGTAGGCGTAGCGCGGCAAACGCTTAGCCACTAGAAATTCGTCCTCATGCTTGGTGAATGCGCCCGAAGCCGCTGGTATAAGTTCAGGAGATGCTTTTGGCGTTACAGCCCTTACAACATTTTCGGCCATCCCCTTCAAAGAATCACGAACGTTCACAATCACGGTCTCTTCCTTTTCAATCTCTTCTTCGTCTTCATCAGTGTCTTCGCCGCGTGCCCAAAGCGGTATGTTAAAAGCGATAAGAACAGCGGCCAGATCAAGCGCTGCGAGAATTAGGAGGCTTGCCCAAAAATCCAGTAACCGCTGCAGGGGGTAGCTGACGGCAAAGCCAATGTAACCTCCAGTTTTTTCCTGCCAAATAAGTTCTATGATACCGAGGGAAAAAATCAAAAAACACCCGGCGCCAATAAGCACAGAAGCATATAACCGGTTACGCATCGAGAGCATCAAAGCCGTTCCGCCGAAAGCAAAACTGACAGGAGCCAGCAAATAACCCTTGCCGAGCATTGCCGACAGCCCTTCAAAAAGATACCCGCCGACAGCGCCGGCTCTCCCGAACCATGCCAGAATCATAATTGCCGCAATCACAAAAAGCGCCAGAGCCCAAATGCTCTTTTTTGTCTCCAAAGAAAGATCATCATGCCAACGCTTTTTCTTTTTTATATGACCAGATTGCTTATCTTTCGCCTGGCGTTCTTTTTTCGACATAACATCAAAAATATTAACCCCGTTAGAAGTCCGATGTATAAGCGCATTGGCAGACGCCTTTGGCGCCTGATTTCTAATGGGGTTCGCGTTCCGCGTGGGCGCGCCGATGAGTATAGTGTAGCATTTCGCCCTATCAAACAAAACTCACCCTTCGACAAGCTTGGGGTGATTTTGCGTTCGAGATATGCCAACGGCCTATTTAGGGAGACTAACTTCTCGAGTGATAGCAGTAGCGCGAGTCAAATGCTTCTCAATACTTTTGTGGTAGCCCGTGCCTGCAGGAATCAAGCGGCCAATAATTACATTCTCCTTGAGGCCCCGCAGAACATCCCGCTTCCCCTCAACAGCGGCATTAATAAGAACCCGCGTCGTTTCCTGAAAGGAAGCGGCGGAGAGGAAGCTTTCAGTTGTAAGCGCCACCTTGGTAATCCCCAGCAAAAGCTGAACGGCTGTTGCCGGGCTCTTGCCAAGTTTTTCAACACGCCGATTCTCCGCGCGGAAGCGATTCTTCTCCACAACCTCTCCAATGGTAAATTCAGCATCTCCGGTATTCTTAATGCGCACTCTAGAAAACATTTGCCGCACAATCACCTCGATATGCTTATCATGAATCGGTGCGCCTTGTAGAGAATAAATCATCTGGATTTCCTTCAGGATGTAATTCTGCGCTTCCTCTACGCCAGCGTATTTGAAAAGCTCTTTCAAATCTGCGTGGCCTTCAGTTAGAATTTGCCCCGCGCGGATTGTTTCGCCCTTCTTAACCAAAAGACTTATATTCGAAGGCACTCGAAACTCCTTAACGTCCTCCGGAGCAGTAGCTTTGACTTTACGCGTTTTTTTCTTGCCGACATCCGTATCCGGAATAATGCCTACGCGTATAACACGTTCTCGGCTTACCTCGGTGATATCTTCAATCAATCCAGAAACATCTGAAACCATGGCGCGACCGTGCGGAGTCCGAGCCTCAAAAACCTCGTCCACTCTAGGAAGACCAAGTGTAATATCGCCCGTGCCTACCACTCCGCCGACATGGAAGGTGCGCATGGTAAGCTGTGTTCCCGGCTCTCCGATGGCTTGGGCTGCTACAATTCCTACAGCTTCTCCAAGCGCGATCGGCGCGTTTTTGCCCAAGTCATATCCATAGCACTTCTGGCAAATTCCTTTAATACTCCGGCAAGTAATCGCCGAACGCACGCTGACCGCCTCAACATTCGCCGTTTCGATGAACCGAGCTGCATCCTCGTCGATGTATGCGCCGGCTTTTGCGACAACCTTGCCGCCAGCGTCCTTTGCGTCTTCCAACAAAACCCGCGAGAAAATGCGCTGTCCCAGCGGGCGGTTGATTTCCTCCGAATCAGTTCGTAAAATTTTCAGACCTCTTTTGGTTCTACAGTCCTCTTCGGTGATCACAACATCTTGCGAGACATCCACTAAGCGCCGCGTTAGATACCCAGCGTGGGCAGTACGCAACGCCGTATCCGCCGTTCCCTTGCGCGCTCCGTGAGTTGAAATAAAATACTCCAAAACATTCAGGCCTTCTTTGTACGAGGAGATAACCGGAAGCTCAATAATGCGACCCGAGGGATTCTTCACAAGTCCCTTCATCCCCGACATCTGATTTAACTGCTCAACCGTACCTCGTGCTTTTGATTGAATCATCATTGACGCTCCGCTCTTGGGATCCAGCGTCCCGGGAACTGCCGCTTTGATTTTATCCATGACTTCGCGCCACACTTCAACTACCCGCTCGTAGCGCTCGCGATCCGTAAGAAGCCCTGATTGGTAATGCTCGTAGATCACACCAACTTCCTGATCGGCTTTTTTAATCAATTCTTTTTTGAGTTCAGGAACGCGCAGTGCGTCCATGCCCCAGGAAATACCGGACCTAGTGGCATACTCGAATCCAAAATCCTTGATATGATCGAGAATCTCCGGCGCTCCCATAACGCCATAATGCTTAATGATTTTGGCAACTACTCCCTCGAGACCCTTTGAAGTCATTTCCTGATTTACGTAAGGAAAATCATTCGGCAAGACATCATTAAAGAGAAGCCGCCCGACAGAAGTCTCTATAAGTTCTTCCTCCTTTTTAATTTTTTTGCGATCGACAGCGTAACCGTAAATTTTCTCTACTGGCAGTAAAACTTTAATTTCCGCTCCCATACCAACAACACCGAACTCATAAGCGAGCATCGCTTCGTGTTTTGAGGAGAAGATCCTGCCCGCGCCTGTGGCGTCTTCCTCGATCAGTGTCGCCCAATAACACCCAAGAACCATATCTTTGTCGTGGTGTACAATCGGGGCACCTGTAGCCGGCTTTAAAAGATTCTTGGTTGAAAGCATAATTTCCCGCGCCTCGGTTTGGGCCTCGTCTGAAAGCGGGACATGCACTGCCATTTGGTCTCCGTCGAAATCGGCGTTAAAGGCCCGGCACACAAGCGGGTGGATCTGAATAGCGTCGCCTTCAATTAAGATTGGTTGAAAAGCCTGAATCCCCAAACGGTGAAGGGTTGGCGCGCGGTTTAAGAGCACAAACTTGCCCTCAATAACTTCTTCTAAAATAGCCCAGACTTCCGGCGGGCGCTCTTCAATCAGTTTCCCCGCGCCTTTAATGTTATGCGCGATTTCGAGTTCCAAGAGACGCCGAATCACAAACGGTTTGAAAAGTTCGAGTGCCATTTTTTTGGGCAAGCCGCACTGATGCATCTTAAGACTCGGCCCGACAACAATCACTGAACGCCCAGAATAGTCCACCCGCTTGCCTAAAAGATTCTGGCGAAAACGCCCCTGCTTGCCCTTCAGCATATCAGCGAGCGAGCGCAAAGGACGACGCTGTATCTGCGAAGCAACTGGTTGAGATCCGCGGCGGATAGAATTATCAATCAGAGCGTCAACCGCCTCCTGGAGCATCCGCTTTTCGTTCCGTGTAATCACCTCGGGAGCCTTCAGCTCGAAAAGCCGCTTCAGACGATTATTCCGGTTAATCACGCGCCGATAAAGATCATTCAAATCAGATGAAGCGAAACGTCCGCCGTCAAGCTGAACCATGGGACGCAAATCCGGCGGAATCACCGGAATCACAGTAAGAAACATCCACTCCGGACGCAGGCCCGATTTAATCATCCCCCTAATAACTTTCAAACGCTTAAGAGCCTTTTTTCGCGCAATCGGTGTTGCGGTTTCCAGCTCCGCAATCAGACGTTTCTCAAGTTCGGGCAGATTGGCTCTTTCGAGAAACCGACGTATAGCTTCAGCCCCGATTTCAGCGCTAAAGACATTGCCATATTTCAAAGAAAGCCGATGATATTCGACTTCCGAAATAACCGCAAGCGTCGTAAGCGAACGCAATTCTTCGCGCGCACGATCGCGGGCTTCCTTCAGACGCAAAAGTTCGTTTTTATCGGCCTTCTTCGACTTAACCTTGAATTCCCTGTCGATTTCTCCCAGTGCTTCAGCGCGAGCTTTCTCATCAACATACGTCACAACATATCCGGCAAAATAGATTACTTTCTCAAGATCACTAACAGACATATCTAAAATAATGCCTATTTTCGAAGGGACCCCGCGCAAAAACCAAATATGAGATACGGGCGTTGCCAGTTTGATATGACCCATGCGTTCACGCCGGACTATCGCGCGCGTTACTTCCACTCCGCATTTGTCGCAGACAATGCCTTTATAGCGAATGCGGCGGTATTTCCCACAGTAACATTCCCAGTCTTTGGCGGGCCCGAAGATCCGCTCATCAAAAAGCCCATCGCGCTCTGCGCGTATAGTCCGATAATTAATCGTTTCAGGTTTTGTCACTTCGCCGTGCGACCATGACAAAATCTTGTCTGGAGAGGCAAGGCGCAGACTTAATGCTTCAAAATCTCGCAGTTTTGTTTCCATAGTGTTTTATGAAATACGTAATTTTACGAAATACGAATCGATACGAATATACGAATAGTGTCGGTAGCGCGGATTCGTAAATTCATAGTAAAGTTATTTCGTTGTTACTTGCTCTTTCTGGCCAACCTCTTTCGAGTAGATTGCAACCTCATCTGCCGACGGAACAATTTCTTCTTTCTTATCAATCAGCTCAACATCAAGACCCAGGCCCTTTAATTCATTCACGAGAACGTGGAACGACGCCGGCAAATTGGGGGCTTGGATTTTTTCTCCATTGATAATCGCTTCATAAGTCGCGGAACGCCCCTGCACATCGTCTGACTTGATGGTCAGCATTTCCTGCAAGGTGTAAGCGGAGCCGTAGCCCTCAAGAGCCCAGACTTCCATTTCGCCGAAACGCTGCCCGCCGAATTGCGCCTTCCCGCCCAGCGGCTGCTGGGTAATCAGCGAGTAAGGACCGATTGAACGCATATGAATTTTATCTTCGACAAGGTGATTCAGTTTCAATATATAAATCACTCCTACCGTCACTTTCTGTGTGAAAGACTCGCCGTTGCGTCCATCTTGAAGAAACACTTGTCCGTCTTTAGGCAAACCAGCTTTTTCAAGTTCGGCTTTGATTTCATCTTCGGTCGCGCCCGCAAGAGCCGGCGTAATAGCTTGGTATTTAAGAATTTTCCCAGCCCAGCCTAAGTGCGTCTCTAAAATCTGGCCTATATTCATGCGTGACACCACCCCAAGCGGATTTAAAATTACATCCACCGGTGTGCCATCAGCCAGATACGGCATATCTTCCTCCGGCAGAACACGCGCGATTACGCCCTTATTGCCGTGGCGTCCCGCAAGTTTATCTCCAACAGATACCTTCCGCAGTTGTGCCACCTCAATCTGAATTTTTTTGATAACACCTGATTCGAGTTTATCACCGTGCTCGCGCGAGAATTCTCGAACTCCAACAACGCGTCCACGCTTGCCGTGCGGCAAGCGAAGCGATGTGTCTTTGACATCTTTGGCCTTTTCGCCGAAAATCGCGCGAAGCAAACGTTCTTCCGGAGTCAAATCCGCCTCGCCTTTTGGCGTAATTTTTCCAACTAGGATATCCCCTGATCGCACCTCCGCTCCGATACGCACCACTCCCGACTCATCAAGATTTCGTAATGCCGCTTCGCTAACGTTTGTGATATCTGCGGTTGTAGTCTCGGGCCCCAATTTCGTATCGCGAACGTCAATCGTATAATCCTCGATATGAATCGAGGTAAATAAATCTTCCCGAACCAACCGCTCATTGATAATAATTGCGTCTTCATAGTTAAAACCAGCCCAGGAAACAAATGCCACAACTAAATTCCGGCCGAGCGCGAGTTCCCCGTGATCAGTCGAGGAACTGTCAGCCAAGACATCACCCTTTTTAACGCGCTCACCTTTGATTGCGCGAACTTTCTGCCGTACCGAGGTTGATTGGTTCGTCCGCATGAATGTATTCATGCGATAAGTCTTGGATTTGCCCGATTCCGCTGATTTAAAAACAACGTGTGCCGCATCAGCCTCGATGATTTCTCCGTCTTCTTCCGCAACCAAGACTCGCCCGGAGTCACGAGCCGCGCGTTCTTCCATACCCGTTGAGACAACCGGCAGTTCAGAAGAAATAAGAGGCACAGCTTGGCGCTGCATGTTGGAACCCATCATAGCGCGGTTAGCATCATCATGCTCTAAAAAGGGAATCAGACTCGTGGCGATGCTGATAGCTTGCTGTGAAGACACATCTATGAAATCCACGCGTTCACGCTCCACCATTGTCGCCTGGCCCGCAATACGCGTCTCGACGCGGCTCTCCTTAATATAGCCATTCTCATCCACCGGCGTGCTCGCGTGAGCAATAACATATTGAGCTTCGGCGGAAGCATTCATATAAACGACTTCACCCGTTGGCCGTCCGTTATTGATTTTCGCGTATGGCGTCTCGATGAGTCCCAGATCATTGATCCGCGCGTAGCTCGCAAGATGCCCCACAAGGCCGATATTTGGACCTTCCGGCGTTTGGATCGGACAAATCCGCCCATAATGGGTTTGGTGTACGTCGCGGACTTCAAAACCAGCACGCTCGCGGGCAAGCCCCCCTGGTCCTAACGCTGAAAGCCTGCGCTCGTGTTCGAGCTCCGACAAGGGATTAATCTGATCCATGAATTGCGACAACTGCGAGGAAGTAAAAAATTCTTTGAGAGACGCCATGAAAGGACGCGCGTTAATTAACTGCGCCGGAGTCAGAGTATAAATATCCAATGTCGACATGCGATCCCTAACAATGCGGGCCATACGCGCGATCCCGATGCGAAGTTTTTGCTGTAAAAGTTCCCCCACGCCGCGAACACGCCGGTTGCCCAAGGCGTCAATGTCATCCGCCGGCGCATCCGCGTAGTTATTCATTTTTATAATTTCTTTAACAACCGCGACCAGATCTTCAAGATTTAAAGTGCGCGATTCGTCTTTTTTAGGATCGCGCCCTAACCCCAAGCGTTGGTTAAATTTGTATCTGCCGACTTCCGCCAAATCGTATCGTTCAAAAGAAAAAAGAGAATTAATGAGATTTCGGGCGTTATCGACAGTCGCGAGATCCCCCGGCCGAATGCGCTTATAGACTTCAATGTACGCTTCGTCCGCAGTTTTGGCAGAATCGCGCTCAAGGGTCTTAGCAATATAGTTAACTTCACCGTTATTAACAGAAGAAAATAATTCAGTAATCGCCGCATCATCCGTCAAGCCGAAGATGCGCAAAAGCGAACTGATGGGAATTTTTCGGCGGCGGTCGATTTTCGCCACAATCGTGCCGTCGGACTCCGTTTCTAATTCAAGCCAAGCGCCTCGATTCGGGATAATTTTAGCCCCGTAAAGACGTTTCCCGCGCACCGCGTTCATGGTGAAATACACCCCCGAAGAACGAATCAGCTGCGAAACTACAACGCGCTCAACACCGTTTACAATAAACGTGCCTCTAGGGGTCATTAGGGGAAAATCTCCAAGATAAATTTCTTGCTCTTTGATTTCGCCGGTTCTTTTATTGGTCAGTTTGGCGCGCATGCGCAGCGCCGCCTCAAACGATAGGTTATGCTCTTTGGCCTCATTTTCGGTGTACTTAGGTTCATCTAAATAGTAGTCTAGAAACTCAAGGGACAATTCTTTGTTTGTATAATCATGGAGGGGAGAGATCTCATTAAAAAGCTCCCGCAGTCCTCTCTTAAAAAACCAATCATAGGAGTTTAATTGAACCTCGGAGAGCAATGGAAGCTCAATTAAAGGCTTACGATAGTTAGAAAAATATTTCTTAGGCATCTTTTGCATAAGTTGCTTTGAGTTAAGCAGTAAAATTTATAACCGATGCACTAAAATTAGGCTAAATTGATCAGAAAACGCAAAAAACAAGCAAAAAAGCCCTTCTTATTCTAGGGTTTGCTATTATTTTGCGATGAACTTACTGGTTTCGCAAAACGCTGGTTTAAATAATTGATTTTTATACCGACCTCGTCTAGCTTAGGCGAGACTCAATATTGGTTCCATAATACTCCCAAACGTAAACCTGTCAATACCACACTTGTCCACTCCTTCTACGCGGGTGATATCTAGCTAATTATGGGTTATATGACACACGAACCAAGCTAAGCCAAACGCGCACCCGCAAGGTGCGCGCCAGCTAGTTATTTTTCCTTTTTTATTTTTGATCTTTAATTTTGCGGAGTAGTGAAAACTCGACAAAGACAAAACTATGACATCAAGCCCACAGCAAGTGTTAGTAAACAATCAGGTCTATAATAAAGCTGTTACTTTAGATCAGTAACTAGAATAGTCGAGTTTCTACTACCCGGCTTGGCCGTTAGTAGTCCTCCCCCATTCCCATGCCGCCGCCTCCGCCAGGCATTCCGGGCATGCGATCTTCTTTCTTGGGCAAATCTGTAATAGCAACTTCGGTTGTAAGAAGCATGGCGGCAACTGACGCGGCGTTCTGCAACGCCGAGCGCGCGACTTTGACCGGATCGATAATGCCGGCTTTTACCATATCGCCGATGACCTCACCTGTTACTGCGTCAAACCCGATATTTGAATTCGGACTCTGCTCGAGCTTTTCCATGATCTGACGCACGATTTCATTTTCATCAGTACGGCCGGTGTTCCGAATAATCTGGCGCAGTGGTTCCTCGAGCGCGGTCCGTACAATTTTATATCCTGCCTCAAGTTCAGATGCTGTTTGTGTGACGGCCCTATCCGGCGAGGTGCTTGCCTTTTTCGAGAGCGCAATGGCGCCGGCTCTAACCAAAGCCGAACCCCCGCCAGCGACAATACCTTCCGCAACGGCCGCTTTGGTGGCATTCACCGCGTCCTCAACTTTCAGTTTGAGATACTTCATCTCGGTCTCGGTTGCCGCGCCGATCTTAAGCACCGCGACGCCTCCCGAAAGTTTAGCTAGCCGCTCTTCTAATTTTTCTCGGTCAAAATCGGATTTTGTCTCGGCGATTTGATTACGCAATTGCTTGATGCGTTCCTCAATTTTCGGCTTTTTGCCTTTTCCGCCGACAATCGTGGTGTTTTCTTTGCTGGCAACCACCCGGCGCGCCAAGCCGAGCGACGTCAGCTCAACATTTTCCATCTTGATTCCAAGATCTTCAGAGATAATTTGGCCGCCGGTTACAATCGCAATATCTTCCAGCATCTCTTTTCTACGATCCCCAAACCCGGGCGCTTTTATGGCAAGCGCGTTAAATGCCCCGCGCAATCTATTTACCACAAGCGTGGCAAGCGCCTCCCCATCAACATCTTCAGCGATAATTACAAGATCCTTTTTACCGGTTTTGGCAAGCTTTTCCAGAATAGGCAGAATGTCATGAATTGAAGAGATCTTTTTATCCGTAATCAGAATTGGCGCGTTTTCCATTACCGCCTCCATGCGCTCGGCGTTGGTTGCCATATAGGCCGAAACATATCCGCGATCGAACTGCAATCCCTCGACAATCTCTTTTTCGATGCCGGTGCCCTGTGATTCTTCAACCGAGACCGCCCCGTCCTTGCCAACTTTATCAATCGCTTCAGCAATGATTTTGCCTAATTCGCTAGATTCAGCCGCAATCGTCGCAACTTGCGCAATTTCTTCTTTTGATTTTACGGGCTTGGCAATTTCCGCCAGAGCTTCGCTGACTTTCTTAGCCGCCGCTTCGATGCCAGCCCGAACCCCCATGGGATTGATGCCTTCTTTGACAAAACGCATCCCCTCTTGGACCATGAGCTGGGTTAAAACCGTGGCAGTTGTCGTTCCATCACCCGCCGCGTCATTGGTCTTTTCGGCGGCTTGTTTCATAATCTGGGCGCCGAGATTTTCAAACTTGTCTTCAAGCTCGACTTCTTTAGCGATAGTAACGCCGTCATTCGTAATTGTCGGCGCGCCATATCCTTTATCGAGAACTACATTTCGTCCTTTGGGCCCCAATGTAACTTTGACGGCTTCCGCCACAATATTGACTCCACGAATCAGTTTTTCGCGCGCATCTTGGTGAAATAAAATTTGTTTAGCCATAACAGTTTTAAATTCTAAGCACTAAACTCTAAATCCTAAATGTTTGATGATTTGAGTTTTGAATTTAGAATTTGTTTAGAAATTAGAAATTAAGAATTAGGATTTGCGCGATCATTCGATGATCGCGATAATATCTTCCTCTCTCGCAATCAGATATTCCTTACCGTCGATCTTTACTTCGTTCGGGCCGTATTTGGTAAATAAAACTATGTCGCCCTTCTTGACGTTAATGGGACGCAGCTTGCCGTTGTCATCAATTTTGCCGGCGCCAACCGCAATAACCTTGCCTTTCTCTGGACGCTCTTTCGAGGCGGTTTCCGGTAAATAAAGGCCGGACTTTAACTTGCCTTCTTTTGTGTCTGACAGGGGTTCCAACAGAACCCGATCGCCTAAGGGTTTAATATTCATATGATGTATAAAGGACAAAAGCCAAAAGACAAATGCAACTATGCGTTCGTCCTTTGACCCTCGTCATCAAGCTGTTAATTAGCAGTTAAGTACTCCGAGTGCTAATTATAATCAACTAGAAATCCTAGTCAAGGGTTTCTCTCTTTGATAGTTTTCTCTACACTCTCATGCTAAGATGCAGCGGTGTAAACACCAAAAACAATTCCACTATGATACTGCGCAGTATCATAGTGGAATATAGTGGTCTACAAAATACTTAAAATAGTTCGAATGTATTGCGTCTAGCCAATAAGGATAAGGTTGACCGGACAATTTCAAGTTTTTAGAGAGCAAAGCTCCATCACAAAATTAGTGTACTAATTTGTGCTTTGGCGGCAGATTCTTTGAAAAAATTAAGAGATCCTTGCTTAAGGGGTCTCGGGATCTTCGTGCCAACGGACACAAGTAATTGAGGTTACTTCGTCGCTGGCTCAGGGATGCGAGTGCTAACGTGGGTGTTGGCGATTTTCATCGCCGCCTTACCAAAGCCAGCGATGAAAGCCAGTTCTGTGGCGTAATCATAAGACATTTGAGAGTTGGCGACCCAGGTCTCGATTCGATCCTAGGTCACGCGCATCGGCCCACTCCCGAGATTTTTCGTATCGTACTTCCTAAGACGCCAAATGGCTCGTACTTTGTCCCTGTGATCGAGGGCATCCTGAAGTTCACTCTTCAACTCTTTCAATTTGCACTCTACTGCCCCCTCGGATCGCTTACCGAAGCAGCGGTAGAATGCAACAACGTTGAAGGCTTGTACAAGAAGCTTGAACCCCCTCGCGTCTCTTTTGAGATACGACGCGATCGCTGCCCCGGCCATAGCCCCAGCACCAAGAAACACGAGGATGTCCACGATGCTCATTGCTATTCTCCTTCAAAAACACTTTATTCAAGCCGTTTTTTCTGACCATTGCGCTATTCGTTAATCTTTAGTCCACGCCCCTTATTACTTGTCACTTGTTGCTTGTCGCTACCCATACTTGATAGTTTTCTTCAACCACACTCCCGTATGCGATTTTTTCTCGGCGATGATGTCTTTAACTAGGCCTTCGGCGACAATATCGCCGCCTCCAGCGCCGCCTTCGGGACCGAGGTCTATGATCCAATCGCTATTTCTAATCACATCTAAATTGTGCTCAATTATTAAAACAGTGTTGCCCTTATCAACCAGCGAATGCAGGACATTCAAAAGCTTACGGATGTCGTCAAAATGCAAGCCAGTCGTCGGCTCGTCGAGAATATAAAGCGTATGCCCAGTATCGCGGCGCGAAAGTTCTGCAGATAATTTAATCCGCTGGGCCTCCCCTCCTGACAAAGTTGTGGCTGACTGGCCCAGCTTCACATAAGAAAGACCGACTTCGGAAAGCGTCTGGAGTTTTTGTTTAATCTGCGGAATCTTTTCGAAAAACTTTAAGGCTTCTTCGACTGTCATATTGAGAATTTGCGCGATATTTTTGCCGTTGTATTCAACATCGAGCGCTTCTTTGTTATAGCGCGTCCCGCGGCATTCTTCGCACTCGACATAAACATCCGGTAAAAAATACATTTCAATCTTTTTTACCCCTTGCCCCTCGCAAATTTCGCATCTGCCGCCTTTAACGTTAAATGAAAATCGGCCGGGCGCGTAGCCCCGCACGCGCGCTTCGTTGGTTTTAGCAAATACATCGCGCATTAAACCAAATGCGCCCGTATAGGTTACGGGATTTGAGCGAGGAGTGCGTCCAATCGGCGACTGATCAACCACGACCACCTTGTCGAAATTTTCAATCCCCTTAATATCTTTGTGAGCTCCGGGAATGACGTGGGCTTTATAAAGCTTGGCGAGCATAGCTTTGGCAAGAATATCGTTGATTAAAGTTGATTTACCTGATCCTGATGGGCCAGTTACCGCAACAAACACTCCCAAGGGAATTCGAACATTGATATTTTTCAGATTATGCTCGGCCGCTCCGCGAATTTCCAAAAACTTGCCGTTACCCGAACGGGGTTCATGGCGCTTAATACGTACTTCTTTCCGGCCAGACAAATAATCCGCAGTCAGTGTTTGGGCGCGCCAGAGAGCTTTGGCGTCGCCCGAAAAAATCACCTCCCCGCCGTGTTTGCCCGCGCCAGGACCCAAATCAATTATCCAATCGGCCTCGCGCATGGTCTCCCTATCATGTTCAACTACGATCACGGTATTCCCTAAATCGCGAAGTTCCTTAATGGTTTCGATCAACATATGATGATCCCTCGCGTGCAACCCAATCGACGGCTCATCTAAAACGTAAATTACTCCCGTCAGCCTGGAACCGATCTGCGTCGCCAGACGAATGCGCTGGGCCTCGCCGCCAGCTAATGTCGTAGATTCGCGCGAAAGCGTCAAATAATGAAGCCCGACATTCATCAAAAACGAAAGGCGCTTCACGATTTCTCGCCCGAGGGGAGCCGCAATTTTGGCGCTCGTCGCGCTTAATTCTTTCGGCAGAATTTTATCGAAAAACTCCATCGCATCGCGGACCGTCAGGTCAGCAATCTCGGCAATATTTTTACCCGCAATGGCTACGCCCAAAGCTTCTTTTTTCAGGCGCTTGCCGTTGCAGGCCGGGCAAACCCTCACTGTCATATACTTTTCAATTTCGGCCCTGGTCCACTCCGAGTCCGTTTCTTTCCACCGCCGTTTTAGATTTGGGACAACGCCCTCAAAGCGCCCGCTTCGATCCTCATCCTCGCTCACCGCCACTGGTTCACCATATAAAATAAGCTTGCGTACTGCCGGAGCAAGTTCAGTAACAGATTTATTCAATGAAAACTTGTAGCGCGATGAAATGTCTTCCAGCATCCACCAATACCACGACTGGCGCCCCACGCGATGCGAGGCGTGTGACCATGGAGCAATGGCGCCTTCAGCCAAAGTTAACTTTGGGTTCGGGAATACCAGTGACTCATCAACTTCAAGCGTTGAGCCAAGTCCGGTGCATGCCGGACAGGCGCCGTAAGGACTGTTAAACGAAAACGTGCGCGGTTCGATTTCTGGCAAATTAATGCTGCATTCCGAACAGGCGAAATGCTCCGAAAATATTTCATCGTGCCATTCCTCATTAGAATTTACGGGGGCTATTCCAATCAGTACGATCCCCTTGCCGATTTTCAATGCCGTTTCAACCGAATCAGAGAGTCGGGAGCGCTCAAGCCCCCTCCCGATTTCTACCCGGTCCACCACCACCTCAATTGAATGCTTTCGCTTTTTGTCTAATGCAAGCTCTAGAGCATCTTCCAAACGATGCACGATGCCGTCAATCCGCACACGGATAAACCCAGCGCGAAACACCTCTTCTAAAATCCCCCGGTGCTCACCTTTTTTGCCGCGCACCAATGGCGCCAGCACCTGCACCTCCACGCCTTTTTTATATTTTAAAATATGATCAACAATTTGCCCGATGGTTTGGCGCCCGATGGGCTTCCCGCACTGCGGACAGTGAGGTTTGCCGATTCTTGCGAAAAGAATCCTTAAGTAATCATAAATTTCCGTAATTGTGCCAACGGTCGAGCGCGGATTTCGGGGAACGCTCCTTTGATCAATCGCGATTGCCGGCGAGAGCCCTTCAATTGAATCGACGTCGGGTTTATCCGAAACTCCCAAAAATTGCCGAGCGTAAGCCGAAAGCGATTCAACGTAACGCCTCTCCGCTTCGGCGTAAATCGTATCAAACGCCAAGGAGGACTTTCCCGAACCCGAAAGCCCGGTAATCACCACCAGTTTATTTTTGGGAATATCAACATTTATGTTTTTTAAATTATGTACTCGTGCGCCTCTAACTCGGATAACATTAGATGCCAAAATTACCTGCCCCGTAGCTCGCCGTTTCGGCGATGGTACGGGGTGGACACGCGCGCCGCGAATACGAATTACGTCTCCAAATCCCTTCTCTTTTTTTTGAGAAAATTTAGACACCATAAGTTACTGATTCTACCCCCGATGTCAATAGAAATCAATGGCCTAAGACAAGGCGCAAAACGTCCTTGCGGGGGAGCCCCTGACTGGATTATGCCCGCGATTATCACATAAGACCGCCCACAAATCTTCTAAATGGCAGCCCTACTCGCTACTTGGTTTAGTCCTAATTTTTCACTACCATACCGGGTAGTAGAAACTCGACTGTTATTGACTTATGGCCGCAACTTTATCATTAGCGACCTTATGGCTTGCTAACATTTGTTTTAGAATTGATGCTATAGTTTTACCTTTGTCGAGTTTTCACTACCCGGCATACATCTATCAATCTTATGCTGCTTAAACCAAAAACTATTCCAACGTATCCCGGCGTCTATATTTTCTGGAAAAAGAAATTGCCTCTTTATGTCGGCAAAGCCGCTAATCTGAAAAAACGAGTTAGCTCATATTTCAAAGCTAAAACCGGATGGAAAGTTAGCGAACTGCGCGCTGAAGCCGCGCGGCTTGAATTTATCGTTCTTAAATCCGAGATTGAGGCGCTGATAAAAGAAGCTGAATTAATAAAACGCTGGCGCCCGAAATACAATATCCTGATGCGCGATGATAAAAGTTATACCTATATCGCTTTGACAAATGAGAAATTCCCAAGATTCTATTTCACACATCAACCTATCGCTGGAGCAGTAGAAAATCAAAAATTAAAATCAAAATTCAAAAAATCTATCTATATCGGCCCATTCGTCGAATCGGGATTAGCCCACCAGGCATTAAAAATGCTGCGAAGGATTTTCCCATACTGCACATGTAAAGCCTTGCATAATGGTAAGTGCGTGAATACTCAAATCGGTCGAGATCTGGGATTTTGTTGCGAAAAAGGGCGCAGTGCAACAGACGATGAAAGGAATGCTTACCAAAAAAATATCGGCGCTATCACCGCGATTCTTTCCGGAAAAAAGAGAGTGCTGTTGAAAGAGCTCACGCGCGAAATGCGAGCATCCGCCAAACGCCAAGAG
>Ga0209542_10007649_pt1 | contig 20466 bp, 19 predicted proteins | sample RifCSPhighO2_01_FD_184028 | JGI IMG/M metagenome (GOLD analysis project Ga0209542, IMG submission 184028) | Soil microbial communities from Rifle, Colorado - Rifle CSP2_plank highO2_0.1 (SPAdes) (version 2) | ecosystem: Environmental > Terrestrial > Deep subsurface > Rock core/Sediment ...
TTTTTTCAATTTGGCGGAGTCCGCTAAAAAATAAATAATATTCTATATCGCCGACAGACTATTCATCGGCAAATTTATTCATCGGCAAATTTATTCATCGGCAAATTTATTCATCGGCAAATTTATTCATCGGCAACTTTATTCATCGGCAAATTTATTCATCCAATTGTTTTGGCAGGGTTCCGTTTGATATTGAGCGCTTCAATTTCTCGCGCAATATATGGTCCGGCTTTGATTCAGACGGCGAATATGGATTGGCCAATGGGCATTTATAATCACTTAATTTATCTTTATTGAATTTTGGCACGATGGTCGGTTTCAATACTTCTTCATGACTAACCGATTTGGTCATGGATTCACGACGCGGTACATCCGGGGATTCGGTTGTGGACATTACTATTGTATATATCATTTTGCAAATTCAATTTTTAATTTCACTCCAATTGCTAAACACAAAAAATTTCAATTAGCTAAATATTAGTATATTGCCAGCTTACCGAATGCTCGCTTAATTCTCGCGCGCATACAATCACATAGTTTAGTTATATAGGCCGAAGACATATTTATCATAATTTTACTAATCTTGTCGTTATCTGTATACGTTGCGGTGTGCTGCCATTCAAACATTGATATAAAATCTTCAACTATTGGATTATATAGCATTATATATGATTCGTTTGGCCCCCAATATATTTGTCCTAGACATTTATCATTATGTAATACACTTATCAGTAGTGGTTTCCCACAAGATTCTATATTTAACACAATGCCATACGAATATGTTATACTTTGGATTGTGCATGTATCCTTAATGTATCCGATTATAATGTATCCCCCCATGAGTAATCCATTTAAGCGCCGTTCATACGGATAATCATCCGTATTTTTCTTATAATATTTCTGAATCATCATTAAGAATTCATCGTTTTGTTTATATTCAACAATATCAATAGTATTATTTGGCGGAATATTATTCGTATATGTTTTGCGCGTCACCATTCCGTGGGCGGCACATGTTTTCATCATGCGACTGGTTACTGGTGCCGGTTCCACCATACGGCGACAAATGTATTCAATATCCTCGTTCGATTGCATCATCATTGTTCGTTAAGTAAAAGTATGATAATAATATTTCGACCATTACAAAATTCAATTTTGATTGCGTCAATCATTTACTCATCCGGGGTTTTATTTCCCATGGTTTATAATGTTTTGTATGTTTATATAATTGTTTTTTCAATTTCCATTTTTCACATTCAGCACACCATACCCAATCAGTTTTATCTTTGAATAAATTTTCGTCCTCAACTAGGCGTAGCGTCTCATCGCAGAAGTAACATGCTTGAATGTTAAATATATGCTCAATATTATTACATTTTTTCCATTCATCCACTTTCGTTTGTTGTAGGAATGCTAAGTCTACGTCTAAACATATTGATCCATTAATATGATTAACCTTATAACATTTTTTGCGCAGAGTCTTCTGGTTTCTATACAATTTATCGATATAAGTTTCATCTAGTATACAAGTATGGACCATCGGTCCCATAATTAAATCTGCCAAGGTTAGGGCATCCATTTGTCCGCCGGAGTATGTAATTAATTATTGGTTTGATTAAAAAAATTCAATTTTGTGTGTATATTTATGGCGCAACATCATCATCGCGGAATACAAACATCTTATGTTGAAACGCGGTCTTAGAATCCCCACTATCGGCAATCGCCTTCATGTCGCCATCACATATGTCCAAGACCCGCCGGCGATATTCGGTTGTCAACTCCTGGCCGTCTTGTTCCATACGCATATATTGAATAGTTTTATTCAATTCCAGAATTTGTGGGGTCACTTTCTGGTTAACATATGTAACCAAATCTTGTCGCGCTTCTTTACGGAATTTATCCTCGGCCGCTACTAAACTAGTACATTGTTGTTTATACTTTTCGGCTAGACGTGCATCTATGTATCTCATCAATTTTTCTTCGAGCACACGCAACTTCGCGTCAATCATTTTTTCCACTTCGCGAGAATCCATTCGGGATAATCTTATTATATATAAAAAATAGATATTAATTTATTTTATTGTCCGCAATCTATGCTCAATTTATTCACAATGTCGACCACAATTATAATCGCGGCAATGAAATTGCCTAGTCAATAGAGATTGGCGCGCATCATGTAATCGCGCATATTATATATTCATGCATCATGTAATCGTGACAATGAAATTGCCTAGCCAATCTTCGATTGGCGTGCGCCGGCAGGCGAGTTTACGAGCCGACAATTGCCATATTAACGACTATATAAACGATCATGACAACGATCATGACAACGGCCACATTAACAGCCAGTTTGTGTTCCGTCCCCCATATCTTTACAGACTGTATTTTCGGCCGTTATATCGATGATAATATTATTTAACATTTGTTGATAAATTTCTTGTGCCCGTTTCTGATATTGTTCACATTCTTTATCCGGCGCCGGATCATCAAAGGGCCAATACCGATCTATCCAAAGTTTCGCACAAAGTACACATGTGTCGAAGATTAATTGTGTTTTTTGGTTCTCGAATTTGAAATTGCCGCAAAATTTTTCATTGGCCAGTATGACTAAATAATTTTTATAAGTATCCGGCGATTGGAACCATTTCAATAATATTTTTATATTCTCGGCAATGATTGCTGCAAATCTCTCTATCCCCGATTTTATCATTAATATTAATCCTTTATCTATATTTTGTGCAAGGTTGGTATCTTCCCCCGAGAAATAGATGGGCCCCAAAAATTCGGCTGCTCCATATCCCGAAGATTCAAAATATTGTATCGCTTTACGGATATTTTTAGGCACGCCATAATAATAACATAATCCTCTATTATATTGTGCTGCGGGAGTATTGCCTTCTTTGAAAAGTTTGCGCGCCATTTTATAATCTTTACTTACACCATATCCTTCATAATATATAAGACCAAGCTCATTTTTTGCACAAACATTGTCACCGGCGACCGCGCGCTCAAGATATTTCTTGGCTTTTACATAATTTACGGCAAAATCGGAGGTCCCATGTAAATAGTTGTAGCCAATATGATAATCTCTATCGTCTCTTTGTGGTAATAATTTATAGATTTTGACTGCCTTTTTAATATTCTTGTTTGTGCCATATCCATTATCAACTATTATGGCCCAGGCCGTAATATAATTTGGAACACGCTTTTTATAACCGGACTTTATTTTTGTCAAATCATCGGGGGTAAATTCGTATTCTTCCAATATATCATCAAGTATATCAATTCGGACTTCCTTGTCCGGGCCATCTAAAAGCTCAAATAATGACATTTTCTAGAGTGTTACAATTACTACAATAATATTTTTCATTTTTGATAATCGGGGTTTTACAATAAAAAATTAATTTCCTCGGTCCGAAATAGCATTTACTACATCAGAATCATTACTAGCGATGGGTACTATCGATTTTAATAATTGATTACGTTTCGCTTTTTCGGCGTTATAATGTTCAGCACACTCTTTTGCAACTTTGCCATCGGGTTCGTAATGAAGTTCAACCAACGATTGTGCTCGGTCAATACATAAATCTAATACTAATCGGGTATGTACATCTAGGTTAAATTTAGTGCGCAAAGCATCATCGGCCAAAACGGCCATATAATCTGGATTAATTTCTTTCGATCGAAACCATTTCAATATTATATTTATATTTTCTGTGATTATTTTTGTATACTCTGGTTGACCTGATTTTAACATTAACATTATTCCTTTATCTATATCTTTTGGAATATGGGGGGTATCTCCCGTAATGTATCGTGCACCGAGAAATCCATATCCTACCCTTCCGGCGGCCTCGAAATATATAATCGCTTTAGACGTATTTTGGGCCACTCCATTCCCGTAATAATAACATTTACCTAAATTTAATTTAGCCGTCGCAGAAGTATTTTTACTTTCTTCAAATAATATGAATGCTAACTCATAATTCTTCGGTACTCCTAGCCCATCATAATATAATACGCCAAGATTATTTTTCGACCAAATATGTCCGGTGGCTACTGCTAACTCGAGATATTTCTTCGCCTTAGTATAATTTTTTGTTAATCTACCACTCAGAAGCATATATCCGATACGTGCATCGCGGTCTGGCGTATGAGCTAACATTTTATAAATTTTATATGCTTTATCGGTATCCTTTTGTATTCCATATCCGTAATCTAGCATAAGCGCCCGGGCCATAATATAATTAGGAATACGCCGTTTATAACCCGCCTTTATTTTTGCTAAATCATCGGGAAGCAATTTACTTTTATACAAAATGGAAATCATATCATCAAAATTATTAGTCTTGTCCGGACCATCCAAAATCTCAAACAACGACATTGACAAATATTGGGAATGGGATTTATTAAGATAGATATAATAGATTAAGATAGATAAATTGATAAGTCAATAATGTATGTCCAATATTCCGTTTGAGAAAATTCAAATTTGAATTGGTTATATTAAACATATGACATATATATATACTAAGATGTTACATACATCAAGCATAGCTCGCGCGCGATTTCAGATCAACGGAACCGATGATATTCTTAGTGAATCTAATGCATCGATTACTTCCTTTGAATTATTTCGTGGCGGCGAGGCCCAATCTGGTGGGTTATATGATGCGCATCTGGGTACTACCGATCACGGTTACAAATGTCGAACATGTTTTAATAATAAAAAGAATTGTTTAGGGCATCCCGGCCATATGCTTCTGCGATATCCGATGATATCGCCGATGGCATTCACCGATATGCGCAAATGGCTCAAGATCATTTGTTTCAATTGCGGCAATCCTATTATTGACCCTCGATTATATTCCCGCATCAGTAGACTTAACCGTCTTGATGAGGCTAGTAAAATTGCGCGGTCGGGTTCGTCATCCAAAAAATGTATCGTATGTGGAGTACTACATCCGATCGTTAAAAAAGATGATCATGAATTATTAGTATTATGGGCCGAGATTGTTGAAGACGGCAAGGTTATTAATAAGTGGAAATTATATCCGCACTTAATCAAACAGATTTTAGAACGTGTTCCCGATTCGGTTGTGAGCGGAATGGGTAAACCTTTGGCTTCTCATCCGCGAAAATTTCTATTAGATGCAATTATGATTCCGCCAACTACTATTCGCCCCGATGTTAAGAAACTCGGCGGCGGCCGGAGTACTAATGATGATTTGACTACAATGTTACAGTCATTCATTAAACAACATGATAAATTGCCAACGGCCATTGGCGCCCACATTGATGATAAATTAAGTAAATCTATATATGAACTTAATGGAATCTATTCTGATTTCATTAAAGGTAGTGGTAACAGAGTTATCACCAGCGGTATATCCGCGGCTAAATCCCTTGCATCTCGCATTCGCGGAAAACAGGGGAGATTCCGCCGAAATCTTATGGGAAAACGCGTGTGGAAATGCGCGCGGAGTACCATTACCGGCGACCCGACACTCAAAATTGATGAAGTCGGCGTCCCAATCAATATGGCCCGGGCGTTACAAGTCGAAGAAGTTGTACAAGAGTATAATAAAGAACGTTTACTTACCTATTTCTTCAACGGCACCAAACGATACCCAGGATGCACAAAAATTATTCAACGTTCCACTGGCGCCGAATTTTCCGTCGATAATTTGCGCAATGATTTCGAATTGCAAATCGGCGATCGCATATTTCGTGACCTAATCACAGGAGATCCCGTCACTATTAATCGACAACCTTCATTGAAACCGTCGAATATCGGATGTCATCGGGTTGTTGTCAGCGATAATCCTAATATATTAACTTTAAGAATCAATGTCATCGCATGCAAATTGTATGATGCTGACTTTGATGGGGATTTGTAAAATGGTCCCAGCGTATGCAAAAACATACGCTAGTGAGTAATGTGCTAAGAAACCGCACGCACTTTACTCGCGAAACCTTCAAATTGCGGGAACACCCTAAAGCGTTTACTACCGCCTATGTTTGGCAACAAACATAGGCACCCCAGGGAAACCTGGTAAAACTGTCTACTCGACAGGGGTATGGTAACAACGTAAACGATATATAATGGGCAATCCGCTGCCAAGTACCTTCAAGGTATGCAGTTCAGAGGCCAAATGTAGGTTGGTTATATTTACTTTCAATCAAGATAAAATATAGCTTAAGTTATGGCCCGTCCCACACGAAAGTGTGCGATCAACGTAGGGGGAATGCGGTTCCTTCGAATTGATCGTCATGAGACAAAGTCTCAGACGTCCAACTTTGTTGGACGGTGAGGAGTTCAACGCAAATGAACATGTATATTTCCACCAGTGTGTCCGCACGTAATGAAATCACAGAAATGAGCGGCATTCACAATTGGTTTATTTCACATGCCTATTCATCGCCGGCGTATATCGGCGAAGTCGACGATTCTATTGTCGGCTCATTCGAATTAACTCGCAGTAACGTGCGACTTGATAAATATCATGCTATGTTATTATTTGCTAATACAAGTTATTTACCAATTTTTGAAAACAGAATATACACCGGCCGTGATATTATTACGAAGATGTTAGAGCCAACTCCCATAACATTCTCGCGCGATACTACATGGTACGATCAGAAATATGCCGGCGTCATCAATTATGACCCCACCGAAATCAAAGTCAATATTGATCACGGTATACATAAATCTGGCGTATTAGATTCGTCGTCGATTGGATCAAAATCCAAAGGAGGATTATTTCACATTATTGCCAGCGATTATGGCACAGAACAAGCCTTATTATCTATGTTTGATTTACAACAATTATCCATTGGATATATTGAGCAATTTGGGTTTTCCATCGGTATTATGGATATTCTTATACCTAAGGAGACCCGCGCGAAAATTCATGATATTGAAACTACAATTATGAATGATGCGCAATTAATTACCGATAGACTTAACCGCGGCGAAATTATTCCGCCGATTGGTAAAACTTCCGACGAATTCTATGAAGAATTACAAATTAGTAAACTTAGAGTTCTTGATGATTTCGCCGATCCAATTATACGCGCGATCGACACGGATACTAATAGTTTATTTAAGTTGATTAAGAGCGGATCCAAAGGCCGGATGCAACATATGTTTCACATATCGTCGGCCATTGGGCAAATTTTGATCAATGAGCAGCGGCCGCGTCAGAAATTCTCGTACCGCCGCACCCTACCTTATTTCAAACGGTTTGATACTGATCCGCAATCTCGCGGCTACATTACAAATTCATATCTATCCGGCATGGATATTGTACAAGAATTATTTAATGCTATGAATGCTAGATTTGACTTTATTACTAAAGCATTGTCGACTAGTGTGACCGGCGAACAAAATAGAAAGTCTATCAAAAATTTAGAATCTATTATTGTTAATAATTTACGCATGTGTGTAAAGGGCAGTAAAATTATTCAGTTTATATATGGAGAAGATGGAGTTGACCCGCGGGCACTCCTCGATGTAAAATTCCCCACAGTTATGTTGTCCGCGGCCGACTTGGAAAAACAATTCCGATATGTGCCGCGCAACAAAAAATATGCATCTATCTATGATTCTGAATTTGAACGCATGAAGACCGATCGCGAAGAATATCGCCGACGCTTCTTGGCACTTGAACAAAGTAATGTTAATGAACCACTCGTTGATAAACGGCCATTACCAGTCGATGTCGATCGATTAATCGCCATTTTACGCGCGGATAACCCTATGACGCCGGCAGACGAGGCCTCCCTCGCCGGCATGACAGTCCGCGTTAATAAATTCTGTCAACAATTGCCATACATATTGTTGAACGAGGCCCAAATCGACAAATATATTAGTGACGTACATATATCGGCCGTTTGGCTACTCACTATGTCCATTCGCACCGCATTATGTGCCCGGCGGATGGAGGCCTATGATGATCAGTTTTTAACATTAATATTTAATATGATTCGGATGAAATATTTAATCGCCTTTGTCGACTATGGAACAGCAGTCGGCATCATTTCGGCACAATCATTCAGCGCGCCATTGACACAATATATGTTAGACGCGCAACATCGTTCGGTTTCCGGCGGCACCTCCAAATCCGGCATGGACCGCGTTAAAGAAGTCATGGGTGCACGCGAGACAGATCGACTGAAGGCATCATCGATGCTAATCGCCGTCGATAGTGCCATCGCACATGATCGCACTAAGGTTCAAGAAATGGCTAATCGAATTGAAGTCATGATATTGCAACAGTTTGTTGTTGCATATCAGGTATTCTTCGAGAAATATGGCGAGCCTACCCATCCTGCATATGTTGATGAGACTAAAATTATGAAGGAATTCGAGAAATATAATCCGTTGATGAAAATTCCTAATGATCTTGTCAACTGGTGTGTGCGCTTCGACATTGATAAGTCGGCTCTTATCTTGAAAAATATGCCACTGGAAAGTATAATCATCCGACTGCGGGAAGAATTCCCGTTTACATACATTGTTTACACGCCGGAAAATGCGCCCAAGGTTATCATCCGGGTTTATTTTCGATCGGCTATGTTCAAATTATTGATTGACGATAACATTATGGATGCACAAGCTAAATCTTTATTGAAAACTATTATACGTGGTGTCGACTCCATCAACGGCACCGAAGTTGTTAAAATGAATCGATATCGTATCGCCGCCGATGATTCTCTCGAGCGCGATAAAGATTTATATGGTATCCGCACACTCGGCACCAATATGTCCGGCATCTTGAATATTTCACAAGTTGACAGGAATCGAGTTCAAACCGATGCCATTGATGAAACATTTAAAATGTTCGGCGTTGAGGCCGCGCGCCAACGCATCGTTAGTGAACTGCGACAATTAGGCGATGGTGCCGGCATTAACTACCGGCACTTCACTGTCTATGCCGATGAGATGACTTACACCGGCATGATTACCAGTATTGAACGCGGCGGTCTAAATAAACGCGAGATCAATAATGTTCTCCTCCGTCTGGGATTTGTGGCGCCTCTTCATACTCTGGAGGAGGCCGCAATGAACGCCATGGAAGATGACGTCAGCGGTATCACCGCGAAAATGTTAGTCGGAACCACGCCGGAAATCGGCACTTCGTATAATCAATTCTATGTTAATGAAGAATTCGTCGCTGCCAATACTGTCAAGGCCGATCAATGGCTTGACGCATTGTAAAATGTGCATTCGGATAAGAAAAAATTATTAATATTAGATTGATTCTTTTTTGTGCCGAGGATCCTACATTTGTCAGAAAATATAAAATACCGGCAGGGATATCAACGATATGGCCCCGAATATATTTGGACTTGGTTTGCAAATATGTTGACGCCGCGAACAAAGTGAGCGGGTTCTGCGCTTGGTTTGCAAATATGTTAGCGGCCGCGACTAAAAGCATATGTGCGACGGTCTCCGCGCAAAGCGCGGGACCTATGCACATAGCCGCCGCTTAGGACTTTCGAAGAAAGTCCGTTGCGGCTCGAGCGGGTTCTGCGCTTGGTTTGCAAATATGTTAGCGGCCGCGACTAAAAGGAGCGGGTTCTGCGCTTGGTTTGCAAATATGTTAGCGGCCGCGACTAAAAGGAGCGGGCTCTGCGCTTGGTTTGCAAATATGTTGCCGGCCGCGAACAAAGTGAGCGGGCTCTGCGCTTGGGTTGCAAATATGTTAGCGGCCAATACTGTCAAGGCCGATTAATGGCTTGACGCATTGTAAAATGTGCGGATCAGATAAGAAAAAATTATTAATATTATATTGATTCTTTTTTGTGCCGAGGACAGGATTCGTCGCGGAAAATCAAGCGATGGTCACACATTTGCCACAAAGAATCCGGTATTCGTCCTTACGAACATACAGAGTATCATCATCCGCGCCACATACTGCACATTTATCTGGCGCATTCGCATTATCCACTAATGCATACATATATTCTCGGGCAATATGCTTATAAATGCACCATCGGGAGGAACAATCACATATCGGCGGCATATAATTCGGTTTCTCTTTTCGTATGCGCTGGCACCGCGCACATACATCACACTCGAGCATGCTGCGTTTCAAGAATGGGACATCGCACAGACCACACTTAGATATATATTCAATATTCAATGTTGCCGGCTCGCGCGCCGGATATATGATTTTTTTATTCACCGACATGTCTATTGCAGATTGGCAGGCTTCACATATGTCGGTGTCATTCTGTACACATGACTCGGAGCATATTGTGCATCTCGCCGATGTTATCTCGGTGGGCAAGCTGATGGCCGCCGATTGTTGCGACTCACAGGCCCCACATAATCCATTCATCGGCATATATGTCAGAATCCGTTTGCATTTTTTACATATATATTTATCACAACTCGGGCAGATCGATGAGGTGGAATCAACATGTTGCTTAAACTTCTTCGTACAACATATACATGCCACATCCTGATATTTACATATAATTTCATGCATATTCATCTTAACGCAATGGGGACAAGTTTCTTCCGCCGCGTCATATGTGCCGAAACACATATCACATTCGATCATAAGTTTATTTGGTCTGCCAAATATTTTGGTATTCAACGGTTTAGGTTCATAATAATTGGCCCCGACTTTATCCTGTGTAGCATACTTCTGATCGGGAGGATCGTCATCGTCCTCACTATCTAGACCAATAAAAGTACTATAACATTCATTACAATAAAGTAGAGATCCGTTTTCATGATATGTAAATTTCTTTGTACATTTCGCACAGGTACCCATCGGAATGATCCCTGTATTAAACTCTTTTGGATAACAATAATATCCCCCGATTGGTTTCTGTGTTGTGTGGTCGTCCTGGTTGATACATATGTTATCGAAATTAAGATAAGTATCATAACATTCATCACAATAAAGTTTAGATTTATCTGCCGAATATTGAAATTTTTTAGTGCATCTCACACAATCTATAGTTATACCGCCGGCGGTAACACCTATAATTGCAAAACAATCAGCACAATATTGTACGGAGTGACTTTCGATTAATTTATATTTTCGGAAACATCTGATACACTCTTGTGTTTCCGACTGGGTATAACAATGGGGACAATATTTATCAGATGTGTGTTTGACAAATTGGATCCCACATGAAACACAAATTCGATAATCAGTCTTGTTCGTGGCCGGCGAACACAATGATATTTCATAACATCGAGAACAATACAAATCATTGTTACCGCGCCCGTATGTAAAATACGTCGTGTTATTACAGCGAACACACCGCGACATACTTTCCAAGCCATAACATTCATCACAACAACAGTTATTCGGATCTTTGGTATGTGTAAATCCTTGAAAACATCGTTTGCATATTCGCTGCGAGTTAAATTCTTCTTGATAGAGGGAGGATACACGCGGGCAATAATGGTGTTCGATATCATTTTTTGTCATATATTTGTTGCATGTGGTACATAGCTCATACTTATTCTTACAAGATTGACACATATCGAATAAGGCCTCCTTACCGAAGACTTCGGCGCCACAAATTTTGCATTTTGTACGATATCCTAATTTTGTGGCGCATCCCACACAGTATCCCATATCATTAGGGGTAGATACATATGATGTCATACACAATGTACAGTGTGGTTTGTCATTCTTGGTCACGTCTAAATATTGACAAGTTGAACACATCTTATCATTGAATTGATTATGTTTATCAAGAACACAACTACATCGAGCACACTTTTTGAATATTCCCGGCGAGATAACGCCGGTTATGAATCCGTTTTCCCGGCATGTGACTTGATCATGCGGCGACGATGGTTGTGGATTACATATACAATTCTGAAATTTTTTCTTACATTGACCACAAATTTTGTGGCGGCATGTATAACAATATTCAATTTTCGATATCATATTTCGCCCGAATTCTAGATGACATAATTTACATTGGACATTTGTACTTGTTCCGCATTTTTGCCAACACGATTCACAATATCCGTGATCACCGAAGGCTTTCGGCGGGTATTGATTGCCGCAAATTATACAATTAATTAGATTATTCTTAACTGGAATCCGCAGCAAAATCGGGTCTCCGGGGCACAAACAATTATTACATTGTGTACCAGCGGCGGTATCACAATCAACACATGCGGAGTGCTGCATTATGAGACCTTTAATATTTATAAAAAATAATTTCATTTTTGTGTCTCAGCGGCCATTGCTGATATGAAACTACGCCGTGCCAATCTTCGATTGGCAAGAAAATTTTATTGCCGCGCCCCCCAAAACTGAAAATAAAATTTGAATATTATATTGAATAATTTGTAATCAACACGAATATAGTTATGCAGGCGAAAGTAGAAATCGGCGTGGCACTCGCCACCATTCTTATGAAGTTGCACCAAATTAACCCCGCCGAACGTGGCGAAATCATTCAGCAAATTCTGCATGAAATAATTCGGGATATGAACTGGACGCCATCGGCATATGCCGCCGGTCAAATAAATAGTATACTCAATGATGTTGATATTCCGCCGAATAATTTGAATGACTTGGCAGTATTGTTTGATATTTATGTATATTATAACGGGCATGTGCCACAACAAAAAACATTCGGCGAATTAATGAAGGATGCTCCGGCCAATTAATTTTGTTGACCACGACGGAACATATGTATGCGGGCGGGCATCCATCGGCGCGCGCGATTGGGTTATACATTTAATGAAAAAATATTTGGTTTCATTATCATTTATACTTTATATGTATACTCCCACGCGCCTGCGCGGCATTATACTTTTATAATATACTTAGATAGAAACCTATTTATTTTTTCACTCAAGTATAACCCAAGCGCGCGAGGGATATGTATGCGAGTGAGTATCCATTGGCACGTGCGAATATGTATGCGGCGGGTATATTCGGCACCAATTAGTAACCATTCAGCCAACATAATATTATTTTGATCTTCAATCAAGACATTATATAATGAAAGATGTCCTTCGCATGTTTGTGCTCGCGGCATCCGACAATCATTCATAATTAATTGGCGGGCGGGATAAGGGATTCGATTGGGGAACAAAAAATATTAATTAAGCGGATTATATCCGCTATGTTTTTTATTACAATGGCGATGACAATAATAGCTGCCAATGATAATGCCGATGCATAATATACATAAGAGTCCGACCACGGCCGGTACAATTATTTCATATATATATTTGGTCTTAAAGTGATGGTCCATCGGCGCCTTTGACGATGATGGATAGAAGGGTGCCGGCGCGATTGCTAATTTAGGGGCAATATATTTCGGTGTTTCGCCCACATTTTCGCCGATTAAGAATGCTGCTTTCTGCATACAAATATATTCGTTATACGCCCATTTTACATAAAGACCATCATCATAAGATTGGGTGGATACAAACATTTCAATGGGGGCCCAGGGTGGACAAGTACAATTGGCGGTATATGAATTCGGATTAAAACAATATGTGGGTGTGTCGCTGAACGTTAATGTATCATACGCCAGATATCTAAACATGCCGCCGAAAGTGGCGCTGGGGGCATCATGGCCGTAACACCAGCCGGCATCATCTATCATACCCCGCGGACAATAGAAGCCGCCGGTAATTGGATTTTTTGCGTTCTCCAAATACACGCCGCCGAAAGATACACTGCGGGGATCGCCGGCCTCACCGTTACAATCGCAAAATATATTTTGCGAAGTCTTAGAATATTCCCAAGTCGAAGGGGCAAACCCGTAATCATAAGCAAACCAATGACATTGCGGAGATGTACTTATCGGACATACTAAATCTTCAGTTAATAAATTCGTGCTTTTATTTTGTGGCGCCGATGGATCAGTTTGATTCGGCCAGGTGTTGGAATACAATAAGTCATACGAATATTTTGAACCCCAGGCCGATGTCTTAACATATTCGTAATAACATAAGTCACTATTATCAACATTGAATCCTAGATTAAAGTTCATTCCATAGGGATCTGTGCATCCACGATGAATGTTTTGTGCAAAATATTGAGTATATGTTTGAATATAAGTGTCTAAGATTCGACGGGTTGAATTCGGCGGAAATTGTGGCCACAATATTGGTTGTAACCAGAACAATGATAAATCAACAGTATAATCGATTAAGGATGGGTTCGAAGAGGCCGATGCGTTCCATTGGGTCAAATTCATGTCTGATGTATATTCGCCGCCAAGTGATTCCGCGCTATAGCTGTCCACGTTATCTTGAAATATATCTTTGTCAAAAGTTGATACATCCCAATTATAATCGGCGCCGAATAATGATGCGAATGAACAGGTGGCGGTGGCCGAATCTTGTACAACATATGGATCGAAGCTATGATAATAACTATTGTATATATATGTTTCTTGATGTAATTTGGCCCCGACTGTACCCGTGTAGATAACTCCGGGCTTAAATTCTGTAAATAATTTATTCAGCCAATAGGCAAAGTCAACTTCGTCGCCGATTACATCGGCTTGAACACAATTGGTCATCAATTCTATTAGATAAATATTCATAGTCATGATCTGAATATTTAGTGACAGATCAAATAAACCATTGGTTAATTCGGTTACGATCAAGGTAGTATCCGTTGACATCATAGTATTTGTCCGATCGAGTGTTGACTGACTAAATTTGCCGCCGAGTTCGAATCCCGCAAAGGGGCCGCCGTTAAATTGTTCGAAGAAATTAACATTCCATGCTTGGTCACTGGTATAATTATACATGTGTGTATACGCCTGTGATACTATTGATAACTGTTGTGAATCGATTGGCGTCACCGACATGCCACACTGAATGTTATATATCCCATCGTACAGGCATATAACTGAAGTATCATAGATATTATTGCCGCGTTCGTAGGTTACAGGGTCTATGGTTACACCGAAATCGTCCATGCCATTGATGTAGATTGCAGGGGGCGTATCCGCCGCCGCAACAGCTACAACTAATAGAAAGAACGAAATGTAGATGAGAAGCTTCATCACGAATACTTAATTAATTATTTACATTATTGAATTTCAATTTTCCTATGCATAATAAACTATGGGGGGCGGAATATTAAAAAATTATTATAAATTAACATCACCGACGGCCAATTCTTTCAAGTGTTCTTCATATTCTTTTTTTGCCGTCATATAATCAAATATTGATTGTAATATTTTTGCCGAATCATTGTCCGGCTTATCTTCTTTCATATATTGCAAAATTGTCTGTATATTGGATTCTATATTATTAACTCGCGTTTGTAAGTCACGTATTGAGGTATTTGTATTATCATAGTATAACATATTGGAAACATTAAGTTGGGTGTAGAAAATTTGGGATTCCGTACTTGGCTGGTCGAAAAATGGCGTATAATCATAATATTCAAAAATCTCTATTTTAGTATTTGGCTTATGTATGTCTAAAATAAATCCATTACCTTGTTGAATTATACGACAATTATAGTCAATGTGCGCATGCCATTTCAATTTTCGGTCCTCTTTATACCAGGTTATACTATGAAAATTATGGACTGCATTTACATCGGCCGCTTTGTGTTCTAACATAACTCCAGGAGGTTGGACTACCATTGACCAGGACCCAGTTTTGTATATAAAACCATATCCGATGGGTGCACTCATTTTGATCTGGCCAATTATATCGTATGATATGTTATATAAATCAATTTCAATTTTGAATTATTTGATTGGTCGATTAGTATTATCATGATGAAAAATATATAATTATAATTCATTTATTTATTCGCCGATCCAACAAATTTATTAGAAATTATCGGGACCGGAAAGATATATACACAATGGAAATTATTGTTTGTTTTCGTAGTGGTGACGATAAATTTGCCAATGCTCTGACCTGGGCGTTTCCGCTCGCCGATTATGAAAATATTGATATTTCCTCTGGACCCCTGTTTGATCGGCAGTTCATTGAGCAAAAAGATGGTGGCCTTAATAAGTATGACGCGATTGTCATCATCGGCAATTCATTCGGCATATTGAAGGGGTCGCCATGGTGTACAATCTTTGGCAGCGGATTAGAAAAGGAAGTACAACAAAAAATTTATTCTTATTATGATGGGTTTTTACCCATCGGTCTGGCCACCATCGTTGACCATGCCGGGAAAAAATTTATTTATGCCCCGGCGGCAGTGTCAACCGAGAATATTAAGCAGACATTAGGAATCTTTCTGGCGATGAAAGCGGTGTTGAAGACTATAGATATATATAATGAAAATGCAGATGGCGATGAGATCGCCGAGATTATTTTCGGCGGCGATATTACCCTCGGCATGAATTGTTATGCGGCGGCCTATCAATTGCGGGTGGCCTATGATGCCTACTATCACATCGGCCCTATGTTTGATGTTCAGGGAAATTCACAAAAAACTAGACGGTTACATCATCATATGTTGATGGTCAAGGAGCCGTTTAATCTAAAGACCGCGAATTATGAAGTATAATAATATAATCTGATTATTAATAATTTTTTGCTTACAATGAATTGGCCGGCCTGTAATATTTAGTCCCCCCCTATCATACTCGGGCGCGCGCTTTTTGTAATCAGCCTACGATCTAGTTCGCCCTTCGGTCTCACGTCGATCTTCGGAGTCGGACAATTAATATGTAATTAAGAAAGTTCAATATAAAATGAAACGAATTTGATTATACCGGCGCTTCTCGCCCATTAATCATTATTATTTACCATTTTATATTGAACTTTCTTAATTACATATTAATTGTCCGATTCCGATTACAACGACGCGCGATTAGTAGTATGCGTTTGGGCCGGCGAATATACAAAAAATAATATAATTTATACCAAGTATATTGATCCGTCAATCGAAAATAATATTAGCAATGTATAGTGGTTCCGGGACTCAATACTACATGTCGAGTTTTTGCATCGATATAGAACGCGGATCGTATGATATCATTCCTCCATCACATATTAGTTTTTCCAACTGGGAACCATTTCTTAGATGGATACATGTTGCATCTTGTGTATACCATTTTATCATATCGTAGTCAAGTTCACCACCATAAATATAACAATCAATTTCTTGATCCAAATCTAAGATAATCTCAATCGGTACAAAATTTAACTCCTTTATTGGCAAATATGTATTATGCATCCACAAAATATTGTTATTTAGGTAATAATTTACGGCTACCCCCATCAATACTACTGTAACATATTTTATTGAATATTTTGGGTCAAATTCAATACCTTCAAAAATATCAAAATATCGTGCGGCCCGATATATTTTGTTTATCTTAATTGGTATTTTGTATCGTGTATAGAGATGGCGGCCCAACTTTGCTTGTATCCTTTGAGGCGAATTGCACCAACGATATTCATCTTCAGTTAAAGTATAAATTGGATAATCATACGGTTTGAAATCATTTATAAAATTACCATCATAATAGAGACACTGGCGAAACGAACAGGCCGTACTCCACATGAACAGTGGACTAATCGATTGCTTATGTGGGCAATTAGCATCATTGCATGAGCAATGTGGATCTTCTCGTATAGCCAATGGCAGCAAATCTTTGGCCCTTTGTTTGATAGCTAATAATTTTTGCTCATCTATTTTTATTTTTTGTGGCATTGTAGTCTTTCTCAATGTAGCGATGCCTAATATTTCATCAATATATTTATCAATGTCTTGGTCGGAAGTTTGATCAGATGCCATATGAAGACCAATATATATAATATATAATATCCATGTTTTAATGAATGTACATATAATTTTCTAATCATATATTTTTTATTCCGATTCCTTAACGGCTAAGTTATATAATGCAGTGATCGCAGATCAAAATATGATATGACTGATCAGTTAGAGCAGCGATTAACAAAATTACATGGTATTGGTGCGGCAAAGGCCCGTGATTTAGTTGCCGCCGGGGTGAAATCTCCCGCCGACTTACGTAAACCAAAATATTTTAATATGTTAGATGTCGATGCCCAAATACATCTCAAATACAGAGTGACCAAAGAAGTGCCGCGGGGTATGGCCACCCGGCTAATCAATCGCCTGCCGCATTATCTCATTCCGGTTGGCAGTTATCGGCGGCGGTCCAAAGCTATCAGCGACTTAGACTTATTGACGACACTGCCGATCTGTCGACTGATAGAGGATTTAGAACGGCTTGCCGATAATTTTAAATTCATCTTCGTTTATATGTGTGGGGCCGAGCGCGCATCGATGATCATAAGTTTTGCTGGCAAAAACATTCATGTGGATGTATTTCACACGGCGAAGGAAGATTTACCATATGCATTATTTCATTGGACCGGCAATAAAAATTTCAATATTCGGACCCGGGCCCATGCTAAACGGCAGGGGTATAAGTTAAATCAATATGGATTATTTCGCGGCGACAAAAAAATTAAAGTTAATGATGAACGCGAATTATTTGATATCCTCGGCGTTACATATAAAGAGCCGTGGCAGCGCAGCGAATAAATAAACGGTCACACCTATTCATCGGCAGCGCCATCTTCATCATATGCGGCGTCCACATCCTCATCAGCAACCGCATCACCATCCCCATCGGCCGCATCATCATCGGCTCCGGCGGTGGTCGTCGTCTTACCATTCGTAGTTGCGGTGTGATTAGCCGGTGCAGATGATGAACTACTAACAGCCGCCGGTGCATTGGTAACACCATCGTCAACAACGACTTCATCATCTCCTTCATAATTATTCTTTGATTCGACGTGTCGAACTACGGCGCGGACTACTTCCAGACGATACGCCACACCAAAACTGCTACAGGTATATTGTGATGCATTGAGACGGCCGGTTTCTACGATCGATCCGGTAGTAACAAATTTATGTGCAGTTTCCTTAGTCAGCAGAGCACCATCGATAGTCGCGGGGCCATTCTCGATTGGAACTCCCTTCGGATCACGAATTACCTTAGTGGCATCGAGAACTTCTGAGCGGGGTTTACCGCGCTTTTTTTCATCAAAGTAATCATCGGGGCATAAATTAAAACACCAATTGATACGATATGTTGGCGAGGCCTTTTGCACTATATTATTATTCTTATCCGTGTAAGTCGTCGACAGAACCTTATGCACCTCTTTGCCCTGAGGAATAACACCTTCCTTCTGCATTTTGACAATGTGCTTTTCAACAACGCCGGCCAAAATAGTTACTGCTTTGCCAAGTTCCGGAGCGTCACTAACATTAACCGAACTGGGGACATAATCACCCTCATACTGATTCTCCGGCGCCGGAATACCAAATGCAATGGGAACCTTGTTCATCTTGATTTGAACAAGAAATTTCTGTTCGGCATGCTCCTTGCGCGTTGACTTCATAAATATATTGAATCGACTAACGGTGGCGGTCTTCTTCACGCCGGCCTTCTTCGCAACGGGTTTCTTACCCGCGGCAACAACCGGCGCCTTGCCCGCCTCCTTAGGAGTGCCGGTGGTTTTCTCCGGCTTCAATTCAATGATGAATGCATTGTCTCCCCATTTTGTATATGCCTCAATAACTTCGGCGGCTGAAAATACTACACCACGAAATTTTACAGCTGATGCAACGGATGCGATCGTAGATGATGAAGCGGTTGTTGCAGCGGACATCACGGTAGATTATTATGAGATAATATGTAGATACAATATCGTCTAATATGAATTTCAATTTTTTGCGGCGATGAAAAAAGAAAAGTAACCTTTTTTTCTCAATAGAATTGAATAACCACCTCTTCGCCGACTTCATTTTGCATAATGACCTCGCGCATAGGGGAGGAGTCCGCGGTGGGTTGGGGACGAGTTTTTTGCAACAGAGCGTATTCCTCTTCGTTGGGAGGGTTTTCAACATGATTCTGCAAACATGCATAAGCATATTGCGGCAAATCAATCAGAGGCATTTCCTGGGGGTCACGACATGGCAACTCCGGAATATACCCCTCGCCGTCCAACTTCCCATCTTGAAAGATTTGAACATGACACATGCGAATTGGGGCCTTTGGCGGCTGGTTGTTCAGTTTGGAACGGTCGCCGCCATACACCTTATTGTTCGTAATAGTAGACATTATATTTAATATCAGAGTAACAAATGTTGAATGATAGATTTATCGATCAGTATTTGCTAATATCTGATTCAATTTTGGTATGGGGGGGATATATACCAGGCGTATGATAATAGTATAATCCGCGAGCGGATGTATACCCAAACGCATAATAATATTATACACCCGCTCGCAAGCTCGCGGATTATACTAGGCGTATGATAAAAGTATACGCCGCGAGCTTGCGAGCGGATGTATACACCAAGCGCATAATAATATTATACACCCGCTCGCAAGCTCGCGGATTATACCAGGCGTATGATAAAAGTATACGCCGCGAGCTGGCGAGCGGATGTATACGCCAAGCACATAATAGGAGTATACCCC
>Ga0209542_10007650_pt1 | contig 20463 bp, 21 predicted proteins | sample RifCSPhighO2_01_FD_184028 | JGI IMG/M metagenome (GOLD analysis project Ga0209542, IMG submission 184028) | Soil microbial communities from Rifle, Colorado - Rifle CSP2_plank highO2_0.1 (SPAdes) (version 2) | ecosystem: Environmental > Terrestrial > Deep subsurface > Rock core/Sediment ...
TTGACAAGGCCTGGATTGTTAAGACAAAATTCGAGGAGTGCGAGTCCGTACGCAAAGCGCTGGAAGAGCGCATGGTCAAAATAAATACGGCTGGCCATGATTATAAGAATCGTGCAACCGTAATGCTCGAAGCTGCGGCAAAAAAATCTTTTGAACAGCTTCTGGATTCGCTAACAGGCCTTGACGACGTACAGGAAGTATACACTAACTTACACGAATAATAAACGAATTAATTAACGAATCAAAACGAATTATTCGTTGAAAAATTCGTTCCGCATTCACGAAAATGATTATTCTCGGTATTGATCCCGGCACAATTTCAATCGGATACGCACTTCTTGAAACTAATCCTTCCCCGCATCTGAAAGACGCCGGACTTCTCCGCATAAGCCAAAAAATCCCTGCAAGCCGTTTGAAAGAAACACATGAAGAGGTTTCGGCTTTGATCCGCAAGTATCGCCCGTCGCTTTTTGCAATTGAGCGCCTCTTCTTCACCAAAAACGCCAAAACCGCTTTAGCGGTAAGCGAGGCCCGCGGAGCCATCCTGTTGACAACCGCCCTTGCCGGAATTCCAGCCTTTGAGTATACTCCGCTTGAAGTGAAAAAGGCGGTCACCGGGGATGGCAGAGCGGATAAAGCACAGATTCAAAAAATTGTGCAAATATCCTTGCCGGAAACACGTGCGCTCAAAGCACGGGATGATGTTTTCGACGCAATCGCAATTGCGCTTACCTGTTTTTTCCGGGAACGCCATCATTTTAGAAATTAATCACTAAAGGTCGGAAAAAACCAGATAATCTTTATATATAATATGGCGGATGAACTTTATCTCAATTTGTCCGACGACGACTCTGACGACTCAGACGGAGATAGTGAACCACTGGTCTCGGACGATGAATTGCTCGCCGACGAAGACGAGCTCGAGGAAGATGACTGGAAAGACGACAAAGACGAATAAGGTAGGTAAAAAATCGTCTCGCGCTATGGCGGGACGATTTTTATTTTAAAAAACTTCTTCTTTCCGATGCGAAGCGTCGCATTGTTGTTCGGCAATAAACTCTCCTGCGGATCGCGCATTACGCGCCCGTTTGCCTCAATAGCGCCCTCCCTAAACAAGCGCCGCGCCTCTGCTTTTGAGCCGGCTCCGCCGGATCGCAGGATGGCGTCCATGACGGTTCCGTGTTCGCGTGCCAATAAAACAATGGGAATGTCTTTCGGAATTTTCTTCTCCGAAAAGATGTCATGAAATTCTTTCTTTTCCCGACTGGCCGCTTTTCCCCCGTGATATCTCCGGACCACCGCTTCGGCTAAGGATTCTTTCGCGTCGCGAGGGTTGGATCCTGCCGCCATGTGCTCACCGACCATTCTTATCTCGGACATCGGAACGTCCGTATACACCTCAAGATAAGGCAAAATTAGCTGGTCCGGAATACGCATAATCTTGCCAAATTTATCACGCGGCGAATCAGAAATCCCGATATAATTCCCAAGAGATTTTGACATTTTTTCGCGGCCCTCAATCCCGGGAAGAATTTTTAAGGCCACAATGACTTGAGGATTTTGCCCGAATTTTTCCTGTAAAAAGCGTCCCACATGCTCATTAAAAAGCTGATCTGAACCAATTATCGTCATATCGGATTTTAACATAACCGAATCATATCCCTGTAAAACAGGGTAAATCAATTCGTGCATGAATATCTCGCTTTTTTGTTCCATACGCTTCTTAAACATATCACGTTCAATCAGGCGCGCATGGGTGCAGTAAGAAAGGAGGCGCAGGAATTCGTCCAGCCGCATTTTGTAATACCATTCGGAACTCTGACGCAGCTCTAAAACCTCCGGATCACTAAGTAATATTTTCTTAACTTCTTGTTTTAAAAAGATTAGGTTTTTCTTGATTTCCGCGTCCGAAAGCTGCGGCCTGGCCTTAGATCTTCCGGTCGGATCACCGATCAAAGTCGTAACGTCGCCGAATAATATCACGGCTTTATGCCCGGCCTCCTGCAAAGCGCGCAGTTTCCATAAACTTGCCGCATGCCCCAAATGCAAATCCGGCGACGTTGCATCAATGCCGTGCTTAATCCGCAGGAACTTTTTGGAGTCGAACAGTTTTTCCAATTCCCCGCGGGTCACGATATCCTTAATCCCCCGTTCAAATATTTCTTTATTTAAAGTTTGGTTGGCTTTCATATAGCTTGATAATACCACGAATGAATTCTGTTTAAAACCGACCGCTGGAAAATCTCCGCTTATCCGGATATAATGGCTTAATGTCCATGATCTTTTCTCCGCGGAAAAAACGGAAATCGCGCCGGGCTGTTTTTTGGGTGCTTATGGCCGCAACGGGTCTGGCGTTATTTGCCGCGCAAAAAACCATATCATTTTTCCAAAACGTTCCTGGACCCGAGAGTATAACCGAACGAAGCGTAATTGAATCCACCAAAATATATGACCGCACCGGCACCGTACTCCTTTATGAAATTCATGGGGAAGAAAAACGCACCGTTGTTCCGTTTTCCGAAATACCCAAACATGTAAAACAGGCGACGCTGGCCGCGGAGGATCTGTATTTTTACGAACACGGGGGCTTAGATTGGCGCGGGATCCTGCGGGCTGCCGGGAAAAATTTGTTTCGCGGTGAAATAACACAGGGCGGATCAACTATAACCCAGCAGTTGGTTAAAAAGGCTCTGCTTACGGACGAACGCACCTACTCGCGAAAAATCAAAGAGGCTCTGTTGTCGCTTCTTATTGAACGAAAATACTCCAAAGATGAAATTCTGGGCTGGTATTTAAACCAAATTCCGTATGGCTCCAACGCGTATGGCGTGGCTGCGGCGGCCGAAACATTTTTTGGGAAAAATATTAAGGATCTTTCGGCGGCCGAGGCCGCCATACTTGCGGCCCTACCCAAAGCCACAACCTATTACTCTCCCTATGGGTCCCATAAAGAAGAGCTTACGGCACGAAAAAATTGGATTATTGAACGAATGGCCGAAGCAAAATTCATTTCCGCGGAAGACGCCAACAGGATGAAAAACGAAAAGATCGTCTTCTCTCCGCCGCCTCTGCCGCGCCAATCCATGCTTGCTCCGCATTTTGTGCTTTTTGTGCGCGAATATTTGAATGAAAAGTATGGTGAGGAATTTGTGGAGCGAAGCGGCCTTAAAGTAATCACTACTCTCGATTGGGCGATGCAGCAAGAGGCAGAAACGGTAATTTTGGAAGGCGCGGAGCAGAATGAAAAATCGGTGCAGGCCGCCAATGCCGCGCTGGTTGCTATAGATCCGCACTCAGGCGAAATACTCGCCATGGCAGGTTCAAAAGATTACTGGGGAAAACCCTTCCCGGAGAAATGCGACCCCGGAATAAATTGCCGCTTTGATCCGTACGTAAATATTGCCATCCGTCCGCGACAACCCGGTTCTGCATTTAAACCCTTTGTCTACGCAACTGCTTTCCAAAAGGGGTATACACCCGACACCATACTTTTCGATGTGCCAACGGAATTTAATTCATCTTGCCTATCGGACGGCACTAAGCCGTCCGGGGCCGGAGAAGATACCAAATGTTACCATCCGCAAAACTATGACGGTAAATTTCGGGGGCCGGTAACACTGCGGCAAGCCCTTGCGCAAAGCTTGAACGTGCCGTCGGTAAAACTTCTTTATCTTGCAGGGATTGATGATACTATAAAAACCGCGGAGTCGTTTGGCATATCAACCTTGGGCGATCCGTTGCGTTATGGCCTCTCACTTGTTCTGGGCGGGGCGGAGGTGACGCTGCTTGACATGACATCGGCCTTTGGCGCTTTTTCCCAAGACGGAGTGCTTTACCCGAAGACCATGATTTTAAAAATAGAAACTGCCGGCCAAACCCTACTTGAAGAAAAAAAGGGGGTGCCGCTTCAGGTTCTTGATCCCGAAACTGCGCGCACTTTAAACGCTGTTTTATCGGACAACAACGCGCGGGTACCCATGTTTCATCCCCAAAGTTCTCTTTATTTCCCTAATCGCAAAGTCGCTGCCAAAACCGGGACAACGCAGAATTACCGTGACGCCTGGGTAATCGGCTATACGCCTTCCTTGGTTGCGGGAGTGTGGGTTGGAAATAGCGACAATTCTCCGATGCACCAATCGAGTATTTCGGTTATGGTGGCGGGGCCGATTTGGCATCGCTTCCTGGAAACGGCACTGCTGGGACGGCCGTCCGAGGAATTCGCGGACCCGTCCGAGCGCATAGTTGAAAAACCGATATTGCGCGGAATTTATCGGGCCGGAGAAATTATTAAGATGGACTCAATTTCAAAAAAACGCGCCACCCGATATACGCCGCCGGAACTCATTGAAGAGTTCGGAACTGGAGAAATCAAAACCATTTTATCTTACATAAACAAAAAAGACCCCTTGGGCGATCCCTCAATAAATCCGCAAGATGATCCACAATGGAAAAATTGGCAGGACGCGCTTGACGCCTGGCTCGCCCAAAATGGTCTAACCCAAGCGCCGCTGCCGGAAGAATTTGATGACGTACATACCCCGGAAAAATCGCCTAAAATTGCGTTTCCGGCATTAAACCGGGAAAACGTATTGTCGGCGCCGCTTGACGAAATTACAATTCATGTGACTGCCGCCTTTTCGTTACAAGAAGTATCCCTGTTTGTTGATGATGAACTCATAGAATCGCGCACTTCGCCTTTTGCGGCGGGCGACATTACTTTTAATCTGCCCTCGCCGCTTTATCCGGGAAAACATAATATAAAAATAACCGCATATGATACGGTGGGCAACAAAAGCGCATTAGAGGTCTCTACATCAGGCGAATAGGCATAAGCACATAGAGAAGCGATCCGTCGGCTTTATTGCGCAGAAGTGAGGGTTTGTTCTCGCCGTTCAATCCGAAAAAGAACTCCTCTTCATGTAGCGCAGTTAACCCGTCCAGAAGGTAACGATAGTTAAAGCTGACTGCCAGTTCCTTGCCGGCAACTGAAGCATTTAGAGTCGTTTTAAATTCTCCGACATCAGCATTGGCCGAGGATATCTCCACTCCTTTACCATAAAAATGAAATGAAACGTCCTGCAGTTTCGAACTAAAAATACTGGACGACCGGACCGCATCTACAAATGCTGATTTTGGGAAAAATCCGGACACCTCAAACTCTTTTGGAATTATTGCCCCATATTCCGGAAAATTCCCTTCTATCAAGCGGGATATTATTTTAATGCCCCGCATTTCAAAAAGCACTTGATTGTCGCCCAGTGAGACCGAAACATCCTCGCCTTGAGGAAGAATTCGCACAAGTTCCTGCGCTATGCGAAACGGCAGAATAAAGGTGCAAGCGTCTCCTTTCAGTTTTCCATCCATCTCAATCCTTTTTTCAGCGAGACGAAATGTGTCGGTAGCGGCCAGACAAATCTCTTTCTGCGAAACGCGCAGATATACTCCGGTTAATTCGGGCTTGAACTCTGAAGACGATACGGCGGGCAGGACTTTAGCGAGTGCTTCCTGCAGAAGCGCTGAATCGACCGCGAAAGTGCTTATTTTCTTAATTTTCGGTATAAGCGGAAAATCTTCGGCCAGAACTCCGTTGATAACGACCCGTCGCGCATCGGCAGTTACAATTAAATTCATTTGCTTTTCTTCCAGCTCGATCTTTTCGTCTTTCAGAGATTGAATGAGGGGGTTGAAGATTTTTGCCGGAACGCATAACTTGCCGGGCTTTCCGCTTTTCCCGGGAATTTCCGCTTGAAACGCATACTCCAGATTTGTTGCACTAATTTTTAGAGTGATGCCGTCGTGTTCAAGAAGTATATTACCTAAAATCGGCAATGTTAAATTTTTACCGATGAAGCGTTCAGCAACAGATAAAACTTTTTCCAGGTTTTCTTTTATACAAATGAATTTCATATGGATCAATTAATAATAATTAGTAATTAATTAATTATTATGAATTAGTTATTATTATTATAGTTAAAAAGCAGGGGAAATATTAGAATTTTCAATACAGGACAGTGTTTTTTATTTATAAATAAAAGGAAATATATTGAGGAAGAAAGGGGGATAACTTTCATTAGTTTTTTTATTGAAATCTATCCTAAAAGTATCCGGTCTTTAACCATCCGGATTTCCTCCTCAAGTTCAGGATTTGTTTTCAAGTTATTCGCAATTTTTTCACAGGAATGAATAGCGGTGGTGTGGTCGCGTCCGCCAAAGCGATCCCCAATTGAAGGATAAGAGAATTTTAATTCTTCACGCATAAGATACATGGCGATTTGGCGGGGTTTCACCACGTCTTTTTTTCTGGAATGAGCTGTAAGCTCCTTCTCGCTTATGTCATAAAATTCCGAAATGGCCTTAAGTATTTTTTTAGCGGTGAGAAATTTTTTAGGCGCGTTTATATGGCTGGTGATAATTTTTTTAGCCGCATCCTCGTCTATGGGCGTGTTAGACAGTTTGGCGGCCATAACAACGCGGTTTAAAGCCCCCTCCAGCTCCCGGATGTTGGTTTTTACGCTGTCCGCTATATACATGAGCACTTTTTCCGGAATAGTTATTTTTTTTGTTTCGGTTTTGGTGCGTAAAATCAAAAGGCGGGTTTCGAAATCAGGAAGGCCAATGTCAGCAATCATCCCTCCTTCAAAACGCGAGCGCAACCGTTCTTCAAGGGTGGCAATGGCTTGCGGAGGCCGGTCAGATGATATGATGATTTGGCGGTTTTTCTGGTATAATGTATTAAACATGTGGAAAAATTCTTCCTGCATTTTTTCGGTCCGCGCAATAAACTGTATATCGTCTATAATTAAACAGTCGACGGTCCGATATTTGTCTTTTAATGAATTCATTTCCTGGTTTCTTAAAGCATCCACCACTTCGGTCATATATTTTTCTGAAGGAACATAGCGGACTTTTATTCCCGGCGATTGGCGCAGGAGCTCGGTTCCAATAGCCTGGATAAGGTGTGTTTTGCCCAAACCAACCCCTCCGTAAATGAAAAGGGGATTATACCCAGATCCCGGATTTTTAATGACCGATTGGGCGGCGGCATGCGCTAATTCATTAAAAGATCCTACTACGAAGGTATCAAAAGTATAACGCGGATTGAGATTTGTTTCCGGATTTACCGTAAGTTCTTTCATGGGGAGTGTTTCCTCATCAGAGGCGTCAGCCGGGCTGAAACGTTTTCGTTTTTGGGACTGGTGCAGGAGAGCTTGTCCTTGAGGGACATCCAATTTGCCAACAGCATATGAGATGTCTTTTACGTCCGCGGTAAGCTCGCGTAGAGCGTGAAGTATAGTTTTGTGGTATTTATTTTGCAACCACTCTTTGGCAAAAATATTCGGTACAAATACCGTGGCAACGCCATTCTGCACTTCGGTAATGCCTGTATCTTGGAACCAAGTAAGAAAACTTGGTTTTGAGACCGAAAGTTCTATTTTGGCAAGCACCGCTTGCCATAGTTCGCGGTTTTCCATGATTACGCGGATATTAAACGAATTATTTAGCGAATATTAACCCCGTTAGAAGCTCGCTTAATAAAAGACGATTCCCCTCTATTACTAATTTTTCTCTGAATAGGTAAGCTTCTAATGGGGTTAGTGAATTCGTTTTGATTCGTTTTTCAATTCGTTCATTATTCGTATACACTTTCAAAAACAATAGATCTATTATACAATTAAAGAAATACATGCCACAAACCGCTATTTTTGGGGATAGGGTGTGTATATTCTGTTAGCAACTCTCAAGAACGAGCACTGTCTGCCTAAATTTTCTATTAACGGAGATTCGGATATAAATCACGAAGCGAAGCGGCCAAGGAAAGCCGGCTCTGTCGGAAGGACTTCCGGCCGCGGAGTGAGTAGACTTGTCCGAAGCGAAGTTCTGGAAAATTTATGGCTGCAGTGTGAGCGACAAATGTCATTTACCTATCATCCGTCTAAAATTAAACGCAAGCGTTCACACGGATTCAGAAAGCGGATGAGAACTGCAACCGGCAGAAGAATTATTGCCCGGAGACGCATGAAAGGACGGAAAAGATTATCCGCATGAAGACAAAAATGCACACTTTGCGCGATAAAAATGATTTTACGCGGCTTTTTAGGCGCGGGCAAAAGTTTTCTTTTCCCGGATTTATGACCGCAACTTTTCCGAACCGGTTGGCACATAGCCGATTTGCGTTTATTGTTCCAAATACGGTTGATAAACGGGCGGTGGCAAGGAACCGGCTACGCCGGCGAATCCGTGAATGGGCGAGAATCAATCAGGCGCGTTTTAATCCGCCGGCAGATATCGCGTTTCTTGTTCGTAAAGAAGCGCTCGGTATTTCAAGAAAAAAATTATATGAAGAACTGGACAGCTCAATTTCCAAAATATTCGGTTGAACTTCTGTGCACCGTAATTTTCGCGTATCAGAAGTTGTTCTCGCCGGACCACGGATTGATTGGGGGTTTTGTCGGAACGGGCCACTGCAAATTTTTTCCTTCGTGCTCAGCGTACGCGATTGGGGCAATCCGTCAATATGGACTTTTGCGTGGCACTGTGGCATCGTTCAAAAGAATTTTACGATGCAATCCATGGGGTTCCGGCGGATACGATCCAGTTTTATAAACACAAACAGCACGAACAGTAACGAACAGCACTAACAGCACTAATAGTTCTGTTCGCGCTGTTCGCGAAGAATAACTGTTCGCGCTGTTCGCGATTTGAATCCCTTTCTATTTATCTATAATGAATTTTTATGGAGGCCGTTATTTAACCTCCTTGTTTTTATTTATAACACAGTACCCGGGCAGGATTTTGGCGTGGCTGTGGTGCTGTTTACCGTTATTATCCGCGGGATTTTGACTCCGGTGCACGCTAAAGCCCAGCGCGCCCAGCGGGAGCTATCGGCGCTGCAGCCCGAAATCCAAAAGATCCAGAAAGATCATAAAACCAACCGTGAGGCGCAGTCCAAGGCGTTGATGTCGCTTTATGCCGAGAGAAAGGTTAATCCGTTTTCCGGATGCCTGCTGATGCTCGTTCAGGTTCCGGTTTTAATCACCCTGTTTAATATTTTCGGCAAGGGTTTTGACGTCTCCCTTCTGGAGTATCTTTATGCTTTCGTTTCAAACCCCGGAGCGATTAATCCGATAAGTTTTGGGTTTCTTGATCTTTCCAAGGGGAACATAATTCTCGGGGTGTTTGCGGCCGCGACCCAATTTTTTCAGACCAAACTTTCTCTTCCGCCGCCAGTCCCGACTGCCGCCAAAAACGATTTTTCGCGGGCCATGCAGGCCCAGATGCAATATGTTTTTCCGGTTTTGATCCTGGTCTGGTCCTATTCGCTTCCCGCGGCCCTAACTCTTTACTGGACAATTTTGAATACAATTGGTATTGTGCAGGAAACTATTACTAGAAGACAAAAGTAAAAGGATAAAAGATAAAAGCTTTTTATCCTTTATCTTTTTACTTTTTACCTTCCTGTTATGGACGCTGAAGCCATTAAAAACGAAATAAAGAACCTGTTGGAGACCATGGGATTTGGGCAGGATTTGGAGGGAATTGAGTCGCATGAGGGCATGACCAACCGGTTTTCCGTAAGAATCCGCCATGCGGGCGGCGATTTTTGGGACGGCAAAGACGCGGACAGCAACGAAGAACGCGGAACGGATTATGCGGAGAATGTCGGGCGGGACCGTTCAGACGGAGCCGGCCCCGTTACTGCGGCGGGAACAGAAGACCAAGGGGGATCTATCGCGGATACGGGCCAACACGCCGATGAAGGGCCACCACACCGATTTCGCAGTAACGGGGTGAACATGTTAATTGGCGAGCAAGGATGGAATTTATTGGCGCTTGAGCATGTCCTGAAAAAAATATTAAAAAAGAAATTCGGAAACGAAATCCGATTTACGCTGGACATTAATGATTATCGCATGAAGCGGTTAGAGAATTTAAAACAGGACGTAAAAGAGGCGGCCAAAGAAGTGCGGATGTATAGGAAAGATGTGGCTTTGCGTCCGACATCCGCTTTTGAGCGCCGTATTATTCATATGTTACTCGCCGAGTATCCGGACATTACCACCGAATCCATCGGTCAGGAGCCGTACAGGGGGGTGGTGATAAAACCATACCCATAGTTTACGGAAAGGTTTTAGTTTATAGTGAGTAGTTTATAGGACTTGAAATCTCTATTTTAGTTTTATTCTCCACAGCGTTCCGTTGCTCCGGTCAATAAAGAAGATGCGCGATCCGTCTTTAGACGCGATGATATTTGATATATCAAATACTCCTTCGTCAAAAATAACCTTGCTCTCTTTGGCGTCAAGATTAATTTTAATTATCCGGTCCGAGCTGTTGAATTCACCCATCAAATAATCATCCGGCAGCAAGGCATTTTCCGGAATGGAGCGCGGCACCGCGCAAAAAGCGTTTTTGGCATCCGGCCATACGCATTTTTCGGCTAGGGCCGGCAGGCCGGTTTGGAAAAGCTCTTTGCCGGCGGAATCATAAATTCCGAGCGTCAAACTTTTTCCGGCTCGGTTGGTGTGGGAAGCAAGGAATTTTGATCCGTCCGGTGCCCAAACGGTTTGCAGGCCGTTTTTGAGCCCCAAAATTTTGTTAAGCGCTCCGGTTGAGCGCGAGTAGAGAAAAATATACCCCTCGGCATATCCTGATGGAGCTGTTTGCAGAGCGATTAAATTTGATGTGATCCAGCGAATGGAGGAATCCGTAAGAGGGCTTGTTGAGACCTCTTTTGGATTTTTGCCCGAGGAATCAGCGATTATTAGAGAGGCGCTACCACCGTTTTTAGGAAGCGCATAGGCAAGGGATTTTCCGTCGGGCGACCAGGAGGCGGCTAAAATGTCTGTCGGAAGCGCGGAAATTGACGAAGTTCCGGAATGGATAAAGGACTTTAGCATCTCTCCGTCAATATACTGCACCACGGCGCGGTTGCGGGAAGAATTCCATAAAGCGTCTAAAATTCCCAATATCGTGATATTAGAAATTTTCTCTTGTTTTTGTCCATTAAAATCCGCGGACATCAGGTCTCCGCCCTCTTTTTTATAAAAAAGTATCCGGTCTTCGGCGGTGTTTAGTGATGGTCCAACTACCGAGAAGTTTGTAAGTTGTACCAATGCCTGTTCTTGCGGGGGTATTTCCGGGGGCGGCGTTTCTCCGGTTGACGGTTCTTCCTTTGTCTCTCCTCCGTCAGTATCCGGCAGTCCGGGCACAATGCCGGTGCCGCTGGCCTTATCGCTTTTAGCCGGAGCGGTGATGGAGGAAGATAGGTACCAGTACGCGCCAAAACCCAGAGCGCCTAAAATTACCAGCGCGGCTATTCCGTAAAGAATTTGTTTGGTACGATTTAGTTCCATGTTTTAATGCGATTTATCTAAATACTCCAATAAATATCTGCAGTAATTGGCGTATTGTTCCAACGCTTCATTTACGGTTTCGTATACCTTGTTTTTATCTAAATTATTATATTCATGTATAACGCGATTTCTAAATCCGGCGCTTTCCGCTATTTTTTCCGCAAAATCTTTGGGGAGCACTTTTAAATTCGCAAGCCGGAGAAAGGTTTCCCGATGTTTCGCTGGCGGTTCTATGTCGGCCCGGGCTAACTCCGCAATTACATGCCGATTAATATCAAGGGCACGCCCTATGATTTTGGCCAGAGTCCATTCTAAAGAATTCCATTTCATCCAGTCGCTCGCAATCTCATTAATTGTAAATCCCTTAAAAATTTCAAGCCGCTTTAAATCTTCCTGAATAAATTTTATTTTTCTTTTTATAAAGATAGGATCAAGCATATGATTGGCACAAAAGCTTATTTTGTTTTTTTATCAAAGTTTCTTCCAGCTGCAGTATATCTTGCAATAAATCAAATTGGCGGAAAATATAGGCTTTGAATTCGTTGAATTTCGTTATATTGCCGTAAAATAATAAACTGTCTCTTAAAACATAGTATTTAAAAAGCGGATCCGCGCCCCAAAGATCTTTCAGATCAAGCTCGCGTTCTTTATTGTCGCCAAAGATATCGGCCAGCGCTCCATGAATTGCCAGGTATTGATCTAGAACAATTTTACTTTCTCCCAAAATCGCGACATCCAGATCGCTACCGGGATGAATTTTCCCGGTCGCGTATGACCCGTGCAGGATGATAAATTTCAGGCCGTATTTTTCCGCCACCTCTCGGGCTTTAAGTTTTTCTTCTTGGGTTATTTTCATATTTTTCTCATTAAATTTGTTTGGTGCGGAAGAGATTCATTGAATTAAATTATCTGCAAGTGTAGTAATTTTGTCCACGTATCCAGCCAGGACATGAACTAACATTTCTCGCTGTTCCAGAGCATGTTAGGTTACAGCTTGTGCCCGAAACACATCGTGTGTCTCCACTACCGGAACACTGAGCGCCACGTGGAATTTGTCCGATTGGAGCAGTGTCTCTGCTAATACATCCAGCACTTCTACCCGCGACAACATTCCATTGGCACGCCGGATCAGAAGTACAGTTGGATTGGTTTGTATATCCGCACGGAGTCTGCGTGGTGGCAATGGGTCTAACTGCCCCCCCCCTCTGTATTGCAGTTGGATCAGTGGGCGCAGCATCATCAATTTTCTGCAAGTTCTGTACCCAATTCGGTTTAGCTACAAAATTCGGATTTATCGTATAAAGTATTAGCCACGATAAAAGTGCAAGCACCAGGCCGAAAATTGCGTTTCCCATCCATTTTTTGGCTTCCCCGGCTCGTCCGGCATTGTCTCCTGCGCTCATATACCATACTCCGGCGGCTACCAAAACCACGAGCGCGGAAATTGCCACAAGACCCATGCCGAATACATATATATTGGAAATTAATTCGCCAAAATCAGAAGTAGCTGGCAGAAATTCTAGTCCGGGTATGCCTTGCGCTTGTGCTACAGCTGCCAAATTAACGCAGTATCCGCCGGAGCCGCTTACGCATTCGCTTGCGGCATGCACAAATTTTCCGACAAAAGCAAGCGGAAGCACCGCGAGCATAAATCGTAGATATTTTTTATTTTTGTTCAAAATCATATTCATTTTCCCCACTCGCCGTTAATAAGTTTTTCTTTTTTGGCTCTGTTCCACCCTTTAATATGTTTTTCTCGGAGTCGAGCCGTATTTATATCACTGTATTCTTCAAGGTAAACTATTTTTTCCGGTTTATGCTTCATTGTGTATCTTGCTCCCAGTCCCGATAAGTGCTCAAGCCAGCGTTTATCTGGTTGCCATGTCATACCTGTGTAATATGACCCATCTCTGCACTTAATAATATATACAAACCATTTCCAGTTCATGCTGTAGCCCTTCAACAAGTTCAGGGACTAAAATATTTTATTTATTGTATCTTTAACACTCCATTTTTTGTTGCCGGCGCCGTAAATATATCATTATCATCCACGGTTACGGAAACAGGAATTTGAGCAGAGGTCGCGCCTCGGGTATCAACTGATAAAATATACGGATTTTCCGGCAATCCTTCGGATGCAACCCCGGCTGTTCGCCAAGAAAAAGAAAAACTATTTCTTGATTTTCCGGCAAAAAAGAATGGCTCGGCTAAAAGATCTACCAAAGCGTCTTTGGTCGCGGAAAGCGATGATACGGCGGAACGCGGTTCAATCCCGCCCAAAGGCGAGGAGGCATAAATGACGGCGCGTGGGCTTCGGGGAGCAATTAAGAGTTCCCCGGTTTTGCGAATGCGTTTTTGCGAATCCTCCACCACGACCCTTATCCAGTGTAGGCGCCCCTCAAATGATCCCGCCTTAAAACGAAAGATGTTTGATCCGACGCCAGATTGTGCGCGCGTGTCATCATTAATGCTCCATTGATATATTAGGTTTTCCGGCCGGATAACGGAGCCGCCCAGTGAAATTCTTGGGATGGCGGTTACGGTAATTTCGGAATTGGGAGATGGCAGGGCTTTGCCTTTGTACCATTTGGGAACATAGGTATTTGCCTGCCACACAAGAGCAATATCCGATACATATATCGCCAGCGAGGATGTTTCCGGATCGCCTTGGGGCGGAGTTGCGCGAACATCAACACGAATAGCAGTGCCTGCGTCTCCGGCAGTAAGTTCAATAGTGTGGCGTCCGCGTCCGGAAAGGTCAGATCGCGTGCGTCCGCTCACGGTCCAGGAAAAATTAGTGGCATTGGCATCAGCTGACGGGATTTGAGCAATCACCTTAAATTTTTCTCCAGGGTTTGGGGAAGACGGCGTTGCGGAAAGCGAAGTAAATTGGATAGTCGGTATCATCCCTTGGAATAAAGACGGGTCAAGGGCCGGAGGCAAACCGCCCCCGGTTGTCCCACCCGGCAAGGCGTCGCCCCCCTGGATTTGTTGAAGCAGGTTTAGTATGTCCTGGGGGTTGTTAAGCTGGGCAAAAGCGCTTGTCCCCATGAGAACAGCCAGTGATATTAAAGTTAAAATCAGTCGCCTGTTCATAAATGTATTATACACCGCTTAGTATTAAGTATTAAGTATCAAGTATTAAGGTAATTTTTTCGTCCTTAATACTAAATACTTGATACTGCATACTCGTTATTGCGCTTTTTGCTTGCCGTATTCCTCTTTGGCCTTTCTTATCAGCAAAAGCTGTTCCGGGTCGGATGTTATAATCTGGTCTTCGGTGTAGGAGGCCATGGTTTTTATGGCAACATGCTTCATCCCGGCAAAAAATATGCCTTCCCCGCGATCCGCCTCCAGTAATAGGAATTTTTCCTCTTCGGTCAGATTGAAAGTTTGTTTTACCAAATCAATCGTGGCCGGGGACTGCTTCATCAAAAGCTGCATAGAGGAGTTGGTAATAATCGGTTTGCCGTACGGCGAGCTCATAAAGTCCCCCACATCCTGCGTAATGGTGGAAAGTCCCAGATAATATTTCCGCCCTCTTTTGGCGATTCCGAAAAGAAACGACGCGCCGTCTTCGGTTTTCATCATCCACCACGCTTCATCCACCACCAAAAGGCGTTTTTTTAAAGTAGTGCGCACGGAATTCCAGATGTAGCGCAGAATAATGAACATTCCGGCCGGACGCAGTTCATCTTCCATGTCGCGGATGGAAAAAACCACCAGGCGGTTATTCATTTCAATGTTGGTCGGCTGGTTTATAAATCCGGCCCAGGTGCCGGTGGTGTATTTGCGCAGTTTCATGGCCAAATTTTCCCCGCCGGTCATACTGGCCAGCACCAGTTCCAAATCCGAGAGAGTCGGCGATACGGCGTTGGCAAAATCCGTTTCCGGGGTAATATCTCGGGAGGCATAGGTCTCGGTTATGGCCTGATCCAGTATCGCGTCTTCCTCCGGGGTAAGCCCCCCGAGCAGTATGCGAAAAAGCCCGATTAAATTTACGATGTTTGAACGCAGCACATCGGAAGGCGATTCATCCTCCCGCGCGATGGGAAGATCAAACGGGTTGATATGGTGTTTGGAAGTGAGTGAGATGTTTATGTATGATCCGCCCACGGTTTGCGCTAAGTATTCATATTCCTTCTCCGGATCAATTATGATTATATCCACGTCCCACATTAAAGAGCGCATGATCTCAAGCTTGGCGGCGTATGATTTCCCGGCGCCAGCCACAGCAAAAGTTACCGAGTTGTAGTTTGGCAAAGAGAAACGGTCAAAAAGCACCAAACTGTTGTTGTGCCGGTTAATCCCATAAAGTATGCCTTTATTGGAAGTAAGGTCAAACGACGTAAAAGGAAAAGTGGATGATAAGGGCGAGGTATTTAAATAAGTTAGCACACCCAGGCGCTCGGTGTTTAGCGGCAGTACGGACTGGAATCCTTCTACTTGCTGGAAGAGCGCGGGCTTGGTATATACGATCTTCGCTTCAAGCATGGATTTTATCTCGGTTTCGGTTTTGTTTAACTCCTCCTCGGAAAATCCATAAATTGTCAGGTACATGGCGAAATTGAAAATACGTTCTTGCGCTTGCTGAAGTTTGTCGCGCAAATCTTCAAGATCCTGGTAGGCGGTGTCAAGTATTGGATCACGCACCAGGCCCTTTTCCTGACGATCTGCGATTTGGGACTGCACCTGCGCCACTTTGCGCCGCAGCGTGCGCAGGATGGATGCCGTATCCACGGGCTGGATGTGCAATGAGATGTCAAATACTTTATCCAGGTTTATTATGGGGCTGAACCAGTTGGTATGAAGATAGCGCGGATAGGAAAATACAAAAATAGTGCGCGCGAATTTAGCGCCCAGGCGCATATAAGTCGGTTTTACCTCCAGAGCCGAGGGCGAGAGTACGTCTTTTAACGCTAGCTCGCCCTGCTGGTAAATTTCCTGCGGGAATACTGCAAACATCTGCGGATCAGTGGAGGTCTCTTGAGTTTTGGTTCCAAATAAAGCCATATTCGCGAATAGCGCTAACAGCTCCGCCGCCCTTGGCGGCTTTGCGAACAGCGTGAACAAGTCCTGTTGGTGCTGTTCGTTACTGTTCGTGCTGTTAGCGGTTAGTTTCCCCGGTGGGGGTTATATTTTCAAACTCGGTGGGATTATAAAGCCCGTAGAAAAGTTCAATCAATTCTTCGGTCTGCAGCGGGGCCGAGCGAACCCCAAGCCGTTGCATTCCGCCTACCACCGAATCCACCCTTTGCCAGAGCTGGTTTTTATGCTCTTCAAAAATATCGCCTCGCTCTGCCGGAACTTTTTTGCCCAGGCCCAGCGTAACCATCACGTCTCCTAAAAAACCGGATTGCTCAATTGAGGGCGGGGTAAAGGGAACTACGGCGTAAAATGTTTTGGCCATGATATTGGTCATATCCACGAAGGTTTTGACAAACTCCATGTACTCGTTAATCTGGATTTTCAAAAGCTCGTTGTCTTCCTCTTTTTGGCGTCCCGCCAACGTTTCCAGATAGGGCGCGATATTCAAGCGCCGCGAATGAACCACAAATTGCACCGGAAAATCAAGGGAATTCAAAAAATTCTGATATTGGAAAATAATCGCATCCTGTTCGTCCGTGGATTTTAAGGCAAAGTTCAAAGACGAGCACATGAGCACAACCCGAAGCCCGCCGCCGTCTTTCAGGGTGATTATCCCGTCGCGGATAGTGTCTATGGCTAAAAAATTTTGTGCCGGACTGGCTGTTGCCATAATGTGATGCCAATCTACAAATTTTATGCTAATCTAGCGAATTGCGAATACGTCACTCCTTTATCAATGAGTTAAGAACTCGTTTGGGGCGTAGAAATTTGTCTCTGAAATTTATCAATAAACCCAACTTTTTATTAAACGCAACCAAATACCGCTTTAATTGATAATAATCATGTTTTTCAAGCATGCGTTTGGCCTTAATTTCTAAAATAATTTTATCCTCAATTAAAAAATCCACTTTATTTCTTCCGGAAAATTCACCGATAAATGATATTGGCAGTACTTTTTCCCGTTCATATTTTATCTTGTAAAGTTTAAGATAATTTTCTATTGCGTCGCCATATTGCTGTTCATTTCGATAGCGGCCATTTTCGTTGTGTACAGCGAAAAGAACACCCCCGATCTTATAAGAAAGTTCTGCATAAATAGGTTTTTCTTTATAAATCATATATTAGCAATTTGTAGATTGGCATTAAATTCGCATCTGATTGGCATCACATTTACTGTTCGTTCTGTTCGTGTTTGATGTCCAAGCTCCACGCCAAATCCGATAATTTGGATTCGGTGATTTTGGGAATATTGTTTACTACGGCCCCGGGTTTTTTGGGCTCCTCCGCGGTGGATATGGTTTTCGGAGCTCCCTGCTCCTTTTTCCAAAGATAGAGCCGCGGACGCAGAAAATAAGTAATGGCGTTTTTCATGATTACTGGGAATGGGCGTTCGTTTATTTTTAAAAACGCCAGTCCTCCGCAAAGCGCGGATATTAATGCCGCCAGCGGCCAGAAAAAAAACGGCGCCAAAAATATGCGTATGACTACAATGATCATGGCGCCTGCGCCCAAATAAAGCGACTGGGCAATTGTTAAAGGCCCGATCACCTTGTCTTCCACGGTAATAAATTGGGGAACTTGATATTGCCTCATTGCTGGAATTACGAATTAGGAATTATGAATTATGGTTCGGGAATGTTTTATGAGCCCATTGGTAATTTTATGAACACGTATGGCCTGATCTGAAATTCTACTGTATACATCGGCTGTTAAATAGCCTACATCTTTGGCAATGAGAAGTTGGTTCTGTATTTCGGTTATTGAGCCCAGCGCCGTCGTATAAAATTGAACCTTTTCTTTATAGGAATTTCTACTGAATCCCTCGGCTATGTTGGATGTGATTGAAACCGCAGCTCTGCGTAGTTGATTGGACAAACCAAACTGTTCTTCTCTGGGGAATTGAGTTGTTACATCATAAACCTCAAGAACCAATTTATGTCCTTCCTTCCAAGCATCTAAATCAGTGAACAGTTTAATTTTCTTCGCCTCAAATTCGTTATTCATGTCCCCGTGCTAATTAACAGACTCTCTATAAGGATCTATTTCCGATGATGACGTTTTGTTCTTAGTGGTTTCCGGCTGTTTATTTAGGTTATCACCTAATTCCTTATTCCTTATTCCTAATTCCAGTTTTGATGTTGGTTGTGATTTGGATGTCGTCACGGTTTCCTGCATAATTTGGGTTGGAGTAGCGGGCGTCACAGGCACTGGCGTTGTTGTTCGGGATTTCGGCGGTTCGCCCCCTAATTCCTTATTCTTTATTCCTAATTCCCGTAAATTGATCGGCGGAACTTTTGGCGAAGAGGGTGGCATTGTGGGCTTGTATTGTGATCTTAAATCAATCGGTTGCCCCCCCAGTTCTTTATTCGTGTTGCCTAATTCCTTATTCATAATTCCTAACTCCTGTTTCGTCATCCATGACGGCATGGTTCCGGCCGGAGGCGGTACGGGCGGTGTTTTAATTTCCGGAGTTTTCAGAATTTTTATCACCTCGTCTTTTAAGTCGGTTGGCAGACCGGGTTTTGCCGCTGTGGGTATAGTTGTTGGAGTGGTTGGCGGCTTTGGTATGGTTAGCGGCGGGGTTGTAGCAGCTGGTTTCGGTTCTGTCCTTGATTCCTGATTCATGCTTCTTGATTCATCATCTATTATGGGTTCCCTCCCTATCCGCATTTCCGATTTTTTGATTGCCGATAAAGCGGGTGAAACAGCTGGAACCGAAGTTACTGCCACTCCGCCCTTTTGTATGGTTTCTGCAGAAATATCAAATTGGTGCGCGGATTTCAGAATTTCGCGTAACGGATGGAAAATTTGATGATTTATTTCTTGTGAAATTTCCCTTGCCATACTCTCATCAACTTGCAGGCAAGTTTTAAGTGCGGCGACAAACTCTCCGGGGCGGTTAAGCCCCATGATTATATATCCGGTTTCTTCTGAAAGCTCTCCAGTTCTATCAATCGTTAATCCAAATTTTTTACCTATCGCGTACATCTTTTCTGCAATTTCCGGACTCAAAAGCGCGTCTTTCAAGGGGGAAGGTATTTTACGATATTGTGATTCTATGTCTTGTTTGGTGTGGCGGGGCATATATTTATATGGGGGTTCCACGTAAATTAGTTATATCTTCGTCAAGGCGCGCGATTTTATCTTGAATTCCGGGAACGTCTACTTCCCGGATTTTCCTAATTTGTTTGTCCGATCCGGGTATGTTTTGCAGACGCTGAGCCTTATTTTGTAAATCAGAAATTTGATCGGTCAATCGTTGTTTTTGCGAAGCAAAATTAGAAATTTTGTCCGTAGTTGATTCCGCGGCGCGCATAGCGTCTTCGCGGGCGAGTTCGCGGGGCTTATATGTTTTAAGTTCCGGTGGAGGACGAACACCAAGTGTGTTGGTATTCAGATACCGATAGGTATCGGCTCTCATTTGTCTCATAGAATCCGGAGTTAAGTAAGAATTGGCTGCGTTTGTGGCATCATATTGCATGGCTTTGGTTAGGGCATCCGGATTATTTCTTTGCATCTGTGCAATATGGGATGGCGTAAATTGTTTCCACATTTCAGCCGCAACTTCCGGCGTGATTGAGTCCTTGGACCATTTGCCGGCTTCGTCCGGCCTCACTTTTTCTATTACCCTGCGCATAGCATCTGTGTCATTAACCGCATCGGTGACCAGCCCTTTTCTCGCGAGGTTAGGATTAAGTTTTAAAGCGTCACCATGCAAGTCAAATTTTGCGGCCAACTCAATCGCGCGTTGCTTTTCTGCTGGAGTAAGGAGCTTGGCGGTTTTTTCATCTTCAAGAGATGCTTTTGCCATGGCCGATGCGGCTTTTTCATTAAGAGGGGTTACGCTCCTATATGATCTTAGTAAGTCAGCTTTAGCTTCTGGACCTAGATGTTCGTTTTGTTTTGCCAAATCCTGCACGTCTTTTCGATCTTTCGCATACATCTCGGCTGTTTTTCTCATTACCGGACGCATAGCTGCGCCGACATATGGAACTTGGCTTACGGCTTTTGATCCCTCCTG
>Ga0209542_10007651_pt1 | contig 20463 bp, 26 predicted proteins | sample RifCSPhighO2_01_FD_184028 | JGI IMG/M metagenome (GOLD analysis project Ga0209542, IMG submission 184028) | Soil microbial communities from Rifle, Colorado - Rifle CSP2_plank highO2_0.1 (SPAdes) (version 2) | ecosystem: Environmental > Terrestrial > Deep subsurface > Rock core/Sediment ...
TATAAAACTAGAGGATTTCCATTGAAGGATGACACTCATGAGCATTACAAGGTTCAGATGGATCTTTATAATTTTCTTCTAAGGAAGAATGGCTATAGCACTGAGAATTACAGTTATTTACTGTTTTATTATCCAAATAAGGTTAATGATAATGGAGAAGTTGTGTTTGACACTAAACTAATTAAGACGAAAGTTGGTGACGGAGAAAAAGTATTTAAGAAAGCTGTTAATGTTATTAATTGTAAAGAACCTAAAGAGAAGTGTGAGTGGTGTGGGGGGGTTTAAAATGGATAAAGATACTAGTATACAAGATGTAAAGAATTATGTGAAAAAGTTTTGTGAAGACAGAGATTGGAATCAATTTCATAGTCCTAAAGAATTAGCTATAGGTCTTATAACTGAAGCTTCGGAAGTTCTTGAACACTTTAGATTTAAATCAGAAAAAGAAATGAAAGCTTTCTTTAAAGACCCTAAAAAGAGAGAAGATATTGAAGATGAAATGGCTGATGTTTTATATTTCTTATTTAGATTAGCACAAATGTATGATGTAGACTTATCCGAGGCATTTAAAAGAAAAATGGCAAAAAATGAGAAAAATTATCCTATAGAAAAATCTAAGGGGAGTAATAAAAAATATACTGAAATATGAGACTATATGAAGATGTTGTTAGCAAATTTAAAGAAGATGTTTCTAAGAGTTTAATAGCAGATAAAATTTCTAACCAATATCAAGAATATTATAAGCGAAAAGTAGGTCCAGCAGAAAAAAACTCCTGGACTAACTCTATGAATTTTGTAAAAAATGTTTTGGATAATACTCCTTTAAATGATAATAAAATCATAATTGAATATGAATTACCTTATTCGCAAAAAAGAATAGATATTTTGATATTTGGAAAGGATGAAAAAGGTAATGATAATATTGTAATCATAGAATTAAAACAATGGTCTAATGATTCTGTTAAAGATAGTTTAAATGAAGATAATGTTAGAACATTTGTTGGGGGGGGATGGAGAGAAGTGTTGCACCCATCATCACAGGTCGAAGGATACTATTGGTATTTGAAAGATTTCATAACTATATTTGAAGAAGATCCTAATTTATTATTAAATGCTTGTATCTATTGTCATAATTACAACAAAGGTGAAAATGAAATTTTATATCTGTCAAAATTCAAAGAAAGTTTAGAAAAATATCCAATTTTCTCTAAACAAGAAATAATGGATCTTGGTAACTATCTAAAAGAAAAATTAGCTTCTGACTCTGGTTTTGGAATTTTTAACAGATTTAACAAAAGCATTTTTAGACCCTCAAGAAAATTGATGGATCATACAAGTGAAATGATAAATAATCAACAAATATTCAATTTAATAGATGAACAAAAAATAGCTTATAATGCAATAATGACAAAGGCGAAGCAAATATCTAAACTAAAAGAAAAATCAGTTATTATTATTAAAGGTGGACCTGGAACTGGTAAGTCTGTTATTGCTTTGGAGGTAATGGGGGAATTATTAAGTAAAGGAATAAATGTTATTCATGCTACTGGTTCATCAGCTTTTACAAATACTCTAAAGAATATTTTGGGAACAAGATCTGCAAAGCAATTCAAATTTTTTAATAGTTTCATCGATAAATCAAAATATAAGGAAAATGGGATAGATGTTCTTATTTGTGATGAAGCACATAGGATAAGAAAAACAAGCGAGAGGATGTACACTTCAAAAGATTTGAGAACTGGAGAACCACAAATAAATGAATTAATAAGATCTGCAAAATTGTCCATATTCTTTATAGATGAGCATCAAGTAGTTAGACCCACAGAAACTGGAAGTGTTAATCTTATCAAAGAAACGGCAAAAAGATTTAATGCTGAAATTTATGAGATGCCTGAGTTAAAAACACAGTTTAGATGTGGCGGATCTGGAAATTATTTAGAAAAGATTGAAAAAATATTAAGAATAAATGAAGAGGCATATATTGAACCAGATAAAGAAATCAAAATGGAATTTAAGATAGTTAATTCGCCACATGATCTTAAAAAATTAATAGATAGAAAAAATATGGAAAAGAAAAATTCTGCAAGAATAACTGCTGGTTTTTGTTGGTCTTGGAGTAAACCAAAACATGATGGATCTTTGGTTAATGATGTTAAAATTGGGAATTTTGAAATGCCTTGGGAGAAAAAAGATGAGTTTTGGAGATGGGCTACTGATGATTCAGGTATGGACCAAGTTGGGACTGTTTATACTTCTCAAGGATTTGAATTTGATTATATTGGAGTAATATTTGGAAATGATCTAGTTTGGAATAAAGAAATAAAAAGTTGGTATGCAAAACCTGAAAATTCTTATGATAGTATGGCTAAAAGAGGTAATGATCAGTTTGTCCAACATTTAAAAAATGTTTATAGGGTTCTTCTAACAAGAGCGCATAAAGGAGTTTTTATTTATTTTATGGATAAAGATACTGAAGAATACTTTAGAAATAAATCTGAAGAATTAGGTTTGATCTAACCAATTCCAAAATTTTTTATCTGCAATTATAATATGATCTATAACAGGGATTTCAATTAACTTTCCAAGTTCAATTAATTTTTTAGTAACTTCAAGATCTTCATTGCTTGGCTCACAATTCCCGCTTGGATGATTATGAACCAATATTATACTATTAGCACTTTCCTTTATAGCTTCCTTAAAAACTTCCCTTGGATGTATCAAGCTACTATTCAAAGTACCAACACTAACTTCCTTAACTGAAATAGGAACATTCTTAGTATCAAGCAAAACAACCTTCAAAACCTCTTTCTTATAAGGCCTCATCTCATCCACAAACATATCATAAACATCCCTAGCTGAATTTACAGGCTTCTTATTATACCCCCCTTTCACCAATTTGTTATACCTCTTGCTTAATTCTATAAAACTTAACAACTTCATGACTTTAAGAAAATCAGAATATTCCGCCTTTTCCTTGCCTTTTTTTATTAAATTAACAAGCTCATTATAACCTACATCCTCTATCTTGTTTAAATTATACTTTTTAAGGATTTTATTGCTTAATTCAAGGATATCATCCTCTTCACCATTTGTCAAGAGAAGAGACAGCAATTCAGGGTTGGTTAATTTCTCCACACCTTCCCTTGTTAATCTAAAACCCGGGCGATCATACCATGGAATATCTTTTATTTTCACAATATAAGAAGGATTTGATTATATTAAAGATTAACCTGTATTCTCTAGAATATATATTAAACACAACGGACAACCGGACAACCGCCCGCGCCATGTTTATAAATATATAAAATATAAAGCAAATATGGATGAAAATAAGGGTTTAGTTGTATTTCAAGACAAGAAAATCAGAAGAACCTGGTTCAATGATGAATGGTATTTCTCGGTTGTGGATGTTGTGGGAGCATTAACAGATAGTATAGATGCTAAAGATTATTGGTACAGGCTTAGAAAAAGAGAAGAAGAATCCTCTGAAGTTGAGTTATCGACATTTTGTCGACAACTGAAATTAAAATCATCAGATGGTAAATATTATGAAACGGACTGTGCAAATACAAAAGATATGTTCAGGATTATTCAATCAATTCCTTCTAAGAAAGCAGAACCTTTCAAGTTATGGCTGCTCAGGTCGGCTATGAACGTGTTGAAGAGATACAAAATCCTGAATTAGCCCAGAAACGAATGAAGGATATATACAGGCAAAAAGGATATTCAGATGAATGGATTGAGAAACGAGTCAGGGGGATAGCAATAAGGCAGGAATTAACGGATGAATGGAAAAAGAGGGATGTCAAGGAAGAAAAGGAATATGCAATACTTACAAATGAAATAAGCAAGGCTACTTTTGGAAAAACAGTTGATGAATATAAAAAATTAAAAAATCTCAACAGAGAAAACTTAAGGGATCACATGGATGATTTGGAATTAATATTCACAATGCTTGGAGAAAAAGTAACAACTGAGATTACAAGAAAAGATGATGCCCAAGGTTATCCAGAAGTTGAAGATGCTGCAAAAAGAGGCGGAAGAGTCGCAGGAAATGCAAGAAAAGAAACTGAAAAGGAAATAGGAAGGCCTGTAGCTTCAAAAGATAATTATCTTAAAATTCCTGAAAAGGAAAAAAGGAAAAGAATAAAATGAATATTTTTAAGATAGAATACAATTGGTATGAAGGAGAGCATTGGGAGATTTTATTAGGTAAGGATGTAGAAGCTAAAAAATTTGAAGAAGATTTGATAAAAGCAAAAGAATTTGCTGAAAGTTTAATGGGCAATGAAATAAAAGAAGGTGATTATCTTGGCAAGGGTTATATGGTACAATGTCTTCCAGAATTTTATAAACAAATTGTTTGGTTTTTAACTTCCAAATTAAATTATATAGAATGTGATTATGATGAAAATTTGAATTATGAAGTTGATGACGATTCAGATAAAAAGATAGGGATAACTAAAATAAAACAGAAAATTGAGAGAAGTGAGATTAAATAAAAGAGTATAATTTAACTAAAAGAACTTATTCAATCTTCAAGGCTTTCATTATCTTGTTAAGCTTTTCATTTATCAAATCAAGATCCCTGTCAGAATGATCAGAACCGCCCTTGTCTTTCTTTCCAAAGCAGCTATCACAGTAAACAGGCTTGTCTGAAGTTGGCTTAAAAGGAACCTCGCATTCCTTGCCGCAAGATGAACAAATAACCTTGGTTTTCTGAAAATCAGGCTTATTCCTGTTAAAATCCCTGCCAGAATCCCTTCTTCTTGGATTGCCTTCAAATCTTCTTCCACTATCCCTTCTTGGAGGACCCCTTTTAGAGTCCCTTTCTCTTGGACCATCCTCAAAGTTTCTTCCGCTATCTCTTCTTGGAGAATCCCTTTTAGAGTCTCTTCTTGGTTTTGAACGATCAAATCTTGGCATAAGAGTATTATAAAAAAGAGGTATATAAAGTTATTTGAAGAGTATAACCCAACTAATTTTATAAACTTAAAAAACACATTAGTGAAATGCATTACATAATTATAAGAGGTCCTTTAGGCATTGGAAAATCAACAATAGCCAAGGAATTATCAAGAAAACTCAAGGCAGAATACATTGCATATGACAGGATTGTAGACAAACATAAATTAGATAAACATCTGGAAGAAGGGTACATATCCCAGAAAAGCTTTCTAAAAACAAATAAAATAGCAATAAAAAAAGCCAAATTAGTAATTAACAAAAAGCCAGTTATTTTTGACGGCAACTTTTACTGGAAATCTACAATAGATGATTTGGTAAATAAATTAAAATACCCTCATTATATATTTACATTAAAAGCTCCAGTAAAGGTCTGCATAGAAAGGGACAGCAAAAGAAAGAAAACTTATGGAAGAGATGCAACAAAAGTAGTTCACAAGAAATCAACATCTTTCAATTATGGAATTCCAATAAATACAAACAATAAGACTAAAAAAGAGGTTATTGAAAAGATTCTTGAAAAGATAAAATGAAAAGGGATGATGTCATTTTCTTCAGAACTAAATAATATCTATCCAATTTATTATAAATTTTTTATTTTTATAATATAGAAAGAACTTGATTATATTAAAAATTAACCAAAAGATTTAAATACTAATGATTCATTATAGAATCATATGAACCAAAATATAATCAATGAAATATTGCTATTGTTGCTTAAAGAGAGCCTTCATGGCAGAGAAATATCAAAGAAATTAAATACCCCCTTGACAACCATACAAAGGATTTTATTGGAATTAAAAAAAGATAATGTTGTGGATTATAATATTTCTGGAAGAAACAAGGTTTATTTCATTAAAAAGAGTATTACCCCAAAAAGATACATATACAATGCAGAAAATTATAATCTTGTAAAGATAATAAAACATTATCCCCATTTAGAGCCAATAATGGAAAAGATACTGGAAAAATGCAAATCCCAATTAATTATCCTATTCGGAAGCTATGCCAAGCTTAATGCAAAAGAAGGAAGTGATATTGACATTTACATTGAAACAACAAACAATAATCTAAAGAAAGAAATTGAATCAATAGATTCAAGATTAAGTGTAAAGACAGGTAATTTTGACATAAAATCATTATTAATCAAGGAAATTATAAAAAATCATGTCATAATAAAAGGCGTTGAGGGATATTATGAAAAAATTAAGTTTTTTTGATAGATTAAGAAAAGAGAAAAAAATGGAGTTAGTTGATAAATCAATAGAAATCAGCAATTCATATATTCTCAAATCAGACAATGTTTACTTTCAGCAAAGATTTTATTCAAGGAAAAACTTTATGAAAACTCAGTTTCAGAAGCTTATTATGCAATGTACAACTCGACTCTTTCATTATTTTTCAAATGCGGCATTAAATGCGAAAATCATACTGCATCCATAATCTTGCTTGATAAATTATTTCATCTTAAAAATCTAAGGAAAATATTGTCTAATGCAAAAAAAGAAAGAGAAGACAAGCAATATTATGTAAATGAAGGTGTTGATCCTGGTGCAACGAAGAACGATACAAATCAAATGATAAAAGATGCTGAAAAATTTGTTCTGGATATAAAAGTTCATATCAATAAATTAAACATTAGCGATATTGATGAAATAAGAAAAGAATATAATTCTTTATAAATCTAGAAAACATATATGTTAAATGAAAAGAGATGATGTCATTTTCTTCAAGACAAGAAATAGAAATATTTATAAATGATATCATAATAGTATCAATTGATACCAAAATGGAAACAAAGATAAAGATCATTGATGCACTGGATAAAAACAAGAAAGGGATTCATATAAGGGAACTTGCCCGCCTTGTAAAAACAAGCTATAACAACACGGCAAGAAATATAAAAATACTTGAAAAGGAAAACACCATTAAAAGAATAAAAGATGCAAATCTGATAAAGATAAAACTAAGGGATAGCCCACTCACAGTTGCATACCTAAAGCAGGCGCATACTGAAAATTTCCTGAAATTACCGAAAAAAATAATCAACTCAGCAAGTGAATTCCTTAATGAAATGCAGGAAAAACCACTCATTGCCTTGGTTTTTGGATCCTTTGCCAAGGGGAATTATACAGGCAATTCAGACATTGATGTTCTGCTCGTTTTCCAAAAGATAATCAATCAAGCTGACATTGAGAATACTGCAAAAAGAATAGGCATGAGAACAAACACAAAAATAACGCCGGTCTATGTGGATTATGGACAATTTGAGAAAAACTTCCTAAACAAGAATCATGAGTTTTCAAATGAAATAAGGCAGAATGTAATAATTCTTGCAGGGATAGAGCATTATTACAGGCTCTTATGGAGGTTTCTGGAATGAGATTTGATGCAAGCAGATTAATCAAAGAAAAGGGATATTGCGAAGAATTATTCAACCATTATATTAAAATAAAATCTCTCAGAAAAACAAATCCAGATTATAAAAAATACATCAATAAAGCCGTATCAAATCTAGAGCTGGCAAACTTTCTTTTAGAAGAGCATAATTTTTCAATAAAAGAGAAACTTCCAAACAAAAAATACTATGATTGGTGCATCACCATTTATTATTATTCAATATATCACACATCCCTGGCCTTGATTGCCAAACTTGGTTATAAATCAACCAGCCATCTTGCAACCTTAGCAACCATAACTTTATTCTATTATCATAAAAACAATGCACTAAAAAAAGAAGATATTGACTTTCTCCTGGATAAAATAAACATTGAAGAAAAAGAGATAGATTTTGTAATAGAATCAAAAGATTTAAGAGAAAGGGCTTGCTATGGGGTTGATGAAACTTTTAATGTTTCAATAACCAGGATGCTTCAAGGACAAACGGCTGATTTTGTAAACAGAATTAAAGAACTAATTGAGAATTAATAAAATATTTTAAAATAAACGCGGATAAACTAAAATGAAAAGAGATGATGTTATCTTCTTCAAAACAAGAAAGCTGGAAGAGCTGGATTTTCTATCAAACTCGCCTCCATCTGTCTTCATAGGAAGCAAGCTAAATTATCCAAATGTAAATGTTGGAATCCTGACACCATCACAGCCCTTAAAGCACGTAAATCTCCTGAACAATTCAAATGAATGGACAAATATGGATTTATCCATAAAGCAGATATTAAACCTGAGAAACCAGCTGATAAATTCAAGATACCAGACACAGGTGAAAACAACTACAAAGTTAACAGAAAAATCACAGGAGATAGGAATGTCAATAAAGCCAACAGATTTAGAGCTGAACCTGGAGAAAATACCAAGATACATGAAGGAGATGGACAGGGTAACAAAACCATTGGCATTGTCAGCGCCATTGAAGAACATAAGAATAACAGAGAACACAAAGATACACACAAAAGTCGACAAGGTTTTCTCGGACACAGACATGAAAGCAGGAGAAGCGATAAATTATTTATATAGAAATGAATTTGATGAAAGCTTTCTACAGCAACTATTATCCATAGGGACTCTGGGATTGAAGAAGAACAGGAGGCTGGTTCCAACCAGATGGAGCATAACAGCAACAGATGACATAATAGGAAAGGAAATGATGAAGGAAGTAAAGAGTTACAACAGGATAGAGGAGCACAGGCTATTCTTTGACAATTATCTTGGAAATTATTACTTCATTCTACTGCTTCCTGAAGTTTTCTCATATGAATTATTTGAATACAGCATAAGGCAGGGACAAATAAAAGAGGAATGGACTGATTTTGAGGATCATTTTGGAAGAAAGGATTATGCTTCAAATTCCGTCGGTGGATATTATTCCGTAAGATTGTCTGTTTTGGAATATCTAAAACAAATAAAAAGACAGGCAAGCGTTTTCATAATAAGATTTGAGACTGAGGAATACTGGGCTAATTTGGGTGTGTGGGTTACAAGGAACTGCGCAAGAAGGGCAATGAACAATAAATACATTTCATTCTATTCAAGGGAGAATGCGCTGGATTTCATGAGGAATTACATATTCAACAAGATGAGAGTTAATGTGAATTATGTCTTTGAAAAGAGCAATCTATTGAACATGATTAAAGAACAGAAAGGATTGAGGGAGTTTTTTTAAAAGGAAATGTTTATATATAAGTTTATATAGTGATTAATATAGAAATATATAAAATGTTACAATTATTAAAACAAAAGGATAGGATATTGCATTTTCCGAGTTTGAAAACTATGTTAGTTATTGAGAAAATATTACAAGATGCTGATACTATCATAACAAGAGAAGAATTGAAAAGAAGATTACCAAATAAGATAATGCATCAAACACTAAACTTAATTTTAAAATATCTAGAAGATAAGGGGATGATAATAGATGGGCATAAAGGAATATTGTGGATATATAATCCAAGCCCTAAACTAAAAAAAGCAATTAAAAAAGGTGTTGAAGTTTAGATGTATAAAGATAAAGAAGTTAAGGTAATCCTATCTAAAGAGGCAAGTGAAGTATATAGTGAATTAAACAAAATTGTTGGTGAAGAAATTAAAAAAGGAATTAATAGTTCTTTTCATCAGACATTGTTAAGGTCTATCAAAAGAGTCATAGAAACTCTAAAGTATAATCCTTTTGCTGGCGATCAAGTAAAGAAGATGTTAATCCCTCAAAAATATATTATAAAATATGATTCCAAAAATGTTTGGAGGATAGAATTAGCAAATAGGTGGAGGTTATTATATATGGTTACTTCTGAGAATGTTGAAATTATTAATTTCATTTTGGATATTGTAGATCATAAGAAATATGATAAGATTTTTGGCTATAAGAAACATTAGTATTTTCTAAAAGTTTATATAAGTTACCCCCTTAATAATAAAATGGAGAAACCAAGGCTAACTGTTGGAGCATTAGTATTCAATTCAGAAGGAAATCTTCTTTTATTAAAATCTCCCAAATGGGAAAACAAATACATCTGTCCCTGTGGTCATGTGGAATTCATGGAGAAGATTGAAGATGCTTTAAGAAGAGAAATCAGGGAAGAGACTGGGTTGGAAATAAATGATATTAAATTCCTAAAATATTTAGAGTTTATTAATCCGGAGCAATTTCACAAGAAAAATCTGCATTTTGTTGGTCTTCAGTTCATTTGTAAAGCAAAAGAAGGGAAGATTAAACTAAATTATGAAGCTTCTGATTATATATGGATTAATCCAAAAGAAGCAATTAATATTGATTTGGTAGATAGTACTAAAGAGATTATTGAATATTTTCTAAATTCTTTTTTTATGAACTGTTAAATATCTCCTAATAAAATATTTCACAAAAGATTCTTCATCCCCGCTAACAGCTTTATAATATGATTTTCTTTTTTTATATTCTATTATCAACATAGGATAGCCAGAATTCCATAAGATATGGTTCATTATCAACCTACCAATTCTTCCATTACCATCTCCAAAAGGATGTATCTTTTCAAAATTGTAATGCGCCTTTGCAGACAATTCAACAGGATTTATTTTTTTATTGTCAATAAATTTTATGAGTTCATTCATTAATTTTTTAACATCCTGCCAGTCTGGAGATACATGATCTGCCACCCTTACCAAATAATCCCTGTATTTTCCTGCAATATCTGGTTTTGTATCTTTGAAAATCTCTTTATGCCATTTTAACAGCAATTCATTTGATATCTTGCTTTTGCTTTCCAACATTTCAAGAAAAACCTTAGAGTGCGCTTCTGTTTCCTTCACATCACTTAAAGATTTATTTGGTGATATCTTATCATGAATTATTCCTCTTGCTTCTTCAAGTGTTATTGTAGACCCTTCAATGGCATTTGTATTATATGTAAATGAAATTGCAATTTCTTCCTTTTCTTTTTTCTTAACTGTTTCAGGAATCTTTTTCCATTCTTTTTGAAAATTCTTCTTTACATTTTCTAGTTTTTCATATAATTCTCTTTGAAATTCCTTCTTGATTTCTTCAATGTTTTTTGGAATTTCTTTTCCTAAATATTTCTCTTTGGTTATGACCTTATTCCCTTCCCTGGATGATTTTTTTAAATAGAAATATTCTTCATTTCCCTTCTTCTTTTTAGTTATTTTCATAATTAAGGTATACCTACAAAGTATTTAAATATTGTTATTATATAAAATGTAGGGGTAAGATATTAAATATAATTATGGGGAGATTAAAGGAATTTTTCTAAAGTTTTATAAATAAATGAATTAAATGCCCACTATGGAAAAATACAAAAGAATTTACAATGCCTTGACTTTGTTGAGCGTTGGTGCAGGAATAGTTGTTTATGCATTAGCATGGATTATCATGCCAAGAAAATAATTATTCTTTTTTAATAGTAAATTAAGAAATTATTTAAAATTAACCTTTACTTTTTCAGATAAACCGTCCTTGTTGGGAATGGTATGTTAATCTTTGACTTCATCAAGGCATTGTAAATCTTTTCCGTGGCTTCAATCTTTGTATGGAACTTTTCAGTGTAAGACTTAACCCATAACCTTGCCTCCATCTCCAGTGCAAAATCCCCCATCCTCATGAAAAGAACCTCAACAGGATAACCCTTGTCATCCTTTATCACCTTGGGCATTTTCCTGAGAGTTTCCATGACAATCTTCCTCACCTTTTCAACATTCGAGCCGTATTCAACGCCAAATGCAACCGTTGCCCTTGCATACAAGTCCGGCTGCGCATAATTATCTATTATTGACTCCGCAAGCTTGCCATTTGGAATTATCAACATTTCATTCTCAAAAGTCCTTATTTTCGTCGACCTCAAGCCAATATCGAGAACCTTACCCAATTCCCCGGATGACAGCTTTATCACATCACCCACCTTGAAATTCTTGTCAAGTATCAGCGAAATTCCCCCAAATATATTTGACAATGAACTCTGAAGCGCAAAACCGAGAACAATACCTATTATCCCCAATGAAGCAAGGAAAGGTGTAATCTCAACATGAAATGCATTAAGAATCAATATTCCACCGATTATGAACAATGCTATCCTTGAAAACCTGTGGAACAAAACAAGAAGCTCCTCATCAACCCTAGATTTTGTCCTCTTTGCAAAACTAGCACCCCATGAATCTATTATGAAATCAACAACCCTTATAACAAACAATGTTACAAAGAAAATTATCACTGCATTGTTAATCATGTCCAATGCTTTCAACTCCAGCAAGGGCATTACAAATACCCTTATGCCAATGAAGAACAACAACCAAACAGAGATTTTTTCCGTCTTGCTTATGAATATGTCATCCAGCTTTGTTTTCGTTCTTTTTGTAAATGATTTTACAACCTTTTCAATTATGAACGTGATTATCTTCGATATAACCAAAAGGGCAATAATTATAAGAATTGTATCAAAATACCTGTTATGAAAAACATCAACAATCATGTGCTTTGGGCATATTTTTGGGTTTATAAAATTTATTGATAATTTTTTATACTTTTTGGATACTATAATTATATGGGAATTAAGTTACAAAAAGATCCAAATGAATGTAAAAGCATTGAAGAGATACTAAATGAATGGATAGAGAAAAAAGATGATGAAAGGTTTAAGACATACATTGATGGGGTTGGCGGTTTTGATGCAGTAATCACCTTGATAAAAATAGGTGCTGTTAAAAGTGGCATGAATCCCAAAGATTACGTCTCAAAGATTCTTCTTAAAATGAGCTATTTTGGTTTTGAAAAAATATTGAATAATTATAAATTTAAAGATGAAACTATTGAATAATCTTTTAAGTTTTTCTTTTATAAAAATTACATGGGAGAAAGATCATTACAACGCAATAGAACTGTCACTAGTTATAATAGTATAGTAAGGATGTTAGAAGAAAGATTAAAAATAATGGAAGAGAAAAACCCCGAGGAATATATGAGAACCAGAGAATTCTTTAATAAAAAAGGAACTGAGAAAATTGTTTATTGGATAATAAATAGAGGATCAAAATACGGTGGCGCAGGTAAATTCTTAGATGAAATGGTTGAATTAAGTTTTAATGGAATAAAAGGGTCATATGAATTTTTTACAGGAGATAACAGTTAATTATTCAAGCCATATAGAAACCTTTCCCGGATAGCATTTTTCATCATCTTTTGTTATTTCCACCTGGGCACTGAATTCGCTCTCTATTAAATTTTTGTAATCATTCAATATTTGGTATTCTCTTTCCTGTGTAAGTATAATTTCAGGTATTCTTTTCGGATTGCTAACTATGGATTTTATTATTGATATAAATTCCTTTGAGTATTCCTTTATCATGTACTTCTTCACGAGATAATTGAATTCAATTGATTTCTCATTCTTCAGCTTCCTGAATAAATCATACTTCCACTTTTTTGAGACAGACAAATTTATTTTCCTTGGTTTTATGCTTGTCAGATTAATTATTTTATGGATGTCTTTTATTGTATCCTGCAAAAACTCCTCTGAAAATTCCAATTCCCTGTTGATTAACTTATTATCCCCTTTTGGCCATTTATCTGAACAATTCAATTCTGAAGTCAGGTGAGGAATGAATGGATTCAACAGTGTAATCAGCTTATTATAAACATCTTCAAATATTTTCCTTGATATCAGCCCGCCGTTCCTGTGAAAATAATTCGTGAACTCCATCAATGATATCAATGCTTTGTTGTATTCAATATTCTCAATGTCCTCAGTCACTTTCATTATCAGGGAATTTATCTTGCTCTGAATTATTCTGTCCTTCTGCGAGGATTCATACTTGATATCCTTCAATGAATGCAATTTGTTCATAAAATTAAAAGATGATTTCATTCCAGTATCATCCCATTCAAGAACTGAATCTGGAGAGGAAACAAACATCAGGTAAAATCTCAGCGAATCCGCCCCATATTTATTTACTGCTTCCATAGGATCAACAACATTCCCCTTGGATTTGCTCATCCTAATACCCCCTTTATTCACATCACCCTGATTGTACAATCTCAATGCAGGCTCATCAAAATCAAGTAGCCCAAAATCCCTGAATACCTTTGTAAAGAACCTGAAATAAATCAAATGCCCCGTGGCATGCTCCCTTCCGCCAATATAAAAATCAACAGGCATCCAGTAATTTATTTTTCTTTTATCAAAAAGTTTTTTTGCATTCTTAGGATCGCAATACCTCATCAGGTACCAGGATGAATCAACAAATGTATCCATCGTGTCAGTTTCTCTTCTTGCTTTTCCCCTGCATTTAGGGCATTTTGCATTAACGAATGATTTGCTGGTTGCAAGAGGATTACCGCCTGACTTGAAATCAACCTTGTCCGGAAGAACCACAGGAAGATTTTTCTCCGGCACAATTCCGCACTTATCACAATATATTATTGGAATGGGACATCCCCAGTATCTCTGACGGGAAATCAGCCAGTCCCTCAACTTGTACTGCCTTGTTCTTTTTCCAAGATTATTCTTTTCAAGATAACTGTTTATTTTATTTATTGCCTCTTTACTATGAACTCCGCTAAACTTATCTGAATTGACTAGGATCCCTTCATCTTCATGACTTATCAAATCAGTATAAAACTTATTCTCTGATAACCATCTCCACACACCGGATTTACCCCATTTTTCATCCATAAATTCTGCAGCAAGTTTGTCAATTTTTTCTTCAGTTTTTTTATTAAGAACTAACCTTTCTATTCTTCCATTTTTGTGCTTAAAAATAAAAATTATTTCTTTTCCAACATATTCATTCCAAAAACCAGGAGTTAATTTTTCCCTGACTAATATTTCATAACTTTTTAGGCTTTGTTTTGGAATTTCTATTTCCCTATCTCCATCATCTTTTTTATTAACAATTTTTATATTTAATTTAATTAAATCATCATCGGTTATATCTGAAGCCCCCATCAAATAACTTTTAACAGGCACATCCTTAGCTATAACCCTTATAATTGGAATATCATGCTTCCTGGCAAAATCATAATCTCTCCGGTCGTGAGCAGGAACTCCCATAACAACTCCAGTCCCGTATTCAGACAATACAAAATTAGCAATGTAAATCGGAATTTCTTCATTCGTCAAAGGATTTACTGCATATCTTCCAATGAACATCCCTTCCTTGTTATCGTTGTATTTCTCATCAATCAATTTCCTCTTTATGAATTCCTTAATCCTCTCCTCATACTCTGTCCCCTTCACCAACCCCCTAACTTTCGGATGCTCAGGGGCAAATGTAATGAAAGTAACACCAAACAATGTATCTGGCCTCGTCGTGAAAACAGGGATTATTTCCTTTGTATCCTTCAGCCTGAAATCAACCAAAGTCCCTTCTGACTCACCAATCCAGTTCTTCTGCATGTCCTTTATTGCTCTTGGCCATTCCAATTCATCAATGCATTTCAGCAATTCATCAGCATACTTTGTTGTCCTGAAGAACCACTGCTCAAGCTCTTTTATTTCAACATCCGTGTCTGAATGCCTCCAGCATTTTCCCTGAACAACCTGCTCATTAGCAAGAACCGTCCTGCATTTAGGGCAGTAATTCACCAATGCCTTTTTCCTGTAAGCCATATCATTCTTCAGGAACTGCAGGAATATCCACTGGTCCCACTTGTAATACTCCTTTGTATGCGTTGCAAAAGTCCTTGACCAATCATAGCTCAATCCAAGTCTTTTCTGCTGGTTTATGAAATTCTTAATCGAGCTTTCCGTGTATTTCTTTGGATGAATCCCTTCTTTTATTGCTGCATTCTCCGCCGGCAACCCAAAAGAATCATAGCCCATAGGATACAATACACTTACTCCGTTAAGCCGCTTATATCTTGCCAGAACATCCCCAATCGTGTAGTTTCTCGCATGACCCATATGCAACCCCAACCCAGAGGGATACGGAAGCATTTCCAATAAGAAATATTTGTTTTTCTTTGACTCCTTGGCTCTGAATTCACCTGACTTTTCCCACCTATCCTGCCATTTTTTTTCTATCCTCTTGAAGTCATACATAATTATATCTTCTATAAAGAGTTTATTTAAAACTTTTGAAAAGGTTTAAAAATGTTGATAGAGTATCCTTTATTAAGGTCCCGTAGCTCAGCCTGGATAGAGCGACAGAAAAAATGTTGAACCTTCTAATTCAGGAAGACAGCTGTAGGTCGCGGGTTCGAATCCCGTCGGGACCGCATGCGCATGTGGCGAAGTGGTCAAACGCGATCGGCTGCAATTTTAGCAGACCCCGGTTATTCCCCGGTTCAAATCCGGGCATGCGCTTTACTTAAAAAATGAAAGAAAAAAGAAAGCCAATAAATATTTTTTGCAATAAATGCAATAAAAAAACCATACATGTTTTTATAGGAATGCAAGAATTTAGTTTTAGAAAACCATTTCCGATGTACCAGTGTACTCTTTGTCAAAATGTTAAAAGTGTTGAGGAATAAACATTTATTTTAGTTTTTTCAGTTTACTTAAGACTAAGGTGTATTTGCTATAAAATTTCTTAAACTTTTCAACATCAGACCAATCAAAATCAGAAATTCTTCCTAATAGCTTGATTAAAAGAAATAATCTTTTGTTTTTCTCTTCTACTTTTTCTATTTTCATAATTTCAACAATTTCTTTTATTATTTCCTTGAATTTAACCTGATTTATCTGCACATTTTTTTCAAATATTTCTAAGAATTTTTCTTCGGATAACAGTTCATAACTTTGAAGGGAAGCAATAAGCGAACCTAACCAATTGCCCCGAATATCATGAAACAGGTTATAGTAGTCTATCGGGTTACCCCTTAAATTGTGGGTTGAATATAATACACTTATTTCTACCATTATAAAAAGAAATGAAATTAATGTTTATAAATTTATATATAAAAAAGAAAAAAAGAGGTTTATCTTCTCTTGAAGATTAAAACCAAAAACAACACTGCTAATACAACCAATACTATGTCACCAATTATGAACAAGGTCTTTGTATCTCCCAAACTATCGAAGATTGATGCTCCGGTTGTTGGTTGATAAGTTCCTGGTTGCTGTGTAACTGGCTGTGTAACTGGTTGAGTCACAACTGGCTCTGGTGTTGCTTCACCCTGAACCGTTAAAGTTGCTGTAGTATACTGGGAGTCTTTTCCATTATTGAAATAAACTCTTGCTTCAATGGTGTAATCTTTTGCTTCTACATCACTTGGAACTGTAAACTCAAAAGGTCTTGTTATGCTATTCCCTGATTTACTATATTTATCCAAGTCAAATACTGTTGAAGTCATATCTAAATCCAATTCAGTGCTTGTCAACTTTATGTATACATCCTTTTGTTCATCAGTACCTATGTTTAATGCCCCAATATCAAACAATAAACCTTCACCAGGTGAAACAACAATGGGTGTCATAATAAATCTGGTTATTCTAACATCATCGTCTTCTCTATCAACGTCTATCTCAATGCTATGATAATTACAATTCTTGTCTTCATCTCCATCTTCAGATGCTTTAACATACAATATATATGTATCATCTGGATCTATATCTTCATCATCAATTGGTATCTTTATATCAAAGTCATAACTCTCTTCAGTATCTTTTTCAATCTCTTCTGAAACAAATTCTTCCCAACCAATTATTTTCTTATTTTGATTAAGATTGTATAACATAGCTTCAACAACTACATCCAAATCTTGATTTTCAGTGTTTTCAACATCAACTGTAACCTGAATCGTTTCTCCAACATTAAGATTATCTTCATCAACATCTAAATCTGTTATTTGAATATTTCCTTGCCTTTCATTGTCCACTGGTTCCCCATCTGATACTCTTCCATCTGTACATATCTCAGGTTCGACCCTAACAATCAAGTTGAAAGAATCATTATCTAATCCTGTAGATAAGTCTGCAAATTGAGTACTTACAATTGAAACTTCTCCACTATAAGTATTCAAATCAAATGTTTCAGGAATTCTTGCTCTTATTGCAATACTTATATCCTCATCAACATTAATATTATCTAAATCAAATGGTTCGGATAAATCAACAACATTAAAGTCTCCACCATCTATACTTATACTAAAATCAATTTCATCTTCTGTATCTGCAAACTCCCCATTATTTGGAAATACTAATTGTAAATCAGTTAAACCCCTGTTTCCATTGTTGCTTATTGTTAATGTATCTTCTGGAATTGCGCCTTCCTCACCTGTTAATACAAATTCCTCGCCTTCAGCTAAACCACTAACAGAGATGCTTGGATCTGAATTTTCCAATGATATTGTATATAATGTTGTAACATCTTCTTGTCCTGTAATTGTTGCTGTAATTGTTGCTGTATAATCTCCATCATCACTAGTTTGTGTGATTCCTGTTACAGTAAACTCAGCTAGTTCTTGAGTTCCTGCTACAACAGTCTCTTCAAATATATTTCCTGCTTGTCCTATTAAGAAACCTGACCCTTCCCTATAAGGATTACCCACAGTTATAACCACATCTGCATCTTCATCCCCAGTGTTTACCACATTAAAATTAACCATTACTTGATTATTCACTTCTACAATTGCTGGATCTGGATTATAAGATAAAGCTTCCAAACTCACAACAGGTTGTGCTTTAACCAAATCAACATTTCCCAACATGCTAACTGTCAACATCAATACTAAAAAAATACTCATAAATACATTCTTCATTTTTGAAACCCCCTGTTTCCTTTTTATGTTGTTATTTTGAAGTTAATAATCATTTATAAACCTTGCGGTTGTAACACGGAACTTAGAATAAGGCGATTAGTCCCAAAGAAGCCAACATTACTATTATTCCTGCCAAAATAACTCCAAACAAGATTGCCAAGTACACTTTTATTCTCTTCATTCCAAAGAACCATGCCAATATTGTTCCAGTCCAGGCACCTGTCCCGGGCAACGGAATGGCCACAAATATCATCAAGGCGATGAATTCGGTCCTCTTGCCTATGCTTTTCTCCAATTTCTTTCTCTTGCTATGTATGTAATTATCAAAAAAGGCCTTATATCTCCCATACTTCAGGAGATGAGAATGAACATTATCCAAGAAAAACAGTATGATTGGAACAGCCAGAAAATTAAATACAACCGCCACTATATATACTAACAGCGGACTCATGCCCAATGCCAAGCCCAATGGAATTCCCCCCCTCAGTTCAATAACTGGGGACATGCTAACCAATGCAACATTTAATACATCAATCATAGAAATAAACTAAATCTGCTGTTTAAATTACTTTTGCAACTTAATCAGATCATCTGTTGTCAATCTTTTCTTTGTCTTTAACTTCTCTTCAGCTTCCTTCTCTGCTGCCTCGACCCTCTTGTTGGTAACCTCTTCCTTTTTTCTCTGATTTTCTTCCTTCTTCTTTTCTGACTCTTCCTGCTTGGATCTTATCTTGTTGCTCAGCAAAGAAACTTTTGCCTTATATTCAACGAACTGATTGAATGCCTTCTGCTGTTTTCCCTTCAACTCCTCTATCTCATTTGCCTTTTCCTTGAATTGTGTATAATCAACACCCTTTGTCAATTCCTTCAATTGATTGTGATATTCCTCTGCCTTTTTCCTGTTCTCCTCTATCTCGTTTGAGATTTTTGAATGCTCAGAAAATACCTTTGTTACCTCGCCCATTTTATCATACTGCTTCTTCAAGTCCTTGATCTGCCTCATAACCTTCTTCTCCTGATTCAATGTCAGGGCTTCCGTCTCAACCTTTAATTCCAGGGCATCCATCTGCTCTTTTATTTTAGAAGGATCCCCCTTGATGTTATGCTTGCTTAACAATTCCTTTTTCTGCTGGTTCAAATGCTTTATTTTCTCTATCAACCCCTTGACTATATTATTGTACTTGTCCCTGTTCTGCTTAATTTCCTTTATGTTAATGCTGGACTTGTCCCCATCAGACTTTATTTTCTTCACATCCCTTATTATAGAAAGAATTTTCTTCTTTAGCTCTTCTTTTTCCCTGAAATGCTTTTCCTTTTCCTGGTTTGCTTCGCTAAGCTGATCCTTCAATTCCTGAATTGGTTTCTCCAGTTCCATGTTCTGATTGTTTATAATGAGATTTAAAAAGGTTTTCTAAAGGATTTTTTGAATTTTATTTACTATTTTATTTTTTATATACAAAACATTTCTTGTTTCGACTTTATTACTATCTTAAAGTTTTCAATATTTTGTTGAAAAAGTATATACTCTAAAGGCAGTGTCTCAAAATCGGGTCTTTTCAATCATTTTTTAACATCTGTCATATTTAGGGACTTTAAATAAACAAATAACTGGAATAAATTAATTACTATAATTGAACTTTATTTGAAAGGTAGAAGACTTAACACCAATTATAGATTTATTAATTTAATGAAATATAATATATTTACTACTAAGAATCTTATAAATGATTATGGGGTAAGTCGTATGGGGGCATTAGACTGGTTACATAATAAAGAAAAAGAAGGTTTTGTTGAAAGATTAAAGATTACAAAATGTCCTATAAATTGGAGATTAACGGATAAAGCACTAAAACTTG
>Ga0209542_10007657_pt1 | contig 20455 bp, 20 predicted proteins | sample RifCSPhighO2_01_FD_184028 | JGI IMG/M metagenome (GOLD analysis project Ga0209542, IMG submission 184028) | Soil microbial communities from Rifle, Colorado - Rifle CSP2_plank highO2_0.1 (SPAdes) (version 2) | ecosystem: Environmental > Terrestrial > Deep subsurface > Rock core/Sediment ...
CGTCGCAACTGACGCGGCGACCGTGGCAAGTGACCTCGCCGAAGGCCGGCGTTGGTCAGAGACCAAGGTCGATGCCAACTTGGCAGAGATCTCGGTTCTTGAGGCCAAGATCGCCGGTCTCAGGTCGGGAATCGCAAGCAACGACGCGCGTGCCGAGGCGGTTCGCAAGATCGCCGACGCGTTCAAGTCGTAAGTCGGGTTCGTCAGGAAGGGGGCAACGTGCCCCCTTTTTAATTTTCTGAATTTGCAGAGCTTTCCGGCTCTTTTTTGACACACTCTTGCAATTATGTCCAGCATATGCTAATATCTTCTCCGACGGCAAAAGCCGTGTTATTTAACAAAACAAAAAGGAGAGAGACCATGGAATTCATACTGTTTGCTCTGCTTGTTTCCGCCTTTGGCGTTATTCCCTTGCTGGCGCACGGAAAAGTGGGTGCCGCGGGTTATGTATTTGCCGTTGCGTCGGTTTTGTTTTCGGTAATATTTTATTTTGCCGTACCATCTTCGGTGTGGCCTTGGTGGGGAATATATGGCACTTGTGCGTGGATTCTTTGGATTGCAAGCGCTATTGTCGATAGCGTCTTAGAGGATAACTTGCAATGGACTGCGATTTTTCCGACAGCTTTGACTATTATTTATATTGTGAGCGGATCTGCTCGCGGATGGGCTATCGTCAATGCTGACGAATATGCGGCCATGATCGGCAATGTTGAAGAGAGAAGCTGGACCCAGGATGTCCAGCCGAAAGACCCTCGACATATCAGGATGTCATCATCGGAAAACGCCGCCACTTTGGCTCGCCAGACTCTCGGCCAGGCCGGCTCTATCGGTAGCCAGTTCCAGGTTGATGAAAGTCGGATGACTTTGCAGAAAATCAAGAACGAGTTCTGGTGGGTTGCACCCCTTGATTTTAACGGTTGGGCGACTTGGCGGGCTACCCGCAAAGTGCCGGCCTATGTCAGGGTTAGCGCCGAAAATCCTACCTTGCCCGGAGAACTTGTTAATCTTTCCGATGATCAGCAATTGCGATATACCCCCGAAGCTTGCTGGGGCGCTAATCTTGCGCGCCATCTTTGGTATTCAGGATACCGTGACAAAGGCCTGATTGATGACAGTTTGGAAATTGACGATAACGGCAAGCCCTGGTGGGTCGTAACTGTTTTTCATCCGACCCTGTTTGAATCAGGTGAAAAAATTGACGGCGTTGTTGTGGTAGATCCGGCAACCGGCGATAATAAGTTCTACGCTCTTGATCAGGTTCCCGATTGGATTGATCGGGTTGTTCCGAGATCATTTGCTAAAAATTATATCAAATGGAGAGGAATGCTTCATCTCGGCTGGACTAACGCCTACTGGCTCTGGGGAGCGGGAAAGGATTTAACTGTTCCCGAAGAACCGAACCTTGTTTACGGTTCTGACGGCTATCTGATGTGGGCTACCGGTGCCACTTCACCGAATGAAAACGATACTTCGTTAGTCGGAATATATTATACTCATTCCAGAACGGGCAGGACGGTTTTCTATAAGGCCAAGGGCAGTACTGAATCGGCGGTTCTTAGCGCCGTAGATAAGGATGATCAAGTCCAGTTTAAGCATCTTCACGGCGCCGATACCCAGCTTTATAACGTTTACGGGACTATGGCTGCAATCGTTCCTCTGCTGAACGAGAACCACCTATTTCAGGGCGTAGCGATTGTCAATATCGAGAATATTCAGATCATGGGTATCGGCAGCGACCAATTTACGGCTTTGAGAGACTATCAAAAAGTCATGCCGTTGTCCGGACACCAAATTGCTCCGGAACTCGCCCACGACATCAAAGTTGTTGAAGGCGTGGTAGATCGGCGGGCCGATGTCGTTCTAGGTGGTGATCAGGCCATATATCTCCATATCAGCGGCGTACCTCATATTTTTATGGCCAGTCCAAAACTCTCGGCCGAATTGCCCATGACTAAGGAAGGCGATCGGGTAAGCGTAAAGTTCTATGCTTCCGGTGAACAGGTGGAGCCGATGGAGGCTTTTGACAATCTGTCGCTTAAGCTTGAAGCCACTACGGCCGAGCAGTTTGTTGAACAAACATCCCGTGATCAGCGGGATCAGCTGCAAAGCCAAAAAGATATTCAGGATGCTCGCAAGAGCCTTAACAGTCTCACCGACAAAGAACTAGCCGAATTGCTCAAGAGACTGAAAGAGAAAAAGTAGGAACTGTTCAGCCGACATTATGTCGGCTTTTTAATTTGTCTTTTATCTTTCAATATGTTTAAATACTTTCTGTTGTGCGCCCATGCGCTATAACGAGTTTTTGACGGCATATCATAATGCGCGATACCTATTTCCTCATAATTCTAATCATCGGTTCGCTTCTCTTGTTTGTTTTTGTTTGGCCCCAAGCAGTAAATAATGGGGTTGATTGGATTAACACCAACTTTTCTGAAAAGGCTAAATTTACGATCCCCCGTATACCCGAGAGGCAGTTCCAGCTTGGCCTGGATTTGCTTGGCGGGGCCCACCTCCTTTATGAAGCCGATCTGTCAAAAGTAGAATTGGATGATAAGGCTGATGCCATGAACGGTATTCGGGACGTTATTGAACGAAGAGTGAATTTCTTCGGGGTATCGGAACCGCTCGTTCAGATAAGCGGAGATGACCGCCTTATAATAGAACTGGCCGGGATCAGCGATGTAAATCAGGCTATCAAGATGATAGGAGAGACGCCATTTCTCGAATTTAGGGAAGAGGTTCCCAATACCCAGCAATTGATAGAAGAATTTCAGAAGAAAGAACTTGCCGGTCAAGCGACTGAGTTCGATTCTTTTTTACTGAATCAGCAGGTTTTTGTGGCCACCGGGCTTAGCGGCAGTCATTTAAAGCGGGCTCAATTGGTTTTTGACTCTCAGACTAATCAGCCCCAAGTCAGCCTCGAGCTTAATGATGAGGGAGCAAAATTATTTGCCGAAATCACCAAAAGAAATTTAGGCAAAAGAGTGGCTATATTTTTGGATGGTCTCGCGATTAGCATTCCAACAGTCCAGTCGGAAATAACAAGCGGTCAGGCCGTGATATCAGGGAGCTTCACTCCCCAGGAAGCCAAGCTTTTGGCCACCCGGCTTAATTCAGGAGCTTTGCCGGTGCCGATCACTCTTATTTCCCAGCAGACTATCGGCGCTTCGCTAGGAGCCGAATCGGTGGTAAAAAGCCTGAAAGCCGGAATTTACGGTTTGGTTTTTGTCGCTTTATTTATGCTGGTTTTTTATAGGTTGCCCGGGATGGTAGCAGTTTTAGCACTGTGCGTTTATGTGCTTATCGTTCTTTCTGTTTATAAAGTGTTGCCGGTTACCCTTACTCTGGCCGGTATCGCCGGGTTTATCCTGTCTCTTGGCATGGCGGTTGATGCTAATATTCTTATCTTTGCCAGAATGAAAGAAGAATTGGCGGCGGGGAAAACATTAAATTCTTCAATGCGGGAAGGATTTTCCAGGGCCTGGCTTTCTATAAGAGACAGCCATGTTACCACCCTGCTTAGCGCAATAATTCTATACATGTTTACTACGTCTATTATAAAAGGCTTTGCCCTGACTCTTGGCGTAGGTGTTTTGACCAGTCTGTTTACTTCAATTACGATTACTAAGTCGCTGTTGTTGCTGTTTAATGGAAGTTGGTTTGAGGGCAGGAAGTGGCTGTTTCGTTAGAAGTAGAGAGTTCGTAAAGTTCTTAAAGTTTATAAAGTTCCAGAATAAAACTTTACAAACTTTATAACTTTATGAATTCAGAATTGATGAAACCGGTTTACACAATCATGTTTGTATTCTCTATGGTCTTAACGCTGGCGGCAGTTGTTATGTTTTTTGTTTTCGGATTAAATTTTGGAGTAGATTTTAAAGGAGGCAGTATCCTGGAAGTTGAATTTTCCGAAGCAAGACCGGGGGTGGCCGAGGTTAGCTCCGTTCTTGAAGGTGCCCTAATCTCATACGACTTCAATATTAATCAGGCGGGAGATAACAGCCTTGTAATAAGGACGACTGAGATGGCAGAAGAAACGCACCAGGCGCTACTTGCCGCTCTCAGGAATTCTTACTCGGATCAAGAGGTTCAAGAGAGGAGTTTTGACTCCGTCGGGCCAATTATAGGGAGAGAGCTTGAAAGTAAAAGCAAGACCGCAATAGTTGTAGCTCTCTTGGCGATTATTGTCTATATAGCTTTCGTGTTTAGGAAAATATCAGTAGTTCTATCTTCATGGACTATGAGTATCGCCGCCATGGTCGCCCTGTTCCACGACGTGATTATTCCGATAGGAGTATTCTCCGTTCTCGGCCATTTTTACGGTGTGGAAATCAGCGCTGTTTTCGTAGCCGCCCTGCTTACGATTCTTGGTTATTCAATCGCCGATACCGTAGTCATATTTGACAGGGTTAGAGAGAATGTTATAAGAAATAGATTAAGGGATAATTTCGGCCAGGTAGTTCATAAGAGCATAATCCAGACTTTAGCCAGATCATTGAATACTACTTTTACAACGCTTCTGTCGCTTATAGCTATCTTTATATTCGGGGGAGACAGTCTAAGATACTTTTCGCTGGCCATGATTATAGGTATATTTCTGGGAGCGTATTCGTCAATATTCGTCGCTTCGCCAATTATGGTTTGGTGGTCTAACTGGACAAAGTCTAGGCGATAGTTTATAGTGATTTTGTTGGATTTGATCCCGTTAGAAGTCTAGCTCGCGCCAAGAGCGCGAGTCCGTAGAAAACGGACCTTGGCTAGGCTACTTCTAAACGGGATTTGACCCATTTTGATAATAATGCTATTATATAAACACTAAGTCTAGATAATTTCTCAGGAGGGGATTATCTAAATCACAAATGTCTAGTTCAAACAATGCAATAACAAAGACGGTCGCTTTGCTGGTCAAGAATCTTTCGGTTCGTAATAGGGATATAGTTTCCCGTCGTTTTGGCTTGAAAACGGGCAAAAAAGAGACTTTGGAGTCAATAGGCAAAAGCTACGGTATTACCCGGGAAAGGGTAAGACAGATTGAGGAATTTTCCTTGGCGCAGCTGTCAAAGGCCGTTCCTGGCGTACCGGATGTATCCAAATATGTATCTCTGGCTAAGGACATCCTGGGCGGTAATAACGGAGTTATGAGAGAGGGAGATCTATTCAAGGCTTTTAGCGGAACCGATAAAGAAAATGTAATCAACGCTTCTTTGGTGTTTGTTTTAACTCTAGCCGGCGGACCGGTGAGATTGGGCGAGAGTGAACAATTCTATTCTTTCTGGGCTCTCAATAAAAATAGTGCCGAAGCTTTTGTAAGCAATGCTACGACCCTCGTAGGTTCTTTTAATAAAAATGAGAGGGCTGTCTCCAGCGCTGATTTAGGATCTTTTGCTGAGAAGAGTGGCGTTAGCTCAAAAGACTTGAATGTTCTGATGGGCATGAGCAAAGAGTTGGGCAGAAATGTTTTTGGAGAAGTCGGTTTAGTCAGCTGGGCCGAAGTTAAGCCAAAGGGCGTTCGGGATAAGGCGTACTTGGTTTTAAAGAGAGAGAGCAAGCCGAAGCATTTTTCGGAGATAGCCAAGTTGATTAATACAACCGGTTTTTCGGCTAAGCGAGCCAATGTTCAGACTGTTCATAACGAACTTATTAAAGATTCAAGATTTGTCTTGGTTGGCCGAGGCTTGTACGGCTTGTCAGAATGGGGCTATAGGCCGGGTACCGTCAAAGAAGTTTTGGTGGATATTCTTCGAAGTTCTAAGTCGTTGCCTAAGGCTGAATTGGTGGCCAAGGTTTTGGATGCCCGAGTGGTTAAAGAGAACACAATACTTTTAAATCTCCAGGATTCCAAAGTTTTTTCAAAAAGAGATGACGGAAGCTACGCGCTTAGGAAAGCGTAAGTTCAAAGTTTAAAGTGCAGAATGCAAAATTTAGGTTCTTGAAAATTTTTATAAAAATTTTCAAGTTCAGCAATTTTGATTTTTGATTTTTAATTTTTGATTTTGAGCGATAGCGAATGGACTCACTTTCTTTAATTCTAGACAGTTTTAAAACTGCTTTTTCTCTACTCGGTTCTTTATGGTGGGTTTATTTACCCATTTTTTTGTTTTATATGGCCTATCAGTCTCTTCAGAACTATACCAACCTTAAGTATAGACTTGGGCTGGAGTGGGTTTTATTAGAAATCAAAATACCGAAAGAAGTTCGCAAAAGCCCTAAGGCGATGGAACAGGTTTTTGCCGGTCTTCACGGCGTTTATACGATTCCAGTGAAGTGGCATCTGAAAGTATTCAAAGGAAAATTGCCGAGTTGGTTTTCTTTTGAGATGGTTGGTAAGGCCGGCGAGACCCATTTCTATATTCGAACTCTGAAGAATTTTAAAAATTTAGTTGAAGCTCAGGTCTATGCCCAATACCCCGAGGCCGAATTGACTGAAGTTCCTGATTATATTCACGAGACGCCTCTTAGACTGCCGGATGATAAATACGATTTTTATGGCGGGGAATTTATTCTGACTAAGCCCGACGCTTTTCCCATAAGAACATATCCCGAGTTTGAAGAAAAATCATCCAGTCCCGATGATGTAAAAAGAATTGATCCGCTTGCATCACTGTCTGAATTATTCAGCACTCTTCATGCCGGGGAGCAGATATGGATTCAGATTGTCGGAGGTCCGACCGGAGACGGCTGGGTTAAAAAAGGCCAGGTCGAACTGGATAAGCTTATGGGCAAGGCGGCGGCTCCTAAAAAAGGAGATCTGCTGTCTGAAATGGTCTTTTCGATTGACAAAGCAATCGGAGGCGCCGGTAGCGGTCCGGTTATGGAGAAAAAAGAAGAAAGAAGAGCGGATATGAGTCCGGGTAAACAGGATATCATGAAAGCGATGGAGAAAAGCTGGGATAAACTGGGCTATGAATCCAGTATCAGGTTTCTCTATATCGGGCCCAGGGATGCTTTTCATCAGGCCCATGTGTCCGGAGTTATCGGAGCTTTCCGGCAATTTTCATCTCAAAACCTGAATGGTTTTAAACTGAATAAATATACTTTGACTTTTGCCAAGGGTTTATTCAAAAAATCAAAACTGCTTCGTAAGAAAATCAGCCTCTATCAGTCCTATAAAGACAGAAAGCTTTATGCTGTCAGTTGTATTCGCTATGTTCTTAATACGGAAGAGCTGGCTACTATTTTCCATTTCCCGGATGTTGGTGTAAGGTCGCCTTTATTGCCAAGAGTTGAAGCCAAGAAGGGCGGACCGCCAACGGGATTACCGATGTCATAGATCTGCGAGCCGCAACTTGTAACTCGTAACCTGTAATTTATAATGAGCATTAACAAAGATAATAAACTTGTTATTCTGGGTGAAACTAATTTTCGTAATCAACGATGGCGCTTTGGCATTAAAAACGATGATCGCCGCCGTCATATGTACGTTGTCGGTTCTACTGGCATGGGCAAGTCAGAGTTTCTGAAGAATATGGCGATTCAGGATATTGAAGCCGGCCGAGGTATCGCTTTCATTGATCCTCACGGAGATTCGGCCGATGCCCTTCTCGACTATATCCCCAAAGACAGAATTAAAGATGTAGTTTACCTCGATCCCGGAGATCTCGATTTTCCGATCGCCTTTAACGTAATGGAGGGGATAGGCTTTGATTACAGACACCTGGTGGCCAGTGGTTTGGTTGGGGTATTCAAAAAAATATGGGGCGTTGAGGCTTGGTCAGGAAGGATGGAATATATTTTGAATAATACAATCCTGGCTCTTTTGGAGTATCCCGACTCAACTTTGCTCGGCATTAATCGTCTTATGGCCAGCAAGGAATATCGCAAGGATGTCGTGGACAAGGTAACCGACCCGATTGTTAAGGCTTTCTGGACCGATGAATTTGCCAAATATGCGGACAGGTTTGCCACAGAGGCGACCGCTGCTATTCAAAACAAGGTTGGTCAATTTTCATCGAATAATTTAATACGCAATATAATCGGCCAGACAAAGTCTAAGATTAACATAAGGCAGATAATGGATGAGGGTAAGATCCTCATCGCCAACGTTTCAAGGGGTAAGATAGGAGAAGACGCTTCTCGCTTATTGGGAGCATTCCTGGTAACAAAGATCCAGTTGGCCGCAATGTCTAGAGTTGACGTTCTGGAGACGGAGAGAAGGGATTTCTATCTTTATGTCGATGAGTTCCAACACTTTGCCACGGAATCTTTCGCCAATATCTTATCTGAAGCCAGGAAATTCCATTTGAGTCTGGTTATGGCCCATCAATACATCAAGCAAATGGAAGAGCCTGTCCGGGATGCGGTTTTCGGTAACGTCGGCACGATTGTTTCATTCAGAGTCGGAGCGGAGGATGCCGAATTTTTAGAAAAATGGTTTCAGCCCGATTTTATGATGAACGACATTGTTAATCTCGGTAAGTTCAATGTTTATCTTAAGTTGATGATCGAGGGGGTTTCATCCAAAGGTTTTTCGGCGGCTATGATTCCGCCATTTCCCAGGCCGGAAATATCGCATCGGGAAGCCATCGTGGAGCATTCTCGGAAAACTTATGCCACACCAAGGGCTGAAGTTGAGAAAAGCATCGCTGAATGGGCGGGAACCGGTGGTGATGCCAAGTCAAAATCTTCAGATAGTCCGAGAAGAGACAGGGGACAGGGAGGAGGGTCCTTCGGCCCCAGGCAGGATTTTCAATCTGACCGCAGGCCATATGCAGGTTTAGAAAGATCTTATCGCGATGAGCCGAGAAGGGATGACAGGTCGCCAAGAAATGATTATCCGCCGAGGCAAGCCGATTATCCGCTACGAAAAGACTATCGGCAGGAAGTTCGGCAGGATGTCCGACCTAATGAACGACAGGAGGTCAGATCGTCCGAGCCAAGAACCACAGGTATTGATCCAAGGAGGGAGATACCGATCCGGCCACCCGTACAACCGGTTCAGCTACCGGTTAAACCTGCTCAACAGCCGGTTCAACCGAACCCCCAACCCAGCCAACCAATACTGAAGCCTATCCAACCTGCTCAGCAACAGCCCATACAGCCTGTTCAGAGGTTTCAAACGCTACAGAATAAGCCATCAGGTCTTCCATTAGATCAGGCGCTTAAGCAAGGCCCGGTTAATTTTCGAGGTAGAAGGATAGAAGAAAGAGCGCCGAAGCCCAAAGCCGAAGTCGATACTCAAGGACTCAAAAAAATATTGGATGAGGCGATGGGGAATAAGGAGTAGTCGCTCGTCTCTACGCTAATTTCTCTCCAGTCCTCGTCTACGTCAATATCCTCTAACTAAATAAGGATTTACATATCAATAATCACAGGTAACCCTCTCTTGCCCCCACACCAAACAAAGTTGTGGTATGGGGGCTTGCCTCCTCGGAGACTCGGCGTTCGACCTCGTGATTATTGAGTAAATCCTTTTTAGTTCTCTGATATCTCCTTGACTGCGGAAGGAGAGAAATTAGCGTAGAGAATCGCTTGGGGTTGTTGGAAGAAGACGGTCTCAAGGGGATGAGGACTCGCTTAGGTTGACAGCCCACCTCCATCTTTGAAAAACTCGTATTCATCTTTATCTGCTTACGCACTCCTTGTCTTAATCCTTGGCGCCATGTTATGGTGTATCATAACACGGCGCGTATGGGTAATAAACGTAATCCTTCATGAGTTTGGCCTGCTATTCCATCTGGTGCCAAGATATTGAACCATTCAGCGGACCAGACTATTGACTAGGGGGGGTAGCTATATAATTATAGTAGGTCGATTTTATCAAATATTAATTCACTAATTGCTATCAATGTTAATAGATTTACGCCCTTACAATCATGAAGGAACGTTAGCATATTAATATTGTTAACTACGTAATAAGAAAAATAATGACAAAAAGTAAAAAGTATATATTGTTGGCGGTAATCGTAGCGGGAACATTAGTGGCAGGGGTATCACTAATTAATTATCAAAGAGCTGGTAACATAACTAAAGCAAAGCAAACTGCATATAATCAGCTAAAATCCGGTCAGTCGCCAAACGATGTTTTCTTAAATTTACGAAAACAAATAGCCGAGAATAAAAGTATTTCATTTAGCTTTTCAAAATCAAAATCAGAGGCTTTTGATAAAGCACAAGTTTGTAAAGATTTGGCCGGTGTCATTAATGAGGGTAGCCTAGAAAACGATCTCCTAAGAGAAGCCATAAAAAGGTTTGCTGGTCTGTCTTGTGACTCCAATTTAATTGAAGGGTTTTGCGACGGTCAAGAAGAAGCTATGAAAAATGCTGCAGAGGATGGCGATTGGCAGTCATGGGATTATTACTTTAGCGATTGGGTGCTTGCCAAGTGTGATAAAGTTGGGGGAGAAGGCGACGAGCTTAGTTATTGAATCAAATAATTCATTTAGCAAGAACCGTTCTTGCTAGTTTTTGTGGACTTATTTTATAAGGCTATTTTACATAGCGGGAAAAATCAATTTTTCCCGCTATGTCTTATGACCTAGCGGGCCTTTTATTTTTTTAATTAAATTATGCTAATTTAGTTTTGGTACATTCACAGTGGAGTGGGTGATGTCTGAAGCTCATCGGAGATTGTTAGAACAATTAGATCGGATACCTCCGGATCGGGATATTAGATATACTATTAGTGAGGGGATCATAAAAATGAGTCCAGAAGAGGTATTGGCGATAGCTTCGGATTTAAAAGCTGCTCTGTACGCAAAACGAAACCCTTGACAGATTATCAGATTTCATATACCCTCTAACAACCTAGGCTTGAGCCTAGAACGTACTTTAAAAAACGAAGGAGAGAGGTCATGAGAAAGAGTTTTCTTCTGTTGGTTCCCGTATTGGCATTATTTGTGGGGTGTAGTGGGCGAGATCAAAAAGTAGAAACAGAGGCTGCAGAAAGAGACGTTAGGAGAGAAGAGACTTTGCTATGCAAATGTTTTGTTCGGGAAGCCAGGATAGAGAATGGGCTACTCTTTATTACGACTACGAACGGGCAGGAATTTGACCGCGGAATCCCCGTCTCTAGTAGCGAAAAAGATAACCTCGCTATTTTAGTTGATCCTAGGATCGAAGGTACTGCGGTTGAGGTGATAAGTTACACTGATTTTACTGACTCGGGCCGTACTTACGGCGGAGCCTACTTTAGGACCATTATTGTTAAAAGCAAGTCTGACAAGCAAAGATGGGGAAGGGTCATTCAAGAGGAGAGAGATTTCTACTACAAGCCTCGCGACGTTGTGCCGTTCCGTGTTTTTGCCGATCGGGGACTTGGCAATCGGCCTGACGTTCAAAAACGAGTAAGAACAATTACTCCCTAGTTCATCATCCCGCCAAACGGCGGGCTTGTTTTTATTTTTATATGTGCTAATCTGGGTTCGGTTCATTGAGCTAAAGTAAGGGAGAAATAATGACTAAGGCTCACGAAAGATTACTGGAACAGCTGGACAGGTTGCCGCTGGATTTAAAACTTAAATCTTTAGTTGTTGAGGGGGTCAATAGCATGAGCCCTGAAGACGCATTAAGATCGGCTGCTGACCTGAAAGCCGCTTTGGATAGATTGCCAGTTGCTCTAGATACGTTGAGAAAATCTGATGGAGTATAACAAACTGGTCAGAGATAGGATTCCGGAGATTATCATGAAGAAGGGCGGTAAGTTTAAATTCCACACCGTAGAAGGTGGCGACTTGAGAACAAGGTTGAAAGAAAAACTTTGTGAAGAGGCGGGAGAATTTCTGCAGGCAGCTGAAAGGTTTGTCGAAACAGAAGACGAGGCTAAGCTCTTGGACGAGCTGGCCGATATTCTAGAGATAGTTGATGCCAACTTACGATACATGGGGATCGGTATGAAGCCTCTCAAGTCTCAAATAAAAAGAATGTTATCTATCCAGAGAAAGAAGGCCAAACAAAGAGGCCGGTTCAGTAAAGGCATAGTTCTTGATGAAGCATAGTCCGCCGATTGGCGGGCTTTATTTTTTTATCAAAAAGTGTAAGTATTTATAAGGTGTAATCTGTAATTCGTAACTCGCAATTAATCAATGAACAAGTTCTATAAGAAGTACATAAGAATTCCGCCAAGCGAGTCTATCGATATTAGGGACATTATGCCGATTATTAATCATCCGCTTTTTCAGCGGCTTTTGCATATTTCCCAGCTTGGGACAACCCAGACTGTTTTCCCGGGGGCAGTTCATAACAGATTCGAGCATGCTTTGGGGGTATATGGCAAGACCTCCAGATTCGTCCGTCGGATGGCTTCTGAGGGCTTTTTAACGCTCAGGGAGGCCAAAAACGTGTCGTTGTTCGGTCTGCTCCACGACGTCGGCCATGGGCCATTTTCACATGTTATTGAGGAGTTGACGCCCATCAGCGGGGACGAGAACGAGAACGGGTTAAAACTGTTGGAATTTTTTAAAAAAGAAATAAAGTTAGCCGGCGGAGATTATGATTTAATCAGGAGTATAGCCTCACATGAGAACCCTCTCTACAAAATTGTAATGGATAAAAACGTCGGCATGGATAAGCTCGACTATCTTGAGCGGGACGTTTATCATACCGGTTTCGGCCAGAGACCGGATATTGAAAGTATTTTTAATTACCTTGTGTTTATAAAAGGCCAGTTAGTTATAGATAAGAAATCTCTTGAGGCGGCCAAGCAGATGCAGAGGCTGTATATCTATATGTACAAGGAGGTCTATCTCCACAAGTCAGCTCTCATCAGCCAGAGATTTATTCAAAAAATGATTGCCATGCTAATCGGCCTCGAAAAACTAGAGGCTGGCGAATTGTGGAAGATGAACGACAAAGAATTGATGGCTTTAATATATACCCACAAGAATAAAGACCTTCAGTTCCTGTATAATTCCTATAAGAATCGGGTTTTACCAAGCGCCGGTTTAGTTATTCGCCTGAAGAGCAGAGAATTTAAAGAAAGAATCGCTGGCAAAGAAATTAAAGTGGTAGGGGAGGGTTCAGAATTTTTCCAAAGATTTATGGATCATGCTTCGCCGAAGGATCTGGAAAACCTGGAATCAAAAATTGCTGTCTTGGTGAAACAGCCGGCTCACAAGATAGTTATTGTGCCTACGCTGACGCCTTGGCGATTTGTTCCTCAGGATATTCTTTATCATGACAATGGCCGGATACTTTCTTTGAAAGATACTCAAAAAGAATACTTCGAAGCATTGAGGTCTGAAATGAGCGATTATATGGCGGTCAGGGTTTGTATTGTGGGAGACAGGGGAGTGATATATAAGAACTCGGAAAAAATCTATCAGCTTATCAAAAGAGAAGTCGGATAGGACATTACGTGAAGTTGACAAAGTCAGCCCTATCTATTAATTAGTTCGCAGGATAAGAACGAATCCGTCGTTCGACAGGGTCGTCTGACCGTTTCCTGCGGTGCGAATGTTCAGACTTTGGAAGGCATGGAGTTCACCAGCCTCGCCAATTTGAGGGAGAACATGCGGGAAGTTCTGAATATCGGTCCCAAGCACAGGCTTGTACTTGTTAATGGCCGAGAGGTTGGGAGTATTGATGAAGGCAAGGTTATCTTGAATGGAAATGAAGAAGTTGAGTTCAAGGACCCTTCCGGTGAGAAGGGCCGAAGCTGAGATTAATCTCAGCTTTTTATTTTATACTATTGCATTTAAGCATGTAATATTAGGACGTGAATCAGTTGTGATCGAGTGGTTTTTATGATAAAATTCCAGGGTTATTAGAATATATTCCTATAAAATAGTTTGTTATATTATTCGCTAGAGATAGGAGGAAATTAGGTTAGCCAGAATCCCTCTTTTTTCTAGGGATTTCCCCCAGATACTATTGGAGCGATTGCCGTTTATTCTCAGTCCTTTTGAAAAATTGATTTCTTTGGCAAATTTTTGGATATTATCTTTTCGGCTAATAATTATTTCATGAAAGCGCGTATCAACTTTTGAATCAATCCCGAAGTTTTTGAGAAGCTTGTTTACTGTCAATAATATTTGTCTATTATGCTGATATCCTCTGACCCGCCTTATATATCTTGATTTTCTAAAGTCTACAGATCCTTCATCGTCAAAGAAGGCAAATAGGAACTCTTTTTGCAGTTGTTTTTTAGAATTGATTATGAAGGAAAGTAATTGAGAGGTTTTTCTTCTAAAAAAGGGTGCTAATTCTACATTATGATAAGCGAGACAAATTACCCCGCCCTTTTTTCTATATATTTTAGGGTCAAAATTGTATACACCCTTCATCTTATCGGAAAAGTTTTTAAGAAGTACGGGGCTTCTATTGTGATATAGAATGCCGATATCCCTGATAGAGCCGTCAAAAATAACATGAGCGAAAAGGTTTACATAGGAAGGTGTCCAGGTTTTAAAATTATTAAAGCGCCTTCCCAGAATGCTCCTTCCCTTAACTGGCCCCTTGCCTTGTATTGCCTTGATTTTAATTTCTCTTAGCTTGAGACGAAGCAATTCGGTTTTTGGTATAGTGCTTATGTGAAAATAGACACTTGTTTTCGGCCGCCCAGTTATTTTAACAATTTCACCCAGAGTATAACCTTTTTTACGTAAAGTTTTGCATAGATTGCCGAACGCTTTCATAGTCCGTCCCCCGAGAATCGAACTCGGAACCTCATCCTTAAAAGGGATTTGCTCTACCAATTGAGCTAGGGACGGCTATTGTTATTATATCAAATAATCGATTAATAGCAAACCGCCACTTTTGGCATAAAGTCCAAAGTTCTAGTTCTTTTAGAGGCCTATAAACCGTCTCTTTCAAGACTGGCCTGCGAGTCAAAAATCATTTCTATGTAAGATTCCTACGGGGCGGACAGTTTGACAAAATACCTATAAGAGTGGTATTTTGTTTTTATTGTTCTTTAAGGAAGGGCGGGTATAATGAGTAACTTCAGCGGACTGATAGGTAAGAAGGTTATCGACAAAGAAAATCTAACCGGATCCATAGTCGGAGTATATCCGTATCACGAGGCTTGGTTCGCCTTCGTCTTTGGCGCAATGGAAACGAAGTTAATATTTATACTTAGGAGCGATAAAGATCAGAGAATTTTTGAGGTTACTGGTGATGATTTTTTCGAAAACTTTAAGGTAGTAGATAATTAAATCAACCGACATTCGTGTCGGTTTTTTATATAAAAGTTTCGATTAAACTCGTTCCCACCTATAAGATGGGCGAGGCTCGTTTAAAGGGGCAGCCAACATCTTGCCACCCTCCTTCGTCCGCCAGCTGGCGGACTTCGGATTGGTAAGCAGGGCAGACTTTGGAATGTTTCCTCCGATTCTTCGGCCTCTCGGCCGACAAATTTCAAAAAGTTCAGTTCGCTAGTCCCCGATGAGGGACTTTTTATTTGGGTGTACGTCAATGATCTTTTGTGGTAAAGTAATCGAGTATATGGCCAATACCACGAAAATAAAATACGTCAAATATTCAGCCGAAACGGCCTATCTGGGCGAATCAATAGACCTCAAGAAAGTCCAGGAAAACCTCAAGCAATACGCCTATCTCAATAGAGATCATCCCCTAGTGATGAGGCTTTTGAAGGATCAATATGCGGTTCTGACTAAATTCGGAGCGATTACTTTTTGGAATGTTCCATATCGTCTGCGCCTCCAGGTTTTGAAAGAATTACGGCCTTTCGTAAAAAGCAAAAGAGATAGCTATCAATATGACGAGGACTCCAAAGTATTGATCGGCGGAGATGCAACTAAAGTATCGTTTGATAAAATCTTTCTGCCCAATCTCGGAACTCAGGAGATTAAAATTATTTCGTACGTTCTGTCGCAATCTGTTGCTTTGGAGAGGTATGAGGATGAAATCGAAACCAGCTTGTCCGAAATCGGTGTGATCGTAGAAAATTTAAGATCAACCGGGCGGGCTCTTTTGAGCGAGAAAGAATTACTTCGACAGATAGGCAAGGTTCTATCTGTTAAACAAACTGCCGTTGCCCATCTGTCGCTTTTTGATAAGCCCGAAGAAGTTTGGGAGTCTCCTGAGCTTGAAGGAATTTACAATAAAATGAGCATCGAATATGAGCTGCAAGACAGATTTGATGTTCTAGATGAAAAGATCAAATATCTGTCTGATACCGCTCAAATGCTGATGAATTTTCTGTCTAACAAGAGAATCGAAGTTTTAGAGTTGATTATAATATTACTTTTTATCGTTGATTTGGGGTTATGGTTTTTGCCTCCGTTTCCGGAAGTATTGCAATTCGTCAGAAATCTATTTTAATAAATTAAACCCTATATTCTAAGCCTTATGACAAATAAACCAAAATTTAAAAAATTAATAGTCGGAGTTTTAATGGGCGGTCCCTCGGAGGAACATGAGGTTTCTTTAAATACCGGCAGGAATATAATAGAGAATCTTGATCCTTCGAAGTATCAGGCCGTGGAGATTAAAATATCAAAGGACAAGCAGTGGTTTTTAAATGGCAAGCTAGTCAGCGAGGGTACCGCCCTAAAAAGCTGCGATATCGTTTTTAACGCTTTACACGGAGAATTCGGCGAAGACGGCAAGGCCCAAGCTTTGATGGAGTATTACGGAGCCAGATATACCGGTTCTGGAATCTGCGGTTCGGCTTTAGCGATGGATAAATTAAGGAGCCGGGAAATTTTTAAGCTGGCCGGATTGAAAGTCCCTAACACCCTCAAGATAAGGAGAGGAGATAATTATCATGCGCTACTCAGCGTTTTTGTGTCCAAAGTTACTAATTTTCCGGTTGTAGTCAAGCCCTGTTCAAGCGGTTCTTCGGTCGGTGTTCAGATAGTGAATGGTGCCGATCAGCTTGATAAAGCAATCAAAGCCGGCTTCAAACTAGACGGAAAAATTTTAGTTGAAGAGTTTATCGAGGGCAGGGAGATAACTTGCGGAGTTCTTGAAAATTTTTCTGCTGAAGGCGGGCCAGCTTCTAGCGGGAAGGGTAACATCGGTGCTTTGCCGGTAACAGAGATAGTCCCTAAAAAAGATCATAAGTTTTTTGATTACAAAGCAAAATATAAGCCTGGACATTCGGATGAGATAACCCCGGCTTTTATTGATACCGATACGACTAAGAAAGTTCAGGAGATTGCGATCAAGGCCCATCAACTTCTCGGCTGTAAGACTTATTCACGAACAGACATGATTATTCGCGACGATGATATTTTTGTTCTTGAGACTAATACGCTTCCGGGCCTGACCGCTAACTCTCTCTTGCCCAAAGCCGCCGCGTCAGCCGGCTTGACTTTACCTAAATTATTAGATATTATAATAACAAGCTCGTTGGCCTAGGAGGCCGAAAATGGTCAGGATTCCGTCAGAGTTAGTCGAGATCGGAGGGAGATCGTATCAGTTTCAAGTCTCGCCTCAAGTGGCGGATATATTTAAGAATAGAGCCCGCAGATTAGGCCTTACGGAGGAGGAACTTCTTAGCGTTATTCATGGTCAATATGGCGAACTGACCGAAAGAATAATCTATGGGTATCTCCGAGTATCCGGTTAATCATTGGTTTTGCCCCGCCATTCATTGAAAAGTGCGGGGTTTTTGTTTTTTATGTTTTATATGATAATATCTATATATTATGCAACGGAATCTTATAATCGAAACCAAAGATCTAACCGACCAGGAGGTTAATCTGGCCGGCTGGGTTAACGTTCGTCGAGATCACGGCAAGATTATTTTTGTTGATTTGCGCGATCGAAGCGGTGTGGTTCAGGTCGTTTTTGGTCCGTGGACCAAAGATCTATATGATGACGCGAACAAACTGCGGAGCGAATGGGTCGTTAGGATAAAGGGTAAAGTTAAAGAACGCCCCGAAAAAATGGTGAATCCCGATACGGAAACCGGCAAGATCGAGATAGAGCCTACGGAGCTTGAGATTCTGAACGAAGCCCTTACCCCGCCATTTCCGCTGGATACTCCGGGAGATGATATTGACGAAGAGGTTCGTCTCAAATACCGGTACTTAGATCTTCGAAGGCCGCGTCTTCAGAAAAACATAAAACTTCGCTCAGATTTTGTTGACAAGATAAGGCAGTTTTTATTCAAAAAGGGGTTTGTCGAGATAGAGACTCCTATTCTGTCTGCGCCCACGCCCGAGGGTTCAAGAGATTTTGTGGTGCCGTCCAGGCTTAATCCGGGCAAATTTTTTGCTTTGCCCCAAAGCCCTCAGCAGTATAAGCAGCTTTTAATGGTTGCTGGTTTTGAGAAGTACTTCCAGATAGCAAGATGTTTCCGCGATGAAGACCTCAGGGCCGATAGGGGTTTCGAGCACACACAAATCGATATGGAGTTAAGTTTTGTGAATCAGGAGGAATTCATGGCCTTGGATGAAGAGATGATAACGACTGTCGTTGAGAGCATGGGTTATAAAGTAAAACAAAAACCGTTCCCGGTCTTTACCTATAAGGAGGCGATGGAAAAGTTCGGTGCTGATAAGTTTGATTTGAGGACGGAAGAAGATAAGAAGAATGGTATTTTGGCCTATGCTTGGGTTAAAGATTTTCCTTTTTTTGAAAAAGACGATGAGGGTAAATGGACTTTTACCCATAATCCTTTTTCTCACGCCAAACCCGAACACGTCGATTGGCTTTTGTCCGCCGGAGGCGGATCCGCTTCAGGCGGAAAAGAGAAAATCGGCGATATCTTAACGACTCAATACGACCTTGTTTGCAATGGCTTTGAGGTTGGAGGAGGGAGTATCCGGGCTCACAGATCAGACATGCTTCAAGCGGTTTTCAAAATCATGGGATACAAAGAGGAAGAAATAGAAGGACGGTTTGGCCATATGCTCGAAGCCTTCAAGTACGGCGCTCCTCCTCACGGCGGAATTGCTCATGGTATTGAGAGAAACCTCATGACCCTGATGGGCGAGGCCTATTTGCGGGAAACTCAAGCATTTCCTCAGACAAGCTCGGGCCGGACCTCGATTATGAATGCGCCGGGCGAATTAAATAAAAAACAGCTCAAAGAACTGCACATAAAAATAGAGAAATAATCATGCTAAAAGCCTATCTCGTCGCAATAACGATTGTTATCCTGTTTGGTGTTAATGTTTTTCTCGTCGTTAAGAATTCGCAGGATGACTATCTCTCTATTTTTTCATCGGCAGATCAACCCCCAACAATTTACGGGCAGGCCTATATTCTTCCGATTGCCGGCCCTAATTATATCCCGATCCTGGATTCTAATATCTCGCGCCCGGAAGTCAGCGCTAAATCTGCCGCTGTATTCGACACTAAATCATCACGGTTTTTGTATGATAAAAACAGCAGTTTCAGGCTTCCCATTGCTTCTCTAACTAAAATCATGACAGCCGTTATCGCTAAAGAGAATTTTAATTTAGACGATATCGTTACCGTCTATGAAGAATCTATCAGGGTTGACGGAGAAAAACAGGATCTATATCTGGGCGAGAAGATCAGCGTCAAAAATCTTCTCAAATTAGCTCTGATCGAGTCTTCTAACGATGCTGCCTACGCCCTAGCTGCTTATAGCAGGTCGCGCGGTATTGATTTTGTCGGAGCGATGAATGTGAAGGCGGGAGAGCTGGGCATGGCCGATTCTTATTTTACTGATCCGGCCGGATTGGATGACGGGGCTTACTCAACTGCGCAAGATCTGATAAAATTAGCGGTGTATTCTCTAAATTATCCGGAGATATGGGATATATCAGCGGAGAAAACAGCGATTATTGAATCCAGCGATGAGAAAATAAAACACTCCATAACTAGTACCAATCGTTTGCTAGGTTTGGTGAAAGATATAATCGGCGGTAAAACCGGATATACTGACGGAGCATTAGAATGTCTTATCCTGGTAGCCAGTGTTCCTGGTTATCCGTCAAAAATTATCAGCGTTGTTCTGGGCTCCAGCGACAGGTTCGGCGATACCCAGAAATTGGTTGAGTGGACGAGACAAGCATATAGCTGGGAATGATTAGAGGTGATTAGTGGTTAGTGATTAGAAAATCTATTCTAACACTAGTCACTAGTCACTAGTCACTAATTTGGTCGAGGGAGTTTTTACAATTTTCAATGTTGTCCGAATTTTTTCCATGGCGATGATGGCTTTTTTTGTTGTTCTTGCGATTACTCCGCTTTGGACAAAGATTCTTTACAAATACCGCCTGGGTAAAGGAGTGGTCCGCCATGACAATGCCCCGATCTTTTCGGAGCTCCATAAAAAGAAAGTCGGCACTCCGACTATGGGCGGAGTGGTCATATGGGCCACCGTTATAATTTTAACTGTTGGTTTTTGGGCTTTTTCAAGACTTTACCCCGATACAAATATCGGGAGTATAAATTTTCTTTCTCGAGGGCAAACTTGGGTGCCCTTCGCCGCTTTTATTGTGGCCGCCATGCTGGGCTTGGTTGACGATATATTGGGGGTATTTCGGATTGGCCCGGGAGGCGGGGGATTGAGAATGCGTGACAGGCTGGTAATGTATGCTCTTGTGGGCGCTGGCGGAGCCAATCCGAAATACCC
>Ga0209542_10007658_pt1 | contig 20453 bp, 18 predicted proteins | sample RifCSPhighO2_01_FD_184028 | JGI IMG/M metagenome (GOLD analysis project Ga0209542, IMG submission 184028) | Soil microbial communities from Rifle, Colorado - Rifle CSP2_plank highO2_0.1 (SPAdes) (version 2) | ecosystem: Environmental > Terrestrial > Deep subsurface > Rock core/Sediment ...
GGCTGAATATAATCCGGCTTCAGAAGCTGAAAAAAAATGTTTAACAAGTACTATGTCGGTAGTCATAATTAATGCCAATCCTAAAATTGAAATAAAGGTGGTTAAAGAATATGAAAACAATCCTTTCCAGGGAAACTCTAGTTTATTAGGAATTTTTTTTAAGTATCTCCTTAGAGGATAAAAAGTTAAAATATAGGTTAGCCCCAAACCAAAAAGAATAGCAAACATCACTCCATTTAGTTTAAAACCTAAGAAAACTACCAGGAATCCAAAAATTAATCTTGTTAAAGATTGTGACAAAAGACTTATTGAATAAAAAGTGAAGTTTAAAAGACCCTGCAAAACCCCATTATTAATGGTTAGAAAGAAGCTTATTGCAATGAGTGCTGCTAAAATTATGACTGGTAGATTATGATTCAACTTTAAGAAATCAGCAATATATTTACTAGAAAAAGCAAAAGTAATAAAAAATAATCCACTTACCAAGAAAAATTTATTTGTTAACCCCAAAAGAAGCTCGTTGATTTTAGTGTTTTCGCCTTTAGCTTTAAAGTCGGCTGTAAATTTCACTACTACTGTACCTAAAGCAAGGGTAACTACACTAGTTAAATTTAACAATGAAAGCAAACTAGCTAATTCTCCGTAAAGATTCGGACCTAGAAACCTACCCATAATTGGATTAAATAAATAATTAAGAAAACCGCTTAGAAAAGAGGCTAAAAAAAGGATTATGCTTCCCTGACCAACCTTAGTTTCAAATAATTTACTTAAAATCACTTTTGGAGATATCATTTTTTTCTCAACCAAAATAGAGATTTTTTGAAAAGTAAAAGGTATGAATTAATTAAATTTAAATTATAGATCATACTCGAGGTTCCGTGAAGGCGGTTGTGAAGGACTATTGGGATCTCAGCAATTTTAAAGCCATCGGCTTTCGCTTTAACCACAGTTTCCAACTGAACCCCAAAAGTCTTTTCCTCTAAATTTATTTTTTCAAAAACTTCTCTCCTTCCTGCTCTAAAACCACAGGTAAGGTCGGTAACTTTAATTCCTAAAATTAATTTGCCAAAAAAATTTCCTATTGTACTTATAGCGGCTCTTACAAAGGCCACTCCTTCCATTCCCCCTCCTTTAACAAAGCGGCTACCCAAAACAAGATCATAACCTTCTCCAATTTTGCTAATAAAGAGAGGTATATATTTTGGGTCGTTAGATAAATCTCCTTCCATTAAAACTAGATAATCAAATTCTCTTTTTAGAGCTTCCTTTATACCAAGTTTCAAAGCTTGGGCCATACCTTGATTGGGGGTTAAGCTTAAAACATGCAAAAATCCATATTCTTGCGATAGTTTCTGCAGGGACTTTAAAGTATTATCGCTACTACCATCATTTATAGCGATGACTTCTAGGTTAATCTCAAATTTGTTTTTTATATCGGCTATTTTTTCGAAAAGTGGGGGGATGTTTTTTTCCTCATTAAACATTGGAACAATAACGGCTACTTTCTTTTTCATAAATAATCCAGTAAGTACCTGACAATTTTTTTGGCGGCGGTACCATCTCCGTAAGGATTTTTTTTATTAATCATTTTTTTATACTCGCTTGAATTGTTTAAAAGAGTCGCGGCGGCTTTAAAAATATTATTTATATTTGTACCAACCAGTTTTGCCGCCCCAATCTCTATTATTTCCGGTCTTTCAGTTTTATTTCTAATTACCAACACTGGTTTGTTTAAAGACGGCGCTTCTTCTTGAATACCGCCAGAATCCGTCATCACAAAGTAGCAATTTTTAAAAAGATAAACAAAATCCTCGTAAGAGAGGTTGTCGAGCAAAGTAACTTTAGAGGCTTTCCCTAAAATTTCTCTAGCCAAACTTTGAACGTTTGGGTTGGGGTGTACTGGGTAAATAATCCTTATATTAGGAAACTCTTTTGAAATCTTGCTTATTGCCTCAAAAATATTTTTCATCTGTTCACTTAAATAACTTTCCCGACGGTGGGTAGTAAGTAAAATTATTTTTTCGTTTAGGCTAATCTTTTTGAGGATTTCGTTTTTTATTTCAAATTTTTTGCCTAAAACAAAGTGCAAGGCATCTATACCAGTATTACCAGTAACGAAAATCCTTTTTTCCTCAATACCCATTCTTAGTAGGTTCTTCTTTGACCCGATACTTGGCGCAAAACAGAAATCGGCCATCAAATCAACTAAGCTTCTATTTACTTCTTCTGGATAAGGATTGTCTTTATCGAAGGATCGCAAGCCCGCCTCGATATGAGCTAATTTGATTCTTGTATAATAAGCGGTCAATGAGGCTGCAAGTGTTGTTGTGGTATCACCTTGAACAAGCACAAGATCTGGTTTTTCTTTTTTTAAAATTCTCTCAACCCCAATAAATTCATTAGTTAAAGTCTCACCCAAACTCTGGTTTTCTTTCATAATATTGAGATCATAGTCAGGATTAATACCAAAAGTTTGCAGGGGCAAATCTAACATTGCTCGATGTTGGCCAGTAACAAGAATGATTGTTTTAACCTTATTAGGAATTTTGTTTAGCTCTAAAATTACCGGCGCGATTTTTATTGCCTCCGGTCTAGTTCCAAAAACCGAGATAATTTTAATCACTTTTATTTTTCTCCTTGCGGCAGTATCTTATAAACCGATATTTTATTAGGAATTTTCTTATGAAAAGGGTAATTAGGCTGCCAATCCTCAAAGATTTTAATTGGCTGGTGTAAACCTTTTATGGGTGACATAGCGCTTTCTCGAGCAGAACTATTAATTAAATCTGCCGAGTAGTTTTCTTCCAGGATTACAAAACCTCCTTCTCTCATAATTTTATTTAATGATGGTACGTCGATCTTCTCATAAAGGCTTCCTTTTTTTCCACTATAACTAGTGCTATCCGCTAATCCACCACTAAGCCAGGTTATTTTATAAGTACCAATAGGATCTACAAAGGCACTGGCCCAATAATTACTAAAAACCCATTCGTCTTTACGCTGCTGCCTAACAAAATCTCCCACCTGTTCAACTATAGTATGGTTAGTTGATTTAATAGCTAACCAAGAGGAAGGAAATATTAAATTAACGATCGAAATAAGAACTAGTGGTGTTGACCACCAAACTTTAGACCCCATCACCTCAAGAATCTTACCCAAGCAGATACCGGCAAACACCGCAATAAAAGGAGTTAATATCATAAAATAGCGCGGACCGATCAGATTGGCTCTTAAAACAAAAAAAGCGATTAATAAAAAACCAACAAAAAAAATCCAAATTTTTTTTATTCTTAAACTAAAAAATAAATAAGCTACACCTAAAATAAATAAAATTAATATTGGCCAGCTTAAATATTCGGAAAGGTTCGGTAGTAACAATTTTAAGGCGGCAAAGGTAGTTTTATCTTGACCGAAAGATAATATATATCGCAGTTGTGTTCTAAATTCTAAGGGGTCGTGAGAGTAAATAAGAATTATTGGAGGGAAAACAACGAAAAAACTCGTAAGAAGTATAACTGCCTGAATTTTAGCTAGTCTATACCACTCTTTAACGCTGAGAAGAAATCGTATTCCTTTGTTTTGTAGTTGCCTAAGAGCAATAAAGGTAAAAATAATTACCGGTAGTACAATAAAAGGCAGGGCAGTGTATTTTGTTAAAACTGCGGCTGCTAGAAAAGTCCCGCTGATAGCCGCCCATTTTTCACTTTTACCACTTACTGCCTTATCAAAACTAAAAATAAAAGCAATCACAAAAAAAGAAAGCAAGCTCTCAAGTAAACCAAGTCTTGAATAGAAAACAGACAGAGGTAGCATACTAAAAACTAACGCCCCTGCTAAACCAGTAATAGTAGCAAATTTTTCTTTTAAGTACCAGTAAATTACTAAGGCTAACAGCAGACTTGCTAACCAAGAAACTAATCTCACTGCTAAGTATTGGACTGGGAAGATAAAACTTAAAGGCAATGCTAAATAGTGAAATAAGGGTAAGGAGTGTAAAAAAGGCGTACCGTCAAACTGCGGGTAAGGGGAACTACGTAGATTGCGAACGACATCTACATAATTTCTTTCATCTGGTTCTCCAAGGACAAAACCACCATCTAACTTCAAAATTTTGATTAAATTTATTAATAAAATTAAAGCGATAAATAAATTTTCCGGCACTACAATTTTTTTGAGTCTCATCTGTGATTAAACTTAATCGTAAAAATATCCCACAAAACCATTAATTCTTTAAAAAATCGCATTCTGGACTTTCCGTCAGTGGACCACATAACTGGCACTACTGCAATATTCATTCCGGCTCTTTTTGCCAAATATAAAATCTCAACATCGAAGGCGATTCTTTTGATTGTTTGCTTTCGGAACAGTTTTTTAGCAACGTCCGCTTTATACATTTTAGTACCGGCTTGAGTATCCCTAATCCCATTTATAACGAAAACGTTTACTAGCTTTGAAAATATTTTACCAACTATTCTTCGAATTAAGGGTTGGCTAAACCTCATATCTTTACCGTCGGGATGAATTCGGCAAGATATTGCTAAATCAGCACCGACTTCTAATTCTTTTAGAAGTTTATCGGTTTCGACCATTGGTGTAGAAAGATCAGCATCTTTAGTGAGGATATATTTGCCTTTTGCGACCAAAACACCTCTTTTTACCGCCCAACCCTTACCATAATTTTTTCCCTGTTTCAAAATTTTTAAATTTTTAAGTTTCTTTTTTAAATCCTGCAAAAGTCTAACTGTACCATCGCTACTTCCGTCATCAATCACTATTACCTCAAAATTTTTTCTTTTTTTGGTAAAATACTTATATATTTGTCTTACAGTATTTTCAATTCTTTTTTCTTCATTAAAGGTTGGTATTACTATTGAAAATTCCATTTTTAAAGAGGGCGTGGCTTGCAATTATTTTATCTAAAAGTATAGCATACAACCGTACTTTGAAATATATTTATCAATTTATTTAATTAAAAGCTATAATTATTTGGATCAGCCGTACTAAAAAAATAAAATTATGCGAGTAACCGTAGTTATACCTACCTATAATGAAAGGAGTAATATTGAAAAAATCGTCCCGTTAATTTTTTCATTGCTCAAAGAAGTAAGTATTGTTGTTGTTGATGATAATTCATTAGACAAAACAGCTTCCGCTGTTTTAAAATTGCAGAAGAATTATTCCAATTTACATTTGATCGCTCGAAGAAAAAAAACCGGCAGAGGGTCCGCAGTACTAGAAGGTTTTAAATACGCGTTTCAGAAAATTAAAACCGACATTTTTATTGAGATGGATGCGGATTTATCTCATGATCCGAATGAATTACCAAGACTAGTAAAAATGTCTAACCCCCGAACGGTAATATTGGCTTCTAGATATCTACCAGAGAGTAAAATACTCGACTGGCCAATAATAAGAGTACTATCAAGTAAAATTGCCAATTTTTTAATTGGAGCTGTTTTAGACCTACCTGTTATTGACAACACTAACGGTTACCGCTGTTACCAAAAGGAAGCAATTAAAATACTTTTGACCTATAATTTTGTTAGTCGAGGCTATATTTTGCTTTCAGAATCAGAAAAAATACTGTATGATCGTGGTTTTGAATTAATTGAAATCCCCACCATATTTCGCAATAGAATAAGAGGAGAATCAAAGGCTTCGATATCAGAATTTTTTTATTCCCTCTACCTTTTATTTAAAATCAGATTATATAGTAAATTGAGGTCAAAACAAATTAATAATTCAAGAAACCTTATTAATTCTTAACCGAGGATAATAATGCGTCTTTTAATTCAAAAAATTAAAGATAATAATATTTTTTATTTTTTACTACTTTTTATCATACTTTTTATTACCTACTTTAAATTAATAAAGGGATTAAATAGCTATACCTTTAATAATGATCTAGGTTCTAATTGGATTTATGAGGACCATATAAAGAAAAGCATTAGCCAGTTTGGTCAGTATCCTTTGTGGATAAATTCTTTTTTTAGTGGGTTTCCGATAGATGCAAGCAATTTAGCAGCTCTTTTTTACCCATTAAATCTGATATTTATTCTCGTTCCATTAAAAATAGGTTTTAATTTTCTAACCTTACTTCACGTTTATTTAATTGGGATTTTCAGTTTTCTTCTTAGTTATTATGGATTTCGGCAATCGAAAGCAGCTGCTTTTATTGTTTCAATATCAATAATGCTCGGTCCTAAACTTATGAATCATAACTACTTTGGTCATATAAATTTGATCGAATCTACTCCTTGGCTTATCCTTTCAATCTTACTTTTTATTAGAAGTATTGAGAAAAAAAGTATCTACTTAGCGATTAGTTGTGGCCTAAGTTTAGCTCTGGTGATTACTGTTTTTTCAATTTTTTATGTTTATGCCTTATTTTCTCTAATTATCTATTTATTTATTCACCTGATCTGGAATATTTATCACAGAAAACCCTTAAAGGAACAATTTAAAGGATTGCTTTTCCCTTCTATTACTTTGCTATCTTCTTTTATCTTTAGCTCTGCTTTTCTTATTTCCTTTCTAATTTTTTCCTCTCAGTCCCTCAGAACTAAACTTGGTTTTTGGGAAGGTGCCTTTCCTTCTATTTTCAGAGATAATTTAATTCAATTACTTTATCTCTTCCCCCACCGTTTCCATGACTCCGAAACATTAATTTACATAGGTATACCAACTCTATCTTTAGCTATTTTAGGTTTAATCACTAATTATAAAAAGAAGAAGGTGATCTTTCTCTTATTTTTAGCTTTTTTTGCTCTTACTGTTTCTTTCGGTGCTAATGAGATCTTTTACAAAATTTACTATCGACTCATACCAATTTTTCAATTTATGAGAGCGCCGCTACGAATTTGGATATTGTTTATCATTAGTATAGGTCTTCTTGCAGGTTATGGGACTGATTACCTGATTAATAAATTCCAACGTAAAAAAATGATCATTATTTTTTCTTTAATCCCATTAATATTTACCTCTCTTTGGATTTATAACCGCGATTATTTAAAATTCACTGATTATACTTCTAAATCAGTAGATAATCTAACCTTGGTACCACGCGATCAAGGAAGGATTTATTGTTTGAATAATTGTTTTGCTACTGCGGAAGGTTTAAGCAGAGACTACGAGTTTTCAAGCGGGGGAGAAGTTGTTCTTTTAAACGACTACTATAGTTTTATGCGTCTTGCCGGTGGTTTTCAATACAACAGCTATTCAATATCAGTACCACCTTACCAAGTTTTTGACGAAAAAGGAATTTTTTTTGAAAAACAGAAGCCAAATCCTAAGCTTCTGGGTCTATCAAATACAAGATATATTATTTCACGTTATGAACTACAAGATAAGGATTTAAGGTTATTACATCAGAAAGATGAATTTTATCTCTATGAAAATTCACTTGTTTTACCCAGAGTTTTCTTGGTACCTAATGCTTCATATTATCGGTCGCTTAATCAACTCCTAGAAGCCGATTTTAAAAAAGAAGTTCTAATTGAAGGTGAAGGTAAAAATGTTAAAAATCCGGGAGAATTTAAGGAGCTCAAATTTGAATATTATTCGCCTAACAAATTAATTGTTAATGCTAAACTTGAAAATAATGCTTATTTGGTAGTTAGTGATACTTTTTATAGCGGTTGGAAGGCTTATGATAATAGTACTAAGATTCCTATTTATAAAGCGAATGGGATTTTTAGAACAGTTGCTCTAAAGGCTGGAGATCACAAGATTGTTTTTGAATATTTTCCAGATTGGCTAAAAATCGGTTTGGCTGTTTCGAGTTTATCTGCAGCTGCATTCTTAGGTTATAGCTTTGTTCTGTTAAGCAAGAAACTCCAAATAGGTGGCCGGGGTTAGAAACGCTAATTATTTAAACGATCTTTCGGAAATATTCCATTGTTTTTTGCAAGCCACTCTTCAAAGGTACTTTTGGCTGCCAACCAAGAAGACGTGTTGCTTTAGAAATATCTGGTTTTCTTCTTTTAGGGTCATCTTCCCACTCATTCTCAAATTCTATTTTTGAATTTGAACCCAAAGATTCAATAACAATTTTGGCAAATTGCTCAACACCATACTCGTCTGGATTCCCTAAATTAAACACTTCTCCAGCTGTTCCCTTTTTATTCATCGCCAAAACTAATCCCTCTACTAAATCATAGATATAACATAAACTTCTCGTATTTTTTCCATCCCCATAAATTGGAAGAGGTTTATTTTTTAAAGCTCTCATAATAAAATTAGGCACCATTCTCCCCTCTTCAAGGTGCATTTTTGGACCGTAGGTATTAAAAATTCTAATAATCCGCACGTCAAGTTTATATTTTTTGTAATAGGCTGTTACTAGGGCTTCCCCAAATCTCTTACCCTCGTCATAGCAAGATCTAATTCCAACAGGATTTACGTTTCCGAAATAGCTTTCTTTTTGAGGGTGTTCTTTTGGATCACCGTAGACTTCACTTGAAGAAGCGTACAAAAATTTAGCGCGATATTGCAAGGAGAGTTTTAGCAAGTTGTAAGTACCTAAACTGTTTGCAAGAAGGGTTTCAATCGGGTACTTCAAATAATGGGAAGGGTCGGCCGGAGAAGCTAAGTGATAAATTTGATTAATCTTACCAAAACCGTTTAAAGAAAAAGGTTCTCCTACATCTTTTTTTAAAAAATTAAATTTTTTATTTTTTTTAAACTCCTCTACATTAGACTGCGAACCAGTAATTAAATTATCAACACAAACAACACTGTTTCCCTCTTTCAATAATTTTTCGCAAAGATGAGAACCGATAAAACCGGCTCCGCCACTAACTAATATCTGCATTTCTTCTTCCCATCCCCATATAAATAAACCCCGCTTCTTTTATTTTTTTGTGGTTGTAAATATTTCGACCGTCCAAAATAATCGGTTTTTTCATTATTTTAGATATTTTAGCTAAATCCAGTTCTTTAAATTCATTCCATTCGGTAACAATACAAAGTGCGCTTGAACCAACCGCTGCTTCGTAAGCATTAGAAGTAAAAATTACATCCTTTAAATAGTTTTTGGCATTCTTGGTTGCTACCGGGTCGTAAGCTTTAATTTTTGCACCTTGCGAAAGCAGCCTATTAATAATCTTAACTGAAGGTGCTTCTCTCATATCATCAGTATTTGGCTTAAATGAAAGACCTAAGATCGTGATTATTTTTCCTTTTACTTGATTATTTAAAGATTTTCTTATTTTTTCCACAAAATTATCTATTTGATTTTCGTTAATTTCATCAACTGCTTTTAAAAGCTTAAAATTAAAGCCGTATTTTTTTGCCATATCAACAAAAGCTAAAACATCTTTTGGAAGACAACTACCACCGTAACCAACTCCTGGTGAAAGATACGTATGACCAACTCTGCGATCAAGACCAGCACCCCAAAGTACAGTATCGGCCTCTGCACCAACCTTTTCGCTCAAATTCGCAACACTGTTAGCAAAAGAAACTTTGGTTGCCAAAAAAGAATTAGCTACGTATTTTATCAATTGGGCACTTCGCAAATCGCAAATTATCCTCTCGCCACTTATGTGTTTGTGTAGATCAAGTAAGATATCTGCGGCTTTTTTGCTTTTTGTGCCGATTACAATTCTGTCGGGACGGCGACTATCAGCAATCGCACTACCTTCTCTTAAAAATTCTGGACAAGAAGCTAATTCAAACTTCGATTTTGAGAATTTCTTGATTATTTTTTCAATATCCTCTTCAACCCCAATCGGTACGGTACTTTTTATAGCTATTAGAGAATAGCCTTTTAGGTGTTTGGCTGTTTCTTTTACGGCCGAGTATAATTGGGTTAAATCTACCTCACCGTCTCCAAGTGGTGGTGTGCCAACGCAAATAAATATAACTTTGCTTGAAGGAATTGCCACTTCGTGACTAGTGGTAAAAAAAAGTCGCCTTCTTTCCAAATTTCTTTTTATTAAATCATCTAACCCGGGTTCAAAAAAGGGGAGTTTTGCGGCTTTTAAATTTTCAATTTTTTCTTTGTCAATATCAATACAATAGACTTTATGACCAAAATCCGAAAAAATACCAGCGGTTACGAGACCAACATAGCCGGCGCCAATAATTGTTATCTTCATAATTTACTTTGTGCATAATTTTACCATACAAAAGGGAAAAAATGAATTCTATCTAACAGTGACTGACTTTGCGAGATTTCGAGGCATATCTGGATCCAAATTCTTTTTTAAGGCTATATAGTAGGCTAGAAGTTGGGCCGGAACAGTGTTCACAATAACCGAAGCTTCCGCCACATCAGATGTTGGCAAATAGTAATCAAATACTTCATTATTTGCTGGTCCAACACCAATAATATAACCTCCTCTAGACTTGATTTCGATCGCATTTGAAAGAATCGCCTCCTTAGTTTCGTCATTTGGCACAAATACTATTGTCGGGGTTCCCTTTTCGATTAAAGCAATTACCCCATGTTTAAGCTCTCCACCGGCAAACCCTTCACTATGGATGTAAGAAACTTCTTTAAGTTTTAAAGTCGCCTCTAATGCCGCTGCATAAGAGAGACCCCGACCAATAATATAAACGTGTTCCTTGTGATAAATTTTATTAGCCAATTTTCTTATTTTTTCCAGATATTTATCTTTCAACATCTCTTCAATATTGCCAGCCGCTTTTATAAGAATTTCTTTAGCGCTATTTCCTTCATTATTCATTTGATAAACTAGAAAAATCAGTATTGAAACCATGGCAATAAAGCTTTTTGTCGCGGCCACCGCCTTTTCCGGTCCTGCCCCCAAAGGAATTTTATAATCAGCTAGACGGTAAAGGGTTGATCCTAAAACATTGGTCAAGACGACCACTTTTACTCTTCTCTTTTTAGCTACCACTGCCGGTTCCACAACATCAATTGTCTCCCCACTTTGGGATAAAGCAATGATAAGGCTGTTTTTATTCAGATAGTGTTCTAAATAATTAAATTCACTACCAATTGAAAAATTAACATGCAAATTGGCAATTTTTGAAAAAAGATATTGTCCAGCTAAAGCAGCGTAAGAAGCGCTACCGCAGCCAATAAAAAAAGTTCCTCTTGCTTCTTTAATAATTTTTGAGAGCTGCCCAATTTGTTTTGAATAGTTTTTAGCGATATTACGAATAACTTTTGGCTGCTCATGAATCTCTTTGATCATAAAATGTCGATAACCTTCTAATTTAGCTGACTCTATTTTCCAATCTAATCTTCTGATTTTTAGTTGCTTTTTTCTACCATTTAAATCAAAAATCTGCCATCCCTTCGCAGTGAGAGAAGCGATATTATTATCTTCCAAGAAAATTACTTTTTTAGTATGGGGTAGCAGTGCGCTTGGATCAGAAGCTAAGAAATTTTCGTTTTTACCAATGCCCAAAACTAGAGGTGTGCCGTTTTTTACGGTGATAATTTGACCATTATTTGAAAGAAGAACAATGGCATTTAGCCCTTTAAGCTTCAAGAAGGTTCTTTTTGTAGCTTCAAGTAAATTTGCTCCCTTGTTTTTTTCTTCTTCGATTAAATGAACGATGATTTCCGTATCGGTGCCTGATAAAAGCCGGTGATGTTTAAGTTTTGAACGAAGAACTAAATAATTTTCAACGATGCCGTTGTGAATTAAAGCGAGATCGCCTTGACAAGAAAGATGGGGATGAGCGTTAGCGGTTGTTACCCCGCCATGAGTTGCCCAACGGGTATGACCTATTCCGCAATTGCTACTTGGTAAACTGTTCTTGCCTTCCCCAATTTTTCCGACATGTTTCTCAACTTTTAAGTTGCTTTGTTTTTTTGACCCGTTCGTAACGGCCACTCCCCAACTATCATAACCCCGATACTCTAAATCTTTTAAACCATTGATAATTATTCGAGGCGCTTTTTTTTCAATACCAGAAAAACCGAAAATTCCGCACATTTTAAGACTATTTTAATATTCTATACAAAACAATTGCCAATTTTGTTGGACTATGCCTAATAAGACTACGTTTTAGGGTATCGCCCTCAATTTTTTTGACTGGGCTCGTCCCCAAAAGATCGGTTCTTATAATTACATAATGATTTTTCTCCAAATTATCAATCACTGGGTAACCCTTTTCCAATTTATATCTTTCTAAAATATCGGCTGGTAGTTTTTCTTTATTTATAAGGATAAAATCCAATTTTGCTCCTAAGTATTTTTCTATTTCTTTAACGTGTTCACGAGCCCCAAAATCATCAGTTTGACCAAATTTTGTCATCAAATTAACAATATAAGCTTTCTTTGCTTTTGATTTTCTAATTTGCTCCGCCATTCCTTCCACACAAAGGTTAGCGATAAGGGAAGTGAATAAATCACCCGGTCCTAAAACAATTAAATCGGCTTCTTGAATTGCCCTAAGCGCACTCGGAAAAGCTTTAGCCTTTGGTTCTAACCAAACCTTTTTTATTCTTTTTGTTTTTCTAAATTTAGGTTCGTCAATATTGTGCTCTCCTCTTATAATTTCGCCATCGTTGTAAGCCGCTACTAAATGGGAATCGTCTAAAGTTACCGGCAAAACATTACCTTTAACGTTAAAAATCTTAGAAATAGCGTCTACAGCCTTATCCATCCTGCCGGTTGTTTTCGTAAGGGCACCTACAAAAAGGTTGCCAAAATTGTGACCTTCTAAACCACTGCCGTTGGTAAAACGGTAGTCAAAAAGTTTTCGAAGTGCTAAATTTGTGTTTATATCTATACTTAAAGCAACAATTGCTTGGCGAATATCTCCTGGTGGTAAAGTACCTAATTCGTCTCTAAGTCTTCCCGAAGAACCCCCAGAATCCATCATCGTAACAATTGAAGTTAAATTTACTGATAAGTTTTTCATCCCCACCAAAACAGTATAGGAACCAGTCCCACCACCAATTACGACAACTTTAGGGGTAGTTTTTTTCTTTTGAATCATTTTCGCACGGATCGCCCGCAAGTATAAACTAAAAACTACTGCAAATCAACTCTTTTGAGACTTATAAAAGTCAATCGTTTTCCTTAAACCTTCCACTAAGAGAACTTTTGGTTCCCAGCCGATTTCCTTCCTTATTTTTGAGGAATCAGCCCAAAGTTCGGAAACATCCCCAGGACGTTCTCCCAAGTCTTGGATCTTGATTTTATAACCAATTATTTTTGAAATGGCTGCAACTAAATCATTCACTTTTGTACCTTTACCAGTACCAACATTGTAAATTTTTAAACCCTCTTCTTGAATGGTCTTAACATGAGCTTGCGCTAGATCTTCTACGTAGATGAAATCCCTTACTTGCTCACCCTTCCAGTAAAGAGGAATCGGTTCTTTATTAATGGCGGCTCTAATAAAATTAGGTATAGCGTGAGTTTCGGGTATATGGAGTTCGTTTGGTCCATACGGATTAAAGTACCTTAAAATAACCGCGTTTAACCACCCCTCTTTATGTTCCAGCCCAATTAATTTTTCCATTTCTAACTTAGTCTGACCATAAGGCGAAGATGGCGTCTTTAAGGGAGAATTTTCAGTTAGGGGTAATTTATCGGGGTTTCCGTAAACTGTTGCTGAAGATGAAAAAATTATTTTGCTAACACTGCTTTTTTTCATGGCGGTAAGTAAAGATTTAGTACCTAAACAGTTATTTTCATAATAAAGCTTTGGTTTTTCAACTGATTCAGGAACAATAATAAAAGCCGCCATGTGGATAACTGCTGTCACACCTTCCAGGTAAAACTGCAGTTTATCTTCCTCTTGAATTGACCCTTTTACAAAAAAGGCTCTTTTATCTACTAAGTGCCTAAAACCGCGCGATAAATTATCATAAACAATCACCTCGTGGTTTTTGTCCAAAAGCTGCCTAGTTACGTGAGAACCAATAAATCCTGCTCCACCAGTTACTAATATCTTCAAAAAACCATCTCCTTTCTGATTTCTGGCAAAACGCTGCTAATTCCTCTAACTTCTAAGTTATGCTTATTTTTAAGGTTACTTGAATCTAAACAACTTTTTTTAGGTTGTTTGGCGATTCTTCCAGATTCTTTTAAAAACATCTCTAAACTTGTTTCTGTTATCAATTTTTCTTCTAACCCAAAAATTTTACTAATAAGTTTTCCCATATCAAAAAAGGTTATACACTCTCTACCGCCGCTATGATATAAACCAAAAATATTCCTTTTAATAACTGAAAAAATAATTAAAGCTAAATCATCAATAAATGTTGGCGTTATAAATTGATCAGAGACTAATTTTAAACTCTTACCAGTAGTTAAGGATTTTAATATGAAACGAAAGAAATCGGATTTTGGTTCAAATTTTGCTCGGTATGGGTAGGAAATCCTTAGAATAGTGTAGGTCGCTGCGTTTTTCAAGACTTCCTCTTCTCCTTTTAGCTTTGTAAAACCATAATAATTTATTGGATTTGTTTTGTCTTCTTCTTTAAAATTACCGTTTCTACCGTCAAACACGTGGTCAGTAGACAAAAAAATTAGTTTTGCTCCTACTTTTTTTGAAAGAGCCGCAATATTTTTAGTACCAAGACAATTAATCTCATAGGCTAAATTTTTTTCTCGTTCGGCCCCATCGACATTAGTATAGGCCGCTAAATGTAGAATCCAATCAGGTTCATATTCGAAAAAAGCCTTTTCAATTTTTTCAATGTCTCTGATATCAGCATTTACGTGGAAAGCGTTTTTAAACTCTTCTTTTTTAAGTTCATCTGAAAGGGTAATTATCTCCCAATTTTTCGGTGCTAGTTCCAGGATTCTCGATCCAATCAGCCCATAAGCTCCGGTTATTAGAACCTTCATAAATTTCTACCTTATTGAACCTTAAAGTAGTCGGCAAATGGTTTTCTCTTAAGTTTTTTCCACCAACTTGGGTTTTTTTGATACCATTTAATGGTTGCTTCAAGAGCTTTATCGAAACTGTTTTTTGGTTCCCAACCAAGCTTTTTGATTTTGCTTCCATCCAAAGCGTAACGTCGATCATGACCAGGACGGTCTCTAACAAACTCAATTAAAGATTCGTCCTTTTTTAAAACTCTCAAAATCTTTTTCGCTAAATCAATATTCATATATTCGTTATCAGCGCTAATTAAATAAGTTTCTCCGATCTTACCCTTTTCTAGGGTAGTCATAACTGCAGACGTGTGATCTTCCACAAAAAGCCAGTCTCGGGTGTATTGACCGTCTCCATAAATTGGAATTTTTTTATTTTCAAGAGCATTGGTGATTGAAAGCGAAACAAATTTTTCCGGATATTGGTATGGACCAAAATTGTTTGATGAATTTGTAATTATAATTGGCAACCCGAAAGTTACAAAATAAGCTCTCACTAAATGATCAGCGGCCGCTTTCGAAGCAGCGTAAGGGCTACCTGGTTTGTATGGTGATTTAACCGTGAATTTTTCCTTAGAATTTAAAGGAAGAAAACCAAAAACTTCATCCGTACTGATGTGATGAAACCTCTTAATTCTATTTTTTAGGGCAAAGTCAAGTAAAGTTTGGGTACCTAAAACATTAGTTTTGATAAACACTTGCGGATCTAAAATTGAGCGATCAACGTGAGTTTCCGCGGCAAAATGAAAAACTACTTCCACGCCTTTCATTAATTTATTAACTAAACTCGCGTCGCCAATATCACCTTTTATAAACTCAAAATTTTTTCTTTCCTTTATTTCTTTTAAGTTCCCAAGGTTACCGGCATAGGTTAATTTATCTAAAACCACCACTTGGTTCTTTGGGTATTTGCGAACAAAGGTTCGCACAAAATCGCTACCCATGAAACCAGCACCGCCAGTAACCAGTATTTTCACTTAACTACCCCTTTATCCAGTTCTTCTTGCGTATATTCGATTTGTTCATCTAAAAGAGCCGGGTCATAGGGAGGGTCTGGATAATTAATAAGCCAGGATTCTTCGGAAGCAATATTTTGTAGCCCAGTTGGTACTAAGGGTGGGACAAATAGTCTTTGAGGTTTATTTGCGTCTAAAATATATTCTTTTCGTACGTAACGGCCTCCGTCTCTAAGGTATAAAATTATTTTCATCTTACCTTTAATGCAAACATAGGTAGCGGACCGAATACGATGAAGATGATAGCCTTTGAAACCGCCAGTTTTTACGGCTGAAAGATAAAGAAGAGTTTTGTTACCTTTTTTAAAAAGTTCGATTAAAAAACCATTTTCCTCTCCTTTTTGATCAAATGTAGGTACTTTTTTACAATCCTCAATTTCGTCTTTATTAACTTTCATCTCAACCCATCTTTTTCACTAATTGTAATTTTTTCCTAAAGAACTTCTGGAAATTGTAATCGAAAAGGAAGGTATCATTTTACTTAAAAAAATAAAAATTTAACTTTAAAGTCTACGATTTCGTTGTTCAAACTTCAAATCGGCATTTACCATCATCTTAACTAACTCCTTAAAACTAACTTTAGGTTTCCAATTTAAAATTCTTCTTGCTTTCGTCGCGTCACCAACTAAGTAGTCAACCTCTGCCAATCTAATTAATTTTTTATCCGCTACTACACACCTATTCCAATTCTTAATTCCCACGTGTTCAAAGGCCGCCTCAACAAAATCTCTTACCGAATGGCTTTTCCCCGTGGCAATTACAAAATCCTGGGGGCTTTTTTGCTGCAGGGTTAGCCACATTGCTTCAACATAGTCGAGTGCATACCCCCAATCTCTTTTTGCTTCTAGATTCCCTAGGTGTAAATCTTTTTGCAATCCTAATTTAATTCTGGCAACACCATTACTTATTTTTCTGGTAACAAATTCTAATCCTCTTCTCGGTGATTCGTGGTTAAAGCAAATACCGCTAACAGCGTATAGCCCATAAGACTCCCGGTAGTTTACCGTAATCCAATGACCATAAACTTTGGCAACTCCATAGGGACTTCTTGGATAAAAGGGGGTTTTTTCGTTTTGGGGAGCTTCTAAGACCCTGCCAAACATTTCGGAACTAGAAGCTTGGTAAAACCGGGCCGTGGGTTTTATTAACTTTATTGCTTCTAAAACTCTTGTTACTCCAAGAGCAGTAAATTCTCCAGTTAAAACTGGCTGGTTCCAAGAGGTAGGAACAAACGACTGGGCCGCTAGGTTATAAACTTCGTCAGGATCGCTTTCTTTAATCGCATTAGTGAGGGAGTGTTCATCGAGTAAATCCCCTTGGAGAAGGGTAATTTTTTCAATAATATGAGCGATACGCTCATAATTTGGAGTGCTGTTGCGTCTTGTTAAACCAAAAACTTGGTATCCTTTTTTTATTAGAAATTCGGCTAAGTAGGAACCGTCTTGCCCGGTAACACCAGTTATCAGTGCTTTCTTCATTTGCTTACCTTGAAATATTCTAGCGTGTCCTTCAAACTTTGGTCAATCCCAATAGTAGACTGCCAATCAGTTTGTTTCACAAATTTTGTATTATCACACAATAGATTTGGAATATCAACTGGACGTAACTTTCCGGGGTCCTGTTTTATTTTTATCTTCCTACCGCTAATATTTATTAACTTTTGTAAAATTATCCTAATTGTATATGATTTACCGCTACCTAAATTATAAACATCACCGAATTGCCCTTTTTCCAAAGCTAGCCAGTACGCCCTGGCAATATCCCTAACATCGGTAAAATCTCTTTTTACATCTAAATTACCCACGCGTACCGGCGCAGAAGTTTTATTTAAAATAATTTTAGCAATTTGGTTGGCGAAATCAGCCACCACAAACTCTGGTTTCTGTCTTGGACCGATATGATTGAAAGGTCTTATTCTAACAACTTTAATTTTATAAGAATAAAAATACTGCAAGGCTAAAAAATCTACGGCTATTTTGGAAACTGCATATGGGTTAGTCGGACGCAACGGCGTTTCTTCATTGATAGGTAAATCCTTCTCTGCCACCAAACCGTACTCTTCGGCGCTTCCAACAATTAAGACTTTACTTTCCCTGCTGTAATTTTTTATTGCTTCTAGTAAATTAAAATTAGCGATTATATTACTCTCTAAAGTCTCTTTTGGCTTTTGTAAACTGACCGCCGCCGAAGAAATACCGGCCAGGTGAAAAATAAGGTCCGGCTTAATTTTTTTGATAATTTCATCCACAAAATACCCGTCACGTAAATCACCGGCTAACAAAACTAATTTGTCTTTGCGGGCGGCTATATTTTCGATATTTTTTTCTTCAAGAACCGTCCCCGAAATTTTTAGATTTCTAAAGGTGAGAAGAAGATCGACGAGATGACTACCGGCAAAACCCGCGATTCCAGTAATAAGCACCTTCATAGAGAAATTTTACCTTTTTTTCTTGCCCAAAAAAGGTTAGAACGAAAAAGACTTTCGAAAGTACCAGAATCAGACCAAAAACCCGGCAAAACAGTGTGATTTAATTGGCCGGTTTTTAGATATAAATTATTAACATCAGTAATTTCTAGCTCTCCACGATCTGAAGGTTCGATCCTTTTAATAAAATCGAAAACTTTAGCGTCATAAATATAAAGACCGGTAACTGCCATATTTGATTTAGGGTTTTTTGGTTTCTCTTCTATTGAAATAATTTTACCGCCCTTATCAAAAACAGGAACACCAAAACGAGAGGGTTCTTGGACTTCTTTCAGAAAAATAAGGGCCCCTTCTTTAAAATTGTTGACCTCTTTTTTAATATTAGCATCAGTAGTATTGTCACCCAAAATAACTACAATTGAGCCCCCATCGGCAAAATCAGCCGCTAACGAAAGAGCGTGAGCAATACCGCCCTCATTCTCTTGGTAAGTAAATTCAAGATGATTTATACCCAACTCCTTACCGTTTTTTAAAACGTGAATAAAATGACCAGCGTGTGGTCCTCCAGTAACAACCATAATATCGCGAATTCCCGCTCGAATAAGAGTTTCGATTGGGTAAAAAATCATTGGTTTGTCGTAAACTGGAAGTAAGTGTTTGTTAGTTGCGAAGGTTAGAGGGTAGAGCCTTGTACCTTTCCCGCCAGCTAAAACCACGCCTTTCATAATTTTGCTTTATCCTTCTTTTATTATTTTCCAGGTCCAAATTGAGTTGATAAAATAATTCCAAAGCATTGCCAAAACAATTCCTACACTTTGGGCAAGTAAATAGTATACACCAAAGACTCTAGTTAAAATTAAAAAGGTAGAATAAGTAACGATTAATGACAGTAGAGAAACAATATTAAACTTTATAAGTTTTATGAGAAAGAGTGATTTTACTTTTCTTTCACTAAAAGTCCAAAAGTTATTGAAAAGAAAATTGCTAATTATTGAAAATTCAATTGCAATTGGCGAAGCAACTTCTTTTATTACTCCTATTTTTTCGGCTAGGATAAAAAGGGAACCCAAATTTACTACTACTCCAATAGTTCCGACAGTGGCGAATTTTAAGAAAGTCTCGCTTTTTTCAAACCTAATTAAGACACTATCCCAAATAAAAAGAACCCGTTCTTTAACATTGAACCCAAGTTTTGTTTCTCCTTTTTTTCGATCAATAAAATCAACTGGTACTTCTTTTATCTTTGCACCAGCGCTTATGGCCTCGTGCAAAATTCCAATTTGGAAGGAGTAGCCTTTCGTACGGATATTATCTAGATCAATTTTTCGCAAAAGCTTAGTACTAATCGCTCGAAATCCAGCGGTACAATCTTTAACTTGGTAAAGTCCGGCTAAATATCGGGCGACCAAATTAGCTACCTTAGTGTTTAGCTTACGCAGCAGCGGCCAATCAGCGGGAATACTGCCTCCCTTTATATGCCGCGAACCAATAACAAAATCGTAACCTTCGTCCAGTTCTTTAATTAATCTCGGGACATCGGAAGGTTTATGGGAAAAATCAGCATCCATCTCCATAACCGCGTCCGCCTTGAGTTTATCGGTGGCAAATTTCATCCCTCTAATATAGGCTGCTCCTAAACCTTCTTTAGATCCAGTAATAAGGTGGACTCCGCTCGTTTGGACCATTTTTTCTTTTACAACTTGGGCGGTTTTATCTGGAGAATTGTCATCAACTACTAAGATATGGCAATCATGAGGTATTTTAGCGAATTCTTCTTCAATGGCATCAATTAAGGGACCAATATTCTCTCTCTCGTTGTACGTGGGGATAATAACGACTATTTTCACATACTAAGAATACGTTAAAACCCTTCCTATTGTCAAAATAGAATTGGGTTAATAATGAAGAATGCTGGCGTTTGGGGTAACGGGGTTATAAAAACATAACGATAAGTATTTGTCAACCCCCACATTAAAAGACCCAAAACCTAAAATCCAAATACCAAACCGTTTAATATTTTTATATCTGAACTTTGAAATTTGGCATTTCATAACTTGTGGATTATTCAGCCTCAAAAACTAGTGGTGGCTATTACGCAACCGTGATAGAATATTAAGCTATGTTTAAATTCCTAGGAAAACTAATCGATTCAAACGAACGCGAATTAGACAAGATTCAACCTTTAATAAATCTAAC
>Ga0209542_10007660_pt1 | contig 20447 bp, 25 predicted proteins | sample RifCSPhighO2_01_FD_184028 | JGI IMG/M metagenome (GOLD analysis project Ga0209542, IMG submission 184028) | Soil microbial communities from Rifle, Colorado - Rifle CSP2_plank highO2_0.1 (SPAdes) (version 2) | ecosystem: Environmental > Terrestrial > Deep subsurface > Rock core/Sediment ...
ATGGGAGTTATATTATTGAAATGACTTCGTCTTATGGAAAAGAAAGTCAAACAGATAATATTGGTACTGTAAATGTTGGAACATTTGTCTTTGGAGGTGGAAATCCAAATAATTCTACTAACTCCACAAATCCTGGCCCTGGAAATTCTACTAATTCAACAAATAATGACTTGGAAATAACAAATTTAGTTGTTAATCCAAGTTTACCTAGGAATTTTACAAATGGAAGTGGAGAGAGTTTTAGTTTGAATTTTGACAGCAATATTTACCCTTTGAATTTGACATTTTTATTAATGGGGGAAAATATAGAAAATATCACACAAAATATTAATATTACTAATACTAGTTATTATAACATTAGTTATACTGGTGTTGTTAATGTTTTATCTTCAGATAACTTGCCTGTGATTTATAGCTTACCTTCAAATTTGGGAAAAGGATTTTACAATTTGAATTTAACATTTTCATCTCCTGGAAAAAATAACTCTCGTTTTGTTTTAGGAAAAATAGGAATTGGCTATAGCCAAACAACCAGCAGCGACGAAAGTTCAGATTCTGGAAATACCGGCTCATCCGGTGGTGGCGGTGGCTCTTCTTCAAGCAATGCAAACACTAATTCGACTAATGTTACTTCTGTAAACTCTGAGAATGCAGAAGGATCTGCAAATGGAAGTAGCAATAATGCTACTGAAAATTCTGAAAGTACTGAAACACAAGAATCAACTTCTGGAATTTCTGCAATAACTGGAGCGGTTGTTGGGGCATTACAAGGCAATGGAAAATGGATAGCTTTGATTGTTTTGATTATAATTATTGGTCTTGTTTATTATTTTGTCTGGCAAAAGAAAAAGTAAATCTCTCCACAACCAAGATATAGTGAAAGACAAATGTCTTTCCCTAATAAGTCAACGACAAAATGGGGGAAAACTAAGGTCGTTGACTATATGGGGCATCGAAAAGCGAAAAATATTTTTATCTCCTGTAATAACTTAACTTTCTGAGTTGAGAAATAATATTTATTCTTAAAAATCTTACAGCAAATTGTGAATCTCCCTAAGGCAAAACCTTAGGGCATCAAACGACAAACCTGTCATTATCTCTAATATGCTAATCATCTCAGACATCAGATACCTATATTTATTATTTTACTTTTAAATTTTAATCCTGCCGTTGCTTTATCCCAAGGCAAGACCATGGAGTATTACGAAGAATAGATATTAAGAAAAGTTAAATTAAACTAGCTGTGTTTGCCTTTCTTCTTGCTTTAATTCCCTTGGAAGCAATGAAAGCAAATCACTGTCTGTAACTGTTTTTCTTTCGTATGTAACCTTTTTGAATTCTCTATATATACTATCTAATTGTTCAGGACCTAATTTTATTCCTAATTGCTCGTATTTCCAGCCTAAAGCATTTCTCCCTGAAGTTGGTCCGAAAACAAGTTTACTTTTATATCCAAAACTTTCAGGAGGAACTATTTCATAAGTATCTGGGGATTTTAACATTCCATCTTGATGTATTCCTGCCTGATGAGCGAAGGCATTTGCTCCTGTTATTGCTTTATTTGCCTGTGGAGGGCGAGTAAACCTAGAGCAAAGATCACTTGTTTCTGCTATGTATCTTGTTACAATACTTGTTTCTGTTCCAGGTATTTTTCCTGAAAAAATCAAAGCCGCTATCTCTTCCAAAGCAGCATTTCCTGCTCTTTCTCCTATTCCATTTATTGCCACTTCTGCTTGCCTTGCTCCTGCTAAAATTCCTTGTAATGTGTTGGCTGTTGCTAAACCCAAGTCATTATGATTGTGAACTGAAAAAATAGCATCTAATCCTTGTTTTCTTATTTTTGAAATAACATAGGAAATGCTATCATAGGACTCCTGGGGTGTCCACCATCCGACAGTGTCTGGAAGATTGATTGTTGTTGCTCCTGATTTAATTGCCTCTGAAACAACTGAAACAGCATAATCTAAATCTGTCCTAGAAAAGTCTTCTAGAGAAAACTCAACATCTGAAACATAAGTTCTTGCCTTTCTAACTGCTTTAGCTGTTGTTTCTAGTACAAAGGATCTGGATTTTCTAAGCTTTCTTTCAATGTGAATATCTGATGTTGCAATAAATGTGTGAATTCTTGGATTGTAGCAGGGTTCTAATGACTTTGCCGCTGCTTCTATATCTGCATCTACTGTTCTTGCCAATGCACAGATTGTTGGACCATCTTTTTTTCCAACTTCTGTTGATATGTCATATATTGCTTGAGAATCACCATCGGAAGATTTAGCAAAGCCAGCTTCTATTACATCTACTCCTAATTTCGTCAATTGCCTAGCCATTGCTAGCTTTTCATCTTTTATGAAATGAAAGTCAGGCGATTGATCGCCATCCCGGAGAGTTGTGTCAAATATTTTTATTTTTTCAGCCATTGTTTTAAAACTAGATTTAATTGTTATTGCGCTGAGAATAGAAATTAATCTAGTCTCATAAGAGGAGCAGAAGCAAAGCTAAAGAATTTGATTCTTTTGTTTCAACAAATTCTTTAACCATGGTTCCCTTATGAATAGAGAGTATATAAATTTTTCTTTTGAAACAAAAAGGTTTAAATATTGTTATAACAATGTTATAACATGGAATTAATTAAATCAATTGTAAAAGTTGGTAATTCAGCTGGAGTGATATTGCCCAGAGAATGGCTTAATGGAACTGCGAAGATTGAATTAGTTGAAAAACCGGCAAATATAGAGAGAGATATTTTTGATATTTTAAGCCCTTATTTAACAGAGGTTATAGGAATATATTTATCCGGTAGCTATGCCAGAGGGGAAGAAACAAGAGACAGCGACATAGATGTAATTGTGGTTACTAATTCTACAAATAAGAAAATTATTCAAGGAAAATATCATATTATTTTGATATCACAAGAAAAAATTGAGAAAAGATTAGAAGAAAACATTATCCCAATTCTGCCTATGCTAACAGAAGCAAATCCCTTATTAAATTCTCAGTTAATTGAAAAATACATTAATACCAAAATAAATAAAAAAAATCTTGGGTGGTATTTTGAAATTACGAGGTCTTCTCTGGCAATATGCAAGAGATTTATTGATCTTGATAGGGACGAAGGAAAGACCAGTGATTCAATTGCATATTCATTAATTTTAAATTTAAGAAGCTCATATATTGTCGACTGCCTTATTAAAGGCAGGAAATGGACAACTAAAGACTTAAAATTTCTGATAAAGAGAGTTTCTGGCTCGTTAGAAGCATATAAGGGATATCTTAGAGTTAAGAAAAAAACTAATAAACAGGAGAACTTAAGGATTGAAGAAGCAGATCAACTATATTATTTTATAATTCAAAAAATAGAGGAACATCTAAAATGGGCAGAAAAAAGAAACTAGAAAAATCGATTGAAAGTTTTAAAAAACAAATAGAAATTCACAAAAAGAAAATAGAAGAACATGGCTCTGAAAAGGATTATTTAATAAATTATTGGGAAGGTGAAATTAAAGAATTTGAAGAACAGATAGAAAAAATAAGGAAGAAGCTTAAAAAATAAAGAATCCCAATCACAGCAAGCTGTGGAGTATTCTTTAAATCTCCAATTGGGGGAAACGAAAAAATATCTACGGGTATTGGACCCAATTGGAGCAATAAAAAACATCTTTATCTCCTATGACTGCTTAACTTTTTGAGATTCAAAACCTAGGATATTAAGAGGAATAAAGTATATTCTTTTATATATTACCTTTTACACAAACCCCAATATCTCCAAGTGGTCTTCCTAGGAGATCTTTGAATCCTATAATAGTATTCTGTGTTCTTTTATTTGGAGAAATGAAATCCTTTAAACATTCATGATTGTTTGGACAAGAATAATTTGAAAATCCTGAACATAAACAAAATTTTTCCTGACTGCAAACAATATCAAAATAGGGTCCATTGCATAAAGGATAATATAAACCATGAGGTTTACATTCTTCTTCTGATACTGAAGTGTTCTTATTGCAGAAAGCTTCTTTTTTACAAGAAACCTTTCCATTTGTATTGCATTTGCAAACATCGCAGCCAGAAACAAATGTTTCTCCTGCATTGTATGTTCCATTTAAGCATTTAGGAACCAGAATTTCCCTGCAGACTTTTTGGCAGGAATTATGGTCTTTGTTTACCTCTCGCATACATTCTGACTTTGTTTTTATACATGATGAAGAACATGTGTAATTTGATTGACAAGAACTCCTACAAGAAAGATAATTTGAGGTACAGATTTCCTTTTCAGCATTCTTTATTTCTAAACAATTGGTTTTACAAGTATTGTATTCTTCTCTTTGCTCTGCTGATAATGCGAATGCTATGGGCAGAAAAAGAAAGAGCAAGAATATTGAAAACATAAATAAAATTAAAGGAGTTCTTGTTATATTTTTAATTATCATTTTAAATATTTATGTCTAAATGTGTTGCAACAGAGTTTCCAGCGTCGTCGAAGACCTGTATATCTATACTATGATTTCCAGGTTTTAATGTTAGAGATTTTTTACAGATTCCGGCTTTTAATGAAGAGCATAAAGTAATCCATCTTGAATTTGATGCTGAGTTGTCTATGTATAGAGCTTCATCAAAATTCACTTCTGTTATATTCAAAACAAATTCTATTCTTGTTCCAACCGGGCTGTATACAACTGAATTTATTATTGGATCTGAAGTGTCAACTTTTAATTTCTTTACTTTTTTTTCCTCTGATTGCATTGCAATATCAGATACGTTGAATAAATAATCAATTTCCTGATTATTGTAGTCCTCTAAATTAACAAGAGTTTCACAATTATATTTTGTGGAATCTAAAATACATGAATCCAATGAAACAAGCTGAATTCTCCATCCTGTTAGATTGTTTCCATACTTTAGAGTTATGTTTCTAGGATTTAACTCTGAGAATTGCAGTGAAAATAATCCTGAGACAAAGCCGGATCTTGGTTCTAATTTGTTTATTCTCGGCTTTTTAGTATCGACAAAAAAACCTAAATTTTTCTCTGCTGTATTGCCTATTACATCAACAGCTTTTATAGTGATGTTGTTATTTCCTTCGCTGAAAGATCTTGGACGTCCATAATTTAAGCAAGACTTGCAAAGCCGTATCCATCTTGGACTTCTATCATTATAATTTATGTAGAAAATATCTGCTTTTTCGTTTAATGTTATATTCATTACCAAAGATTTCTGCTTGTTAATTGTGCCTTCAATTGGACTGATTATATTAATTATTGGAGGTTCCTGATCTATTGTTGTATTTCCTTGAGATTGACATTGCTGACTTGATGCGCCAGGAAGATTATTACAGCCATTAATGCTTCCTTGGTTATAACAATTTCCTGATGAATTATAACTCGACATACAAATAGTATATCCTGTATACGGAGCAGTTCTATCAGGAGTATTAGGATTGCAGAAATTAATATGCTCTCCTATACTAAAACAAGCATTAAACACTGCACTTGTAAATGTGGCTTGTAAAACTATAACTAGCACAGCTAAAGCTAGAAAAATTGCAGATATAAACATCTTTTTTTTGGCTTTCATCTTTTTGAATATGAAAATGAGCTTAAGCTCTACTATGTGATATGGGGATAATCATCCTCCTGCTGTTTTGCTTTTTCCTAAAAAATAAAGGGAAAAATAAAAAAAATAAAAATTTAAGTCTTATTAGATAGCTTCTCCCCAGAAGTATATTGCTCCTGTGTCAAAGTTTCCTGTACATGGTTCTGGCAAGCTTAACTTGAAAGTCAAGGCCATTTCAGCTCCTGGTGCAAGAACGTTTGCAGTGTAATAAGGACTAACTTTTTGGTCTTGAAGTATTTCAAATGCATCATAGAATGGATCTGGATTATTAAATCCTATTCCATATCCGATGTTGACATATCCTTCTGCATCCTTATTTCTGTCTCCTCTTCCAGCTGGGACATCTACTTCATCGTCTCCTGCTGTAGAATAAGCTCCGTTTGTAGCAAAGTACCTAAAGTAATTGAGACCCAATTGGTTTGTTGTTGGGCATCTTGCTCCGCTTGAACTTGAATCATAGAAGTCTGTTCCTGATATAAACATATCAAGCATAACTCCTGATCCTGCGTCAGCATCGTTTCCAATCAACAATGTATCAGAATAAGAATCTGTTCCTGGTCTTACAGTATCAAATGTAAGAGTTCCTTCAAGGCTTAAAGCAATGACAGGGTTAAAGAACCAGTATTCGTTTTCATCCATTGTTCCCATGTTTCCTTCACCATCTTGAGCTTCTACAGTTATCCAGTATTCACCATACATTGATTCTGGTGTTTCTACTGTTAATGTACATTCAAAGTAATCCATAACTGAATCGTCGAATGTAAGATGTTCTTCATCAATTCTTGCATTGCAAGAATCGAAAGCATCGGGCTGATTTCCAACTCTTAGACAGTTTACTTCTATATCGTTTCCTTCACCTTGTGAGGATCCGACTGTAGCATAAACATCTATGTTTTGGTCAATCTTGTTCTTGTCCATGACAAGTACAAGCCACTGTATCTGTTCTCCTTCAAATGCATAATTGTTGATTCTTTCAAGCAATTCCTGACCATCAAGAGAATATCTTCCTGGTTCAGTTGCATCATCATATACAATACGAGAATCGCACATCCAAACTCTTGGAGCGAATTGCTCTACATTGATGTCTGGAGTTGTTGGCAAACCAACGCTGGCTGCAAGAACTCCTGGAACTATTGCTAGAACCAATAGACTCAACACTAAAGTTGTGTATATTGTTTTCATTTTAATGACCTCCTTTCAGTTGATAGTGTGATATTTGAGAAAGTACTTCCTTCAAAACAATTGTTAGAAAAGATATTTTGCAAATGTAGTGTGCTGTAATTTCCCAGTGACTTCTCTTTTCTAAAGAACATGGTTTAGTGATTCCAATTTTATATTTAAACACTGTTATACTCCATCACAATTTTTTTGTTGTTACTTGAAATTAATTAAAAACCTGTTTTCCCTCGGAAAATTTGATTATTATTTTTTTGAAACGAAGAAAATGGGAAATTAAAGCGAATCTTTGAATATATTAAAAAGTAAGTTTTGAACTTAAATTAACTGTGCCTTTATCATATCTTACGTTTAAAGGTGGACTGTTCATAAATCTGATTTTAAAGTAAGCTGTAAAGTTAACGACACCTAGAAAAGTTTAAATCTCTCAAATTTATCAATCCTCTATGAGCAGGAAGAAGTCTATTAGAATAGAGACGTTCTATGTAGAAGATAAGTTAAACCTGTTTAGAGTAAGGTTTTATCAGGTAATCGACCAGTTTGGAAAGAATACGGAGAAAATTAAATTAGAACACTGGCCAAGATTAATACAACACATTAATAAATATGGGTTTTTTAAAGGATTAAGCAAGTACTTTCAGCACAAAAGAGCATATAGGACAAATTTAATTGTTTCTAATGACTTTCATAACCGTAATGCAGATGTTGGTCAAGAATTTGGTCCAGATGAAGTATATTATTACGGTATCAAGAAATTGAAGAATGGAATGATTAAATATAAAGTGAAATTTATCGATTATTAATACATCTTAAATTCAAATGGATGCCAACTTAATCAATCCTAACCATCTGTTATCTCCCAAATCTAACTCTTGCCCTGCACGATTACAAGGCACTTCTTCTAAAGTTGTGTGGGCTTCTATAAAGTTATGTTAAATAACTAAAGCAGTCATAATTATTGGAGCAGACCATGGAGCTTTCAGTCCTCTAAAGTCATTTACTCTATCTTTAATTTTCATAAAGACAGTTTCAATTCTATAGTTATGTATATGAGTTCTCTGATAATCTTGTATCTTATGCTCTATTGTTAAACCCTTTATCTTATTAGAGTAAAACATCTTCTTGAAAGCTTTAGGATAAAATACTCCCGCGTCTGTTTGAATAAATCTAGGTTTTCCTTTTGATATTGCTTTATTCAAGAACTTCATAGCTTCTTGTGGGTTTCCTGCTAAAGAATAATGTGTTCCTGTTATCATTCTTGTATCCCAATCAAGACAGCACCAAAATCTATCATCCTTACCATCTCTATCTATAAGAGTTTCATCTGCATAGAAAGATTGACCCATATTAAACCCAAGTTTGTCTACAAACTTGCCAACTTTCAGAGTATATCTTCTAACCCAGTCTAAGATAGTCATGTGAGTAACTTTAACGCTTAAATGCCTACTTAATTGGTTTCTCATTTTTCTGCTAGAAAGATTTGAAATACACATATCAACAGACATGGTAATTACTGTTTCGCTGTGTCTCATTCTATAAAATCCTAAATCCTGTGTAAAACTCTTTTTGCAGTTTTTACAATAGAACTTCTGAATTTTACCTCTTTGTTGAGTCTTTCTAAATCCTTTCTTGTAATTGTTTGTTTCTTTGCAGAAATTACATTTTATTCCCATAGAATACTTAGGTGCCCGAAGTATATAAACATTTCGGTGCCCTAAATATATTTATATATTCGATCGTGCTATAAATTAAATAAAGAGGGAACCAAGTTTACTACTGAGAATAAATTGTTTTACCGAAAAATATTTATAAAGGTGATATGTAATTAATAGTATGGAAGAACTAATATTTGAAGAACTTGGTGAAAAAGAGAGAGTTCTGTTACTTAGAGCATTTGATTATGATGTAGATGGAGAAGGATATGTTTTAACTCAATCTGGTAAAAAAATACAATCAAAAGAGAATCCTAAAAAATTTATAAAAGCAAAATTTGCTGCTCTTGTACCTGGTTCTTTGGAGGTGATAGATGGAACTCCTACTGCCATCTCTGAATATTTAAGAACCAGAGAGGAAAAAGAGAATGCTTCCGATTGATAAAATTATTGAAATAATTTCAAATTTACCACTAAAAGATGCTTTAACTTATCTTGGTGCTCAAGGCATTACAAACTATTTAACTCAAGGATATGAAAGAATAAAAAAAGTAATAGCTGATAAACAGAACGAAGGTAAATATGCTTTTGTGCCAAATAAAGAGGAAGTTTTATTTTTAGAAGAAGCCACTAAAAATCCAGATTATCGACAAATCCTTATCCTTGTTCCAAAATACAAATATATAGACTTGATAAGAACAGGATTACTATTAAGAGAATATAACAGAAGAATAGACTCCAACATTGATGCCGAAAAGAATAAAACGCATATAGCAAGAATAAAATTAGATATACTAAAAAGACCTGGTGGTGGTCGTTTACTAAAAATAGTAAAGTTACCACAATCTCAATTTTTTTCTACTATTCTCTCATATCTTTATGAATTAAAAATACATAGCTATCCAGAAAATCAAATTGAAGAAGAATTTAACGAGTTAGTGGATGAATGGGAACAATGTGTACTTTATGTCGATGAAAAACACCAATTAGAAGAAGTAATTGATTTTTGTCGAAGAATGGTAAAAGAAAATAAACCTAGATTCTTCTTATTGGCACTATATGAGCATCATATTACAGTTGTAGAAGAAGCCGTAAAAAATATTAAACAAGAACAACTTCTTGAGAAAAATAATTATTTAGTAAATATAGAAAAAGAAAGTAGCAAAACTGCTACTCCTAGAATAGAAGTTAGATTTTATAAAAATCCAGAACTATTGTAATTTACTCTCTTTTATCTTCTTGAATAATTATTTTATTATTCTTAGTAGTAATTTTTAGTTCTTTGTCTATTAAACCAGATTCTTCGGCTACCGCCTTTGGCAAAGGTGCTCGATACTTATAATATTCTGTTTTGTTAACTGTTTTATCATAAGTTTTTATTATTTTCACAAGAAAGTTAGGTGCCCTAAGTATTTAAGTGCGTCGGTGCCCTAATTAGATTATCTTGCTTAAGGTAATAATCGCTACTAAATCAAATCCCACTAATACCCATCTCATAATTTTACTTACATTCTCTTCAAACCAATCTGTATTGGATACACCTATTACCACAGCATTAATTATTGCTAAAGCCAAAGTTATTGTTATCTCTGGATTTTCCATTCTTTTTACTCCCCTCCTTAAAATTGTCTATTAACATAATAACTAGTTGAAATAAGAGTATTTAGCTTAGAGGGGCAATATAAATTGATTTTGATTAGCTAAATAGGTGCCGTTAACTTTACAGCTCATTTTAAAGGTAGTGTTATTAATATCCCAACTTAATGGATAAGATATGTTGTTTAATGAATCTGTTAATGTTTTTGTCAAATCACCCAGCCCTTTAGCTACTCTTCCTATTGATTCGTTTGTTGATTCCTTATTATCAAATGAATTATATGTATCTGAATTTATTACGCTGTCGTATGTGGGGTGTGACCTCAAGAAGGGTCTTTGTATTTCATCCTGAATTGGTGAACTGAGGTTTAATTTTAAATCTGCTTCTGGATGTTGTTTTTTTCCTCTTTCTCTAAAATCCTTATATCTTTCCTCGTCTTCCTGCATTGCAGGGCTCGGTCTCTCCCTTAATTCTGGGCTGGAAGCACAGCCCTGAAATGAAAAAGGCAAAAATGAACTATAGTGAAAAACATAAATAATTGAACAAAATAGTATGTTTTTCCCTTGATAGTCAAGACCTTTCTGTTCAGTTTATTAGGTCATTGACTATCAAAAGCACGATGTGCCACCACGGCTTAAAAGCAGTGGTTTGTGACAGGCACTCGTGCTTTGAATGCTAGAGAAATCTTTTATGGATTTCTCGGCACAGAGAATCTATAAGATTCTCTTGTGCTCAAGGAACTACACACCTTAAAAGGTGTGGTTTTCTGTCAAATTCCTTGACATAAATAAAAGTAAAGTGGAACCGAAATAATTTGTTAATCTATCAGACATTTCTTACTTAGAATCGAGAAGTTTATATAAATTTGTTTAATGAATTACAACAGAATTTATATCTTAATAATTTTATTTTAATTTCTCCATGCTTTATTCCAAACGCAAGAAATTGGGATATTGAGGAGAATAAAAGCTTAAATAATTCGAATTTATCAGTATTTCATGAAAAAGAGTTTTTTTATTCTTGCGGTTGTAGTTTTTTTGCTGGTTGTTTTAGTTAATGGTGTTTCTGTATATTCTTCTAAAGCTGGAGTTAAAATTAATTTGAATGGGGAAGTTGATTACATAATCAATGGAGATAATATTAATAAATTAGATGAAGGAAAATACAATGTTTTGATAAATTCTAATGAAGAAAAAGAAATAGAGAAAGATAAAATAAAAAGAGAATTTGAATATACTGATTATGTTTCAGCTGAATTAAATAAAGAAGATATTGAATATCTTGTTTCTAAAGGCATAGAAGTGCGTCTTGAAAGAAACTTTAGTGTTGCTTTGTCTGACGTTGTTAAAATTATAAATGCCAGCAAAAGCTGGCAGGTTCAAATTAATGGGAAAAATTTAACTGGGATAAATCAAACAGTATGTATTATTGATACTGGTGTTAACTACACTCGTTCTGCCTTAGGTGGCTGTTATGGGAATAATAATCCAAACTCGGGCTGTAAGGTTATAGGTGGGCATGATTTTTATAACGATGATAATAATCCTGTGGATGATCATGGCCATGGAACTCATGTCGCCGGAATAGTTGCAGCTAACGGAAGCATTAATGGAGTTGCTCCGGAAGCGAAGATAATTGCAATTAAAGCCCTTGGATCTTCAGGAAGCGGTACAGACAGCATGATAATATCTGGAATAGAATGGTGCATTACCAATTCAAGTTTGTTTAATATTAGTGTTATAAGTATGAGTTTGGGAGATACAATAAATTATACTGGCTATTGCAATGATGACTCTCTTGCTTCTAGCATTAATACTGCTGTTGGGATGAATATATCTGTTGTTGTTGCATCCGGAAATTCTGGAAACTATACTTCTTTGTCTTCTCCTGCTTGTGTTCAGAATGCAACTCCTATCGGAGCAACAAACAAAGATGATTCTGTCGCCTCTTATTCGAACAGAAATTCTTTATTAAAAGTATTAGCTCCTGGGACTAACATAGTTTCAACCTGTTTAGGAGAAGGGTCCTGCATATCAAGCGGGACAAGTATGGCTACCCCTGCTGCTGCCGGAGCAATTGCAATCATCAATGAATTCCTTGATTCAATTAATGTTGAAAAAAGTCCTGAAGAAATTGAGAATTCTTTAAATAATTCTGGCTTTGTTGTTTATGATTCTTTGTCAATGATAAATTATTCTAGAATTAATGTTTATGATTCTTTGAACTCTCTGAGTTTTAATTATATTAATTTGGTTTCTCCTAATAATGGAGTCATAATAAATTCTAATCAAACTTTCTTATGCAATTCATCAAGTTCTTTGTCTTTGGTAAACTCAACATTCTTTTTGTGGAATTCCACTTCCCTTGAATACAATTCGACCTTAAGTTTATCTGGCTTTAATAATCGGAGCTCTTTTAATTACAGTTTTACACGTTCTGACACTTATTCTTGGACCTGTTTGTTTGTTAATAATCTTGGTTTCGCTAAAAATACAGGTAATTATTCAATAACTTATGACTCTCAGGGCCCAGCCATAACTGCTGTCTTTCCACTAAATAATTCCTGGACGAATGGAGAGTTTAATTTAACATTGGATGAGAATGGAACCTGCCTTTATTCCTTGAACAATGGGAGAAATAACATAAGTATGAGTACAAATAATCAAAGAAACTTTTTTACTTTAAATCAAAGTATTTTGCAGAATTCGCCAGGAAACGTAACTTATTACTGCAATGATAGTTTTGGAAATATGAATTCTTCGGAAAATATTTTCTTTAATGCTGATTACACCCTTCCGAATGTTACTCTCATCAGTCCTTCATCTGGATTCTCGGAAACCGGAGAAACAACTCTAAGTTTTAAGTATAATGTTTCTGATAATTTGAATATGAGTTCCTGCGGGCTTATTTTAAACGGGATCATTGTTTCTTGGAATTCATCAGCTGTTTTACTTGGAAATGAAACAAACACTATTTCCAGATCTGTTTCTGAGGGAAGTTATTCATGGGGCATTAATTGCACTGATATTGCAGGGAATACTGGAAACTCAAGTCTTAGAGGATTCACAATTAACTCTGCCAGTGTTTCAAGCGGAGGAAGTTCTGGAGGCGGAGGAGGTGGAGGTGCAGGAGGAACAACATATATTGTTCCTAAAGAAGAAATTTCAGGCGGTTACACAAAGGAACTGGAAAAAGATGATTCAATAAAATTCAGTTTGTTTGATTCACAATCTAATGAACATACTTTGACTTTAGATTATCTTGGAGGATATTTTATTAATATAACTATAAGAAGCAGTCCAATTAAATTAGTTCTGGCAATTGGGCAGAGTGCAAAGATAAATTTAACATCCAATGATTATTATGATTTATATATTAAACTTGAAAATATAGAAAGCAGAAAAGCGAAGTTAACAATACAAACCATATACGAACCAATTTCTTCCAATGTTGTTTCGGCAGAAGAAAATGAAGATAGAAATGAGACTACAAAAGAATATATTGCAGTTAATAAAAATAAAGCAAACTTTAAAGTAAATGTCTTGATTTTAATTATTATTTTTATTCTTATAGGTTTATTTGCAAGATTCTTCTATTTGAGGTCAAAGAAAGAATTTAAGAAAGAAATTGAATCCGATATTGTGAGAAAGATTGAGAAAGATTTGAAGAAGAGAATAAAAAAGTAGACTATTTTTCCAATTTCTTCAAAAGTTTTTTTGCTTCTTCTATCAACAGATTGCTCGTCTTTTTTGATTTAGAATCTGAAATTATTCTTAATGCGTTTGGTTCTGTCTTTGACTGCCTGAACCAAATCCATGAGTTGTCTGATTTTAGGGCTTTAAGACCTCCAGTTTCATCTCCTGTTTCTTGAATTTTATATCCTAGTTTTATATAATATTCTTTTACTAAATCTTTTATCTTAAAAAAAGAATTTGACAATTTTAGTTTTTCTTTTACATAATAATATTTTGGAAGTTGTGAAATTAATTCAGAAAGAGTTTTTTGTTTTTCTTCACATAATTTTAACAAAAACAAGAAAGTTAAAATGCCGTCTCTGCATTTTGAAGGGGAAATTATTACTCCTCCATTAGATCCTTCTCCCCCTATTAATGCATTTGTTTTTTCCATTTCTTCAACAATATTTGTTTCCCCCACTTCAACTTCCTTTATTTTTCCTCCGAGCTTTTCAACAATCTCTTTAACAAGATAGCTTGTTGCATCATTGACAACTACTATCTTTTTTTCCTCATCTTTTGTTTCTGATAAAATATATTCTGCATTTAAAGCAAGAAGTTGATTCCCATCAATTAAATTTCCTTTAACATCCAGGATTTCAACTCTGTCTGCATCGCAGTCAAAGCCAATTGCGAAAGATAAATTGTTTTTCTTCAACTCATCTACTAAATAAAAAAGAGACTCTTTTTTTGGCTCAATTAATCTTTTAAACTTCCCGGGCTCCATGTTTATATATTCTGCATTTAATCCAAAATCGGAAAATATTTCCTTGGATATTGTTCCTGAACCGCCATTAGGGTCTACAAGGAATTTTTCATTGAAATTTATTTTATCAATCTTTAACAAGGAGATTATTAATTCTTTGTAGGATTCAATAGCTTCCTTATGCTTGTCCAGTATTTCTGCTTTCTGATTTTTATTTATATTTCTTATTTCTTTTATCTCATTTTTTCTTTTTATCAAAAAATCTGCATCAACGGCTTTTAGCACAGAACCATCTTGATTCAGGAATTTAAATCCATTAAACTCCGGCTCATTATGAGAAGCAGTAATTATTATTCCCCCATCTGCATTTAAGGCACGAACAGCATTTTCAATTATTGGAGTTGTTGCAATTTCTACATTTAAAATCGTTCCTTCCCAAGCTGAAGCTATGATATCAAAAATTTCTTTTCCTGAATGTCTCGTGTCTCTTCCTATTACAATTCTTGGCTTCTCCTTATTCTTCTTTTCTCTTAGAAACTCTAGAAATGAAATAGCATATTTTTCTGCTATTTCTCTAAAACTGGGGTTATATACTCCTCTTATTCCTGAAAATGATTCTATTAATTCCATAATGATATATAATCTAGGGTTTTAAATTTCTATCTTATTAGTGGGGTTCTGCTAATATTTCTACATTAAACTCAAAATATTTCTTGCAGTCTTTATAATTAAATAATGCTCTATAATTTGGTTTAATTAAATGTACTCTGGGAATAAAATCCGCTCTCCTTGCTACTTCCTGTAGCAAATCCCATTCATGAGGAAATAAGGGATATGGCTGATTAGTTACCTTCTTACTTTTTCTGTATCCCGATCCTGCACTTGGAATTATTTCTGTAAATTGGAAATCTAAAAATATAGAATATTCCCCAATTTCTCCTTTTCTTGTAATTTCATCTGCTTTTTGCTCTAAATCTTTATAGGAAATTATATTGATCAAACTGATTTAAGACTGCCAGAGAAATTCCTGGCCTTCTCAGCTGTTCATTCATCCAAATGTAAAGAACACGGTCTTCTATCATTTAATACTAAAAGCGTTAGAGTAATTAAGTTTTCTCAATCATAGGGATGAATCGGCTTCTCTTGGGATTCTGAATTTCTGATTATTAAATCATATCTTCCTCTTGGCATTGTTGGATTTATTCTTGGATTGTAAATTCCTACGGCCAAATCAAGATTTCTTCCTGCAACGCTTAGGATTTTTTCAGGATCTTTTTGATCTTTCCAAGGCCTGCTTCTGTCATCCCAAGGGCAGTGAAACATCACTAAATCTCTGCTTAGGGTTTCTTCTATTCCATAACTGCCAAAAGTCCAGGATTCATACAAATTTATCTTTTCTCTATTGTCTCTTTGTTTTACTTTTAATCCTAAAGCTTCAAAATGATTTCCCAATGATTCTATTAAATATGTTTTCCCTGAATCTGGGATTCCAAAGACAGCCATAATAAAGGGCCTTCTTTGTGATGCCTGAATTGCTTCAATTACTCTTAATCTTCCTTGCTGGAAATCGTAATGAGGACAAGATTCTTCCTGACTTAAAGACAACAATGGTTGTGCCATTTATTTTTTTGATAAAGAGGATTTTTATAATTTGTTATTCTGCTCTTTTTAGAATTTTTACAATGCCTTTATTGGCATCAACCTCTATTAAATCCCCTGATTTAACGGCCTGTGTTGCGATCTTAGTTCCTATAATACAGGGTTTATTCATCTCACGAGCCATAAAATTTAGTGTTGAAATTTTCTTCTTTTCTGTCATTGAAAATGTATGAATTTCATATTAATAAGGGTTTTCTTTCAATACTTGTCCTCTACAATTGTTTAAATTTTACACTTTATTTTTCTATATTTTAATTTAAAGGTATGCGGGAGGGAGGATTCGAACCTCCGAAGGCACTAAGCACACAGGATTTCTTATGATATGAAATCCTAGCTTTAATTGTTCTTATGAACAATCGACATCTTAAGTCCTGCCCGTTTGACCACTCCGGAACCCCCGCATTAAAATAAGATATAAATAAGGGTTTTAAAGCTTACTCCTAATATTTATTTCCTAAATAAATTAACTTCCTCGAACATCAGACAATATTTATTTTAAAAAATTAATCTAATTTTATTGTAATCTAATTCATGCTTTATTCTTACAGCGGGCTAGGGGGCATTAAGAAAGAATAAAGAATTAACAATCTGGGAGTCCTCTAACTCCTCTTTTCATAACAAATTTATTATATTCTCTTCCTCTTTCGAACCTTTCTCTATCAAGTTCATCTGCTATGTTTACTTGAATGTTCGCATACATTCTTCCTATTTCTGGACCACTAGCAACTGAAGTTGTTACTTTAATTGGTGGCTCGTTTATATCAAAAACAGGTTTACGGTATCTTTGCATTGTGATTGCTGACAAGAGTGATTTAAAAATATATCTGTAGCATTTATTTTCTAAGGAAAAGCAGATTGATTATATTCTGGAAGACGCAGAATTTTAGGTTTTACTCCGTGTTTTAAAAGTTCTTTTTTAAGCCAGGATTCCTGTGCCCATTGATCGTGGCCAAGGGCAATAATTTCTGGCTTCAACTTTGCAAGATTTTCTATCAGTTTTTCTCTTTCCACTCCTGGAATTACTTCATCTGCTATTCCCAGGGCTCTTACAGCCCTAATTCTTTTTTCCTGGGAATTCATCGGCTTCTTATCTTTTATCTTCTCAGAAGTATCATCTCTGGCAACTATGACTATTAACTCCGCGTTTAATGCAAGTGACTTTGCATGCTTAAGAAATTTTACATGTCCTGTATGCAGAATATCAAAGGTGCCTGCACAAATAATTCTTTTTTTCCCCATTGTATTTATCTTGAAAAACAGATATTTAAATATGTCTAAATATTCGTATTTTAGTAGTAGTTTTGATATAAGGTGGTTAATTGGCAGACAAAAAAACAAAGTTAATAGCCATTGCAGGGAATTTGATAGATAGTGTTACAAATATTTCTAATTTTCTAGAAGCGAAAGGATTTAAGACGTGCTGGGCCTATAATGGAGTTGATGCGATTGACCTATGTAAAGAGAAAAATCCGGATTTGCTTCTTATTGATATAAAAATTTCAATGGCTGATGGATTTGAAGTTGCGAAGCAACTTCCTAGGCAAAAAATACTTTTTATGTGTGCTGACGAATCTCTAATAGATGAAGCGGACAGTTTTAAGAATTCCCTGGGAGTTATAAGCAAGCCAGTTGATTTGGAAGAACTATTGGGCGCCTTAAAATCAAGCTTGAAGTAAAACTTCTCACGACAAGCAACCTCCCAGAATCGAAAGTAAGAGACACTTTTATTCCCTACAACAACTTAACTTAATCAAATATAATATTATTATTTATGCTAAACTCTTTAACATTATACCAATTATTATTTTACTTTGAAATATAAGATTAAGGTGCATTATTAAGAGTGAAGCTTCCTAAGGCAAGACATTGGGGTATTCAAAAGAATAAATTTTATTATTCTTCTTCTCCGAGTTTTTCTATTATACTTTCAATCTCTCTCGTAACATATTGAATAGCATCTTCATCACTCTTCCTTGGATTCTTTGCTTTAAACTTCAGAGCATGAGATGCTCCTGAAATAACTGCCATTTTTAATTTCTTTTCTTCGTCCACGTGTCTTTCAGATGAAGTGGGTTTAAAAGCATTATTATGATTTTGTTATTGCTTGCTAAAAATAGTATATGATGAAGGAAAGCAATACTTAAATATCTTAATTGAATAGATTTTTTTATGACTGACAAAGATGTTCCAAATGTATTAACAGGAAGGATTCGTCCAGGTTATAATTCTCTCATTGAATATTTAAGAGCGGGTGGCGGAAATGGTACTGGAACAACTTTAACATTGGAAGAGTTTGGACATCTTCTTGGAAGCGATGGATTCTTCAGAGTTGATGCAGATAGAATAATGGGTTTTTATAATAAATTAGGAGTAGGATTAAAAACACAAGAGCTAAGAATTCTCCCTGTTCCTGAAGGTGGGAATAGTCCTAAGTTTGAACTAAATAGTCCTATATATAATCATGTTTCCATTAATGTTTTTCCATGTTGGTTTCCAAAAATGGCTCATGAGGTTGTTGGGATTGTTGAGGTTAAATCAAATAGATTTAATTTTCATGAAAATGCTTTTAACAATGAAAGGTGTGATGCATTGAAAGAGGCATTTCGCAAAATAAAAGAACAAACTAAAATTGATTCTCTTTTGAAAAGCTCCTTGGATTTATGGCGAGATCCAAAATCAGGAGATTTCTATCAAGGAAGAGTTTCTTTGGAAAGGTATAGTGCAAATGGTGGAAAAATACCTTATGGACTTGATGAGCTTGCTGATAGAACAATTAGAGTTGTCCAAGGAATTGAGGCATTATATAGGGCAACAGACCATATAAATAAATTGAGAGAACAAGATGTTAATTCAGCGGCCTCTGCAATTGTTCAGGCTGCACAAATTTGATTTTGTTCTGAAAGCAAGAAGATTTAAATAAAGGTTCGTTTAAGTTGTTGTATCTTTTAAAGAGAGGTAAAAAATGCAAGAGGTGGATAAATTAAAGAGTGAGTTGAAACTTAGAGGATTTTCTCATCTAACAGTTAGAAATTATAGTTTTTTTGTTGAGAAATTCATTGCCAGGACTGGAAAGAATCCTGGGGATTTAAATTCGGATGATGTTAAATTATATTTGTCAGAAATGTATGATACCAAATCTAAAAATACAATAATGCTTGCTGCGGCTTCATTAAAATTTTTCTTTCAGCAAGTTTTGAAGAAAGATTTCGGGGAAATAAGAGTACCTAAAAAAGAAAAGAGACTTCCAGAAGTATTAAGTAAAGATGAAGTTAAAAAATTGATTGATTCATGCGACAATAATAAATCCAGATTGATAGTTTCAATGCTTTATTCTTCTGGGTTGAGAGTTTCTGAGCTTGTGAATTTGAAAGTTGATGACTTAAATTTCCAGGAAAAGACTGGATGGGTAAGACTTGGTAAAGGCAATAAAGATAGAATATTTACAATTTCAGAGGCTTTGGCAGGTGAACTTGGAGAGTACTTGCAAGGCAGGGAGCATAAATTTGTTTTTTCTAAGGAGAAGCCACTAACAACTAGAAATATACAAAAAATAATGTATGGTCTTAGAAAAAGATCTGGGATACACAAGAAAATTACGCCACATACTTTAAGGCACTCGTACGCCACGCACTTACTTGAGCAGGGAACAGATATTAGAACAATTCAAGTACTGCTTGGACACAGTTCTCTCAATACGACAAGCCTATATACTCATATATCAAGTGATCAAATTAAAAAAATACAAAACCCACTCGATAAATTGGAATAAACTAACAAGCGACAATAAAAGTTTTAATATAACGTTGTCCTAATATCGTTTGTATGGCTGGAGGTAAAATTTGGACGAAGGATGAAATAGGGTATCTTAAACAAAATTATTTTTCAAAGACAAATGAAGAATTGCAATTAAAACTGAAAAGAAGTTTTAGCGGAATTAATTTTCAAGCACATAAATTTGATTTACAAAAGAAGTATAAGATATTGAAGAGATCTAAAAAAATCAAATATGTTGGTATAACAAAGGAGCTTCTAGAAAAACTCTATATTAACGAAGGAAAATCTATAAGACAAATAGCTAAAAATTTTGATTTGGGAAAGAATACCATTGCTTATTACTTATATAAATACCAAATAAAATCTAGAAATAAAAAAGAAGCTAATCTGAATTTTTATTTACACGGTGGAAAAACATGGAGGGAAGGAAAGAATGCAAAAAACAATGAATCCATACGAGTCTCTGTGAAGCTCCCCACCCCAAGAGGTTTGCCTGCTGGCAAATCCGCTGCGGCGGAGTGGGGCATCTTACGAGGCTACAA
>Ga0209542_10007661_pt1 | contig 20447 bp, 25 predicted proteins | sample RifCSPhighO2_01_FD_184028 | JGI IMG/M metagenome (GOLD analysis project Ga0209542, IMG submission 184028) | Soil microbial communities from Rifle, Colorado - Rifle CSP2_plank highO2_0.1 (SPAdes) (version 2) | ecosystem: Environmental > Terrestrial > Deep subsurface > Rock core/Sediment ...
TAGTTGTAAAAGAAAGTGCAGGGACTGGCAAAGCTTTTCCAAAACTTAAAATAAAAGTTAGGGATGAGATAGTAAAGTTGGGAGTGGGGAAAATAGATGTAGAGAAAGAAACAGCGGATGCACTCACGGCAGATGAGCTTGAAAGGATGTATAAAAACAATGAGGATTTTGTGGTGCTTGATTTGAGAAATGATTATGAAATAGCTGGGGGAAAGTTTGAAAAAACCATAGATCCGGGACTTACAAACTTCAGGGATTTGCCAGAGAAACTGGACAAAATAAAAGAAATAAAAGATAAAAAAGTAGTGGCGGTATGTACGGGAGGCATAAGGTGCGAAAAGGCCACTTGTTTGCTAAAAAAAGAAGGATTCAAAAATATTTATCAGCTCAAGGACGGCATACATACCTATATGCAGAAATATCCAGGCAGAAATTTCAAAGGAACACTTTTTGTTTTTGATAATAGATTGACGACAGATGTGACGGAGAATAAAGATAAAATAATAATAGGAAAATGCGTTTTCTGCAGCTGCGCTTGCGAAAGTTATTACTCTGATGATACAACTAGGCCGTCAAGGAAGGTTGTATGCTGTGATGAATGCTTCAGTAAAAATAGACAAAGGTTAAGAAAAGTATTACCATACTAAATAATATTGAATACCATGAACAAAACTATCTTGACAATTATTTTATTAATAATAGCTCTTGTTGCAGTTTATAGACTTCGTGATTTTATAAATAAAAACAAACCAACTCCAGTAATACCAAACCCAGATGAACAAGTTGTAACATCTACCGCTTCTACAACCATTAATCTAGAAATAAATTGAGAGTTCTTGTTGCCACAGTCATAGTGATAGTCTTATCCTTCTCTATCTACCTTTGGCAATTATTTAAAATAGAAGTCCCAATCACAGAGCGCGCTTTCCATGTTGAAGAAACCGACACATTGCACACTATTGCCGCCAAGCTAAAAAAGCAGGGCATAATCAAGCATCGCACATATTATTATTTTTCTCACTTTGTCTTCGGTAGAAAATCTCACCCAGAACTAGGCGGATACAAACTCTCAAGCTCCATGAGAATCAGGGATATGGTCTATGCTCTGGAGGGAGAACCTTGGGCCAAATATGTCACAATCCCTCCTGATGTTACGAAAGAACAAATAGGCGAGATAATAGGCGAGGCTCTGGGCTGGGGGACATTGGATAGACAATACTTTGCCCACACATACGCCGGCATGCAATGGCAGAATTATGAGGAATTTCTGGAAGAGATATTTGAAGAGCAATATAAATGGAATAACAAGAAAAAGGAGACCTTTCTTACCCTTTCTGCCCTTTACTACGACTCGCAACACGATTTTTTGAAAAAAATGTATGTGCCCGGAACATACGAGATACCTTTGCAATCTTCTAGAGCGCAGGTGGCTGGCATACTTATGGAGCAGTTTGATAAACAGTATAAAGATAAGAAAGAAGCGCTAGATAGATCATTGGATAAAAATACTATGGATAATATAGCCAAGCTCATAGAGGATGAAATGATTCTTATGCCGGATATTGTGGCTATTCCTCCGCAGGATGTCACTTTGAAAAATGTTGAAGGCAGGACCAATCTGCTTTTCAGTGCTTCGTATTGGAATAAGGGCAGAGGAGCACTGGAGTTCGTGGCTGATCCGAGTAGCAGAGATGCCGAAGGTGATGTGGAAAGAAAGGTCAATCAGAGAATATATCATCTGGATGGGGATTATGAGGAGCATCTTTCTGGTGTTTTCCTCTGGCACAAGGAGCATAGGCATTATCATTTCAAAGATTTTGCTATTTATACTCTAGAGTCAGTGGATGATATAGGGGGATCAAATTTTAATGAGAAATTAAGTTTCAAATCCACATTTTGTGTGAGAGACTCGGAGCCTATAGATCTTAGCCATCCCGGATCTGACAGGAACGCTTCATATAAAGTTTGTGGCAAGGAAAGACAAGGCATATCCCCAGGCTGGGCTGATAGTTATTATTATACTTATATAGATCAAAAGTTTGATATTACCAATATTCCAAAGGGAGTTTATAGGCTGAAGATTGTTATAAATCCAGAAAACAGGTTTGAAGAGATTACCAAAGAAAATAATATCGGCGAGGTGCTATTGTCAATTGATGTAAAAAATAATAAAGTAGAGGTATTGGAAGAAAAACAATATGGTATATAAAAAAATAATAATTCTAATCATTTCTCTAGTCGCGCTTATCGCTTTTTTGGTTTGGAATAAGAATGTAAATGAAAAGGCCGAAGCACCCGAGGAGAACATTATAGCGGTTGATGCAGGGCCAGTGCCTGTTGCTACAGTGGCCATAACTACTATAACTACGGAGCTCAAAATACCTTGGGATATAGCTTTTCTACCCGATGATAGCCTCCTGGTTACGGAAAGGGATGGAAATCTGACGCAGATAAAAGATAAAAATAAAACAAGCATAAAGTTGCCTAGAGCCGTTCCAAAAGGAGAAGGCGGATTGCTAGGAATAGTATTGCATCCCCGATACAATACAAATCATTTTCTATATTTATATATGACTACAGGAGGTATATCTGGCGGTAATACAAAAAATGCGGTTTTCAGATATAAATTTGAAAATGGAGCATTGTCCGATGAAAAAGAAATAATAAAAGATATTCCAGGGGCGATATATCATGATGGGGGAAGGATGGAGTTTGGTCCTGATGAAAAGTTATATATAACAACTGGCGATGCCACCACTGCGCAGATCGCTCAAGACAAAAAGTCTTTAGGGGGTAAAATACTGCGATTAAATGATGATGGAAGTATTCCTTCTGATAATCCTTTCGGCAATGCCGTCTACTCCTACGGACATAGAAATCCTCAAGGTTTGGTTTGGGATAGTGAGGGAAGACTCTGGGAAACCGAGCATGGAAGATCGGGAGTTACTTCGGGAATGGACGAGCTTAACCTCATAGAAAAAGGGAAAAATTATGGATGGCCGGATATAGAAGGAGATACTATAAAGGCGGGAATGGTAAAATCAGTTATAAACTCTGGCGCGGATGATACATGGGCTCCAGCCAGCGCGGTTTATTATAAAGGAAGTATATTTTTTGGAGGTCTCAAAGGCGAGGCTGTGTATGAGGCAGTTTTGGATGGAGTATCTGTCAAAGAATTAAAGACGCATTTCAAAAATCAGTTTGGAAGAATAAGAACAGTGCGACTTGGGCCAGACGGTATGCTCTATATTACAACCAGCAATAGAGATGGGAGAGGGAATCCTACAGCTGAGGACGATAGGATAATAAGAGTAGATCCAGAACAAATATAATGGAAAAAATAACAAAAGAAAATCTATATACAGGCTGGCTGGTGCTATGGAAATATATAAGTCAATATCGTCGGGAAATTATCATTTTGAGCGTTATGGGTATTCTTTCAGCTATCGGAAACGGATTTATTCCGTACATTGTGGGTAAATTTTTTGACGCTATAACTAGCTCTACTCTTATAGATCTTTTATCATATTCTGTTCCTATCTATATCGCACTACTTATCCTTTGGGCTATTATTCAACTTATTACATATATTCTAGACTGGCGTATAAATATTCTAAGCGAAAAGTTTTCAAATATCATTTGGCTGGACTATCTAGCAAAGGGCTTTGGCTACCTACTGCTCTTACCAATGAGTTTTCATAAGACAAATAAAATAGGTGAAATAAGCACAAAAATAAATGTAGCGGCAAATGCTCTGGAAACCATAGCTGGTCGCATAGTTATAGATCTTTCACCACAGGTATTGAGCATTGTTATCGCTTTTATTATCACATTTTATCTTCAGCCATTTCTTACTATTTTTCTTATTGCGGGAGTGATAGTTTATATTCTCATATTTTCAACTAAAATAAAGAATACAAGCGTATACCAAAAAGAATATTGGGATGTGTTGAATTTTGTTTTTGGAGAATCGTTTGATGTGGTGGGCAATGCTCTGCCTATCAAGCAGGCCACAGCTGAAGAATACGAAATAAATAAACTCTCCACAAAGATGAAAAGCGCCGTGCCTCTGTGGATGCGCCTTACTAAACTTTGGGGAAGTCTGACTCTATATCAGAGAATGACTATTCTTGTTACGCAGATTATTATCTTTGCTATATCTGTTTATTATATACACAATGGCACTATGACTATAGGTGAGCTCATAGCTTTCAATAGTTATGCGGCCATGATCTTTGGCCCATTTACGGTAATCGCGCGCAATTGGCAGACTATACAGAATGGTATAGTGAATATTCAGGAAACGGAAAAAATACTGCAAACTCCTACCGAAATCTATGTTCCAAAAAACGCGATAGACACTGATATAAATGGCAATATAGAATTCAAAAATGTAACATTTTATTATGAAAAGGATAAGCCGGTTTTGCAAGATATTTCCTTTAAGGCAAATACTGGAGAAATCATAGCTCTAGTGGGCGAGTCGGGGGTAGGAAAAAGTACTCTCATAGATCTTATTTCTGCTTATCATTTTCCTATAGAAGGAAATGTGCTTATAGATGGGCATGATATAAGGAAAATAAATTTAAAAAAATTGCGTGGCGCTATGGCTGTAGTGCCACAAGAAGTTGTGCTTTTCAATGACACAATAAAGATGAATATAAAATATGGCAATTTTGGTGCTAATGAAGAAGAAATGAAAACTGCCGCCAGAAAAGCCCATGCTCTGGACTTTATAGAAAAGTTTCCTGAAAAATGGGAACAAATAGTGGGTGAAAGAGGGGTCAAACTTTCAGTTGGTCAAAAACAGAGGGTGGCCATAGCTCGCGCTATACTTCGCAATCCTAGAATACTTGTTCTAGACGAGCCTACATCCGCCCTAGATGCTGGATCAGAAAAGATTATTACAGAATCTTTAGAAGAGCTAATGCGAGGAAAAACTACTTTCATCATTGCCCATAGATTGAGCACGGTGCGCAAGGCTCATAAAATTTTGGTTTTCAAAGAAGGTAAAATAGTGGAAACAGGAACTCATTCTGAACTTATTGCAATGGAAGGTGGGGAATACAAGAGGCTCTATGATCTGCAGATAGGTTTGCATGGGTAGTGGATAAGTGGTAAATATGGCTTAAAATAAGGGTATTTTTACCTATTGACAATACAGTAGAAATAGTCTATATTGTTAGTTAGAAAGCTTCGCGCTAGTTAAACAAAGCGCGAGAAAAAAGTAGTATGAAAATTCTGATCGTTGAAGACAATGAAGCGGTGAAGCGGTCTCTAAGTATCCTCCTGGGGGCGCTTGGAGAAAATGATGTCACGATCGTGGATTCTATGTCAGATGCTCTCACAGCTCTACACAGCATACACATTTTTGACATCATCTTTCTGGATGGTGAGGTAGTGGATGGATGCACTTCCAGTGGAGACTTCATCTGCAACATCCTCGCCATATCTCCCTCTGCATTTGTCGTCGCTATGAGTGGCAGAGAAGATGTGATGAGGGAACAGATGTTCAAGGGATGCCATAGGTCTCAAGACAAGGCTAGGCTCGATATGAAAAGTCTCGCAGACATCATATCCGAAGCCACAGATCGCCAAGTCAAAGTTGCCTGAATCGACCCGCTCGTAACATAGAGAGATCTATGTCACAACGGGTCTTTCTTTTATTTAATCTGCGAAATATCCCTCGGATAAAAGGCATTTATAAACCACTCCGCCGTTATCTCCAGTTTTTTTCTAAAAGAAATAAAATTAAAAAGATACACGCCTCTCCAGAGAATCCACATAAGTGGCCCTCGCAAAGTGATATTGCCGAAATGTCCCAGAGCATACCATTGTCCCAGAGAGATGAGAAGCCCTTTCCGGAGGAATTTGAATTTTGATAGATCTTTTTTATTGGTTAGAGCGTATATATTTCCTGCTACGGTTTTTCCTTGCTGTACAGCGACTTGGGCAAGCATAGGGTGAGATCCGCCGGCATCACCCAGAGCAAAGACAGAGGTGTCGTTTACGCTTTGCAAATATTCATTTATATCCATTCTGCCTTTGAGATTTGTGGCAATGCCTTTTATATCTTTCAATGTCGGAATTACCCCCGCTACCCAGATGATAGTATGAGTCTTGAGATCAGTATTGTCGGAAAAGCGCAGGAGATGAGGCTCAACCTTCGTTACTATCGTATTTAACATAACATTTATACCCTTTTTTCTTACTTCGTGAAGGGCTAGAGAGCGCATTCTTTCTGGAAACATGGAAATAATGTCCGGTGTTGTAGTTATGAGATGTATTTTTATATCATCCTCCGTAAGTCCAGAGTCTTTATAATAAGACAAAAGAATCTGATGCATATACTCTTTTATCTCTGCCGCCAGCTCCACTCCTGTAGGTCCGGCTCCCACAACAGCTACTGTTAGTAGCTGTTGTGAATGTTTTTCAACAGCAGTTTCGCATGTTTTTATAATATGATTGCGCAAGGCTATGGCATCAGGGAGGTTTTTCAATGTAAAACTATACTCTTGAACTCCTGATATGCCCATATAGTTTGTATCCGCGCCAGGAGAGATTACCAGATAATCGTATGGGAATACAGCAGGAGCTGTTTTTACTATTTTTAAATTTTGATCTATTTCTATAACACTATCTTCTACAAAGCTTATATGTTCTCCTCGGAAAATTTCTCTTATGGGTTCTATGATGCTATCTGGTGTCAATCCTCCAGTGGCTACTTCATGCAGAAGCGGGGTAAAAAGAAAATAATTATTCTTGTTTATGATGGTTATTTCTATTTCATCGTCTCTGAAAAGTCTGTCTAGATGCCTGGCAGTGTATACTCCTCCGAATCCTCCACCCACTATCACCACCTTTGTCTTTGTATTCATGTGTACTATAATATACTAATATGAAAAAAATAAAAGTAGCAATAAACGGCTTCGGCAGAATCGGTCGCGCCTTTTTCAAAGTGGCGCAAGACAATCCAGAGCTCAAAGTCGTGGCGGTAAATGATCTGGGAAGCATGGAGGCTATGGAATATCTTTTGAAATACGATACTGTCTATGGACAAAGCCAGCATACTCTAGAGGGTGTAAAGTATATAAGTGAAAAAGATCCTACAAAATTACCTTGGAAAGCTCTCGATATAGATGTGGTAGTAGAATCTACCGGCCTTTTTGTATCCACAGAAAAAGCGCAAGTTCATATAGATGCTGGGGCCAAGAGAGTGGTTATCACTGCTCCCATAAAAGATGATGACTCTTCTACCGTGCTTGTTGGTCTAAATGAAAATGATCTTTCAAAATGTAAAATAAGTTCAAATGCTTCATGTACGACCAATGCCGGTAGCCCTCTACTGGCCATTCTTGATGAAGCATTAGGAATAGAGAAGGCTCTACTCAATACTGTCCATGCCTATACAGCCAGCCAAGCTCTAGTGGATGGTCCAAGCAAAAAAGACCTTCGCGAAGGTCGTGCCGCGGCGCAGAATATTGTGCCATCATCTACCGGGGCAGCCATAGCGGTGACCAAGGCCATGCCGCATCTATCGGGATTGTTCGATGGTATTTCTATTCGTGTGCCAGTTGTCGTAGGCTCAATAGTGGATATCACTTTTATTTCAAAAAAGAATACTACAGCCGAGGAGGTAAATAAAATATTAAAAAAGGCGGCAGGGGAAGCAAGATGGAAAGGGATATTTACAGTCACCGAAGAGGCTTTAGTGTCTTCGGATATAAAGGGCAATAGTTATGCTTCTATTGCGGATCTTGCATTTACTCGTGTTGTTGGAGGGAATCTAGTTAAAGTACTGGCGTGGTATGATAATGAGATGGGGTATACCCACACGTTAGTCGAACACGTAATTAAGGCGGGGAGATTAATTTGATTATGAAAAAATTCTTTAAGATACTCGTATGTATTATCTTCCTTTTGGTAATAGGATATTTCTCATACGGTTTTTGGCTTAATCTGACTTTGAAAGAAGCCTATGAAGTGCCGAACAAAACTTTTGGAATTAATATTTTCAGGACAGATGATTCATATAAATCGGGCATTTGTAAACAGATATTGAAGATTTATCCATGGGAAGATCCCTCACATCAATTAGTTACACCTAATGAATATGGTCATGTGAAAGTTGATTGCTCAGTTCGTCAGCAGGACGGCATACCTTTTGGCTTTGAATATGTTCGAGCTTTTAATAATAAAAGAGAGCTTTCTTCATTCTCAATTTCTCAGCACTCGTTTTGGACCGTGAAAAAAATATTCTTTAACAAACCATTAAGTATTTGTTTGGAGGGAATTGATACTCTGCTTCCCTTAAAAGAAACAGTTTATTCACCAAGATGGTTTTCTATAAGAGGTCTTAAGTATACAATTGCATTAAACGATGATCTTAAGAGTAAATGGAAAACACATATAGATAGATTTTTCGAGAATAGTAACTTTCCTACAACAGCCAATCTTATCGAAGGCACTTCATGTGAAAATTATAGTGATAGAGACACTATAAAAAAGTATCCTATTGTTTCAAAAAATGGGTGGTGGTGATCAAATAATATTAATATGAAAATCTCTGTTACAATTATTATCCTGATACTACTAGCAATATTCTTGCCGATTTATAAGGGAAGAGTTCATTGTGGAATTAATCCGGACAAACCATGTTTCAGTGAAAAGTTAAATCTTATTGAATATATAAAGTACAAGAATCGATCCGGAAAAGAATTGTTGAAAGAATGTCCGGATGAAATGATTATAAATAAAATGCCAAGCACTGGGTATTCAAAAGTCCCTCCATCATATTATATAAAGGATGGCATTCGCAAAGAGATTTCAGAGTACGATAGTGATTGGGTAAGATCAAACTGCACAGTGCCTGTCCAGGAAGTTTATTAAATTATTATTTTAAATATGAAAACAAAAAGATATTGGTTGAGAGGAGGATTACTTGGTTTAATAATCGGTGTAGTAATGATGTATGTAGTAGTAGCGCTAGCTTATAAGTATGATTGTCCAACTGACTGCTCACCATATTGGTTTGATATAATTAGTTGGGCGAGTGGATGGTTATTTTTTGTAGCGTATAAAAGTGGCCTAAGTAGGTTGTTAGGTGTAACTGTTTATTGGATATTTGTTCCAATCACATATTTTATGTATGGTACTGTCATTGGTGGAATCTACGGAAAGGTTAAAAACCGACAACGTGGTACGACAGTTATTAAAGCAAAAAGATATTGGTTGAGAGGGATAATATTTGGTCTAATCCTAGCCATATTTTTACTTATTGCAACAGAATTATTTAATTTAGGAATTGTGATGAATACCCCATATTATATTTGGTTATTCTCATATACGGTTTTAGGAAGTTTAATAATTTTCACACTAGCAGGAATAATTTTTAGGAAAAATTTGTTACCTATAGTAAAAGGTTTAATTATGGGAATAATAATCTATATTACGTTTGTTTTACCTGTCCTTATTTCAGAAATGTTTTATTGCCAGAAACTGTATGAGCTAGAAGTGTCAGAGGCTATATGTGGAATTTTTAGCGCTACCGCAATAATTGTATTCATCCCCTTTATCGTATTTTCTCCAATAGTTGGCTGGATTTACAGCAAAATCAAAAATAGGAAAAAGACTCAAAATATGCTATAATACGGGCATGAAACCAGGAATAAAATTTAGAGAATCTCTGTTCTGGGACACGAATCCTGATAACATAGATTTGGAGAAAAATGCGCCATATGTTATCGAGCGCATAGCGGATTTAGGTCGTGACGATGAGGTAAGATGGCTATGGAATTTTTATGATAAAACTCTTATGAAAAAGGTGATTCTCAAATCAAGATGTTTAAGACCAGAAACTAAAGCATTATGGACATTACTTCTTCAGACAAATTAAAATTACATTTCGAGATGTTGCCAGCTAAGACTGTGAAGGCTTTTGAGTTTTTTTCAAAAGAAAAATGGTTAGGAGATTCCAACTGGTATTTAGCTGGAGGAACAGCACTAACTTTACAAGTCGGACATAGAAAATCTGTTGATCTTGATTTTTTCACCCAGGATAAGGACTTCAATAATGATGATTTACTGGAACATTTTCAAGATGGGAAGAATTGGCAAGCGGATGTTAACAGGAAAAATACAATTTATGGAGAATTATTTGGTGCTAAAGTTAGTTTTATAGCTTACCCATTTTTCATTCCAGCAGAATCGCCTATTTCATATGGATCAATTAGAATTCTTAAAAAAGAAGACATTGCAGTGATGAAAATAATTGCTATTTCTCAAAGGGGTAGAAAACGTGACTTCTTTGATTTGTATTGGTTCATACAGAATGGAGAAATTTTAGAGGAAATAATGAGGAAACTGAAAAAGCAGTATCCATCTGTGGCACACGACTACCATCATATTTTAAAAAGTTTAGTATATTTTGAAGATGCAGAAATTGATCCAAATCCAGAAATCAATTTCAAAGCAAGTTGGAATGATGTAAAGAATTATTTTAAGGATCAAATACCTATGATTACCCGTAAACTAGTTGACTTAAAGTAAGTTACATAATTATGAATACCATGTCCAATACCGACCAAATCAGCAAAGAACGAGCTAAAGCGCTTTTTGGCAGTCGGGAAATCGAAAGTTTTGAGGTCGGCACAACTAGAGGTTTGCAACAGATCCACAAATATTTATTTGGGGAACTTTACGATTTTGCTGGAGAGATTCGCGTGAAAGATATAAGCAAAGGAGGTTTTCGATTTGCCTCTTGTCTATATTTGGAAGAAAGTCTAAAAAAGATCGACGAAATGCCGGAAAATACTTTTGAGCAAATTCTCGCTAAATATGTGGAAATGAATATTGCCCATCCATTTATGGAAGGCAACGGCCGTAGCATGAGGATATGGCTAGACCTGATTTTTAAAAAAAATCTCAAACAATGTGTCGACTGGGTCAGGATCGACAAAAACGACTATCTAAACGCAATGCAACGCAGTCCGGTAAATGATCTAGAGATCCGCGAGCTTCTACGCACTGCTTTAACTGATAGAATAGATGACCGCGAAGTTTTCATGAAGGGAGTGGAGCAGTCGTATTATTATGAAGAAGTAGATTTTTATAAATAATGTCCCGCAAAGAAACCCTTAGTCTTATTGCCCTCATTGCCTTTTTTATACTTTCTGCATGGCTTTGCAATATCTATGAATCAGAAATAAAATCCATAGTAGGAGATTATGGATACTTGGGAATGATCATCTACATTTTATTTAATATACTATCCACTGTTATCGCTCCCATAAACGCTGTGCCGCTTTTCCCTGTAGCGACCATGCTCTGGGGACCTTTTATAACTGCTATTTTGAGTATTATAGGCTGGACACTAGGATCTATTTTAGCTTTTCTGGTGGCGGTGAAATTTGGAAAAAGAATAGTATCTAGAATTATTGATGTTGAGAAACTGCAGAAAATAGAGGATAAACTAAGGGGTAGAGATGTATTTTGGTGGATAGTTCTGATACGCATGATAGTACCTGTGGATATATTGTCCTATGCCATAGGGCTTTTTGTACCCATATCACTAGGAAAATATACTTTGGCGACACTCATAGGCGTTATTCCCTTTGCTTTTATTTATTCATATCTAGCTTTTCTTATGGTATGATTTATGTATGAAAATTATACTTGCTTCTGATCATGCCGGCATAGAATTGAAAAATAAGATGAAGGGCATACTTGCCAAGCTTGATCACACCATGGAAGACATGGGAGCCTTTGAATTTAGGGAAGAAGATGATTATCCTGTTATTATGATCCCAGTTGCCATAAAAGTAGCTGGCGAGGCAGAGACTAGAGCGATTATTTTTGGAAAAAGCGGGCAAGGTGAAGCAATGGTTGCAAATCGTTTTCCGGGCGTTCATGCTACTGTTTACTATGCTCCAAATCTAGAAATCATAAGACTTGCTCGCGAACACAATGACTCAAATATTCTTTCTATTGGCGCGGGATTTATAAATGAGGCCGAAGCAGAGGAAGCTGTGAGGTTATGGCTCTCTACACCTTTCAGTGGAGAAGAACGACATATAAGAAGACTTGAGCAAGCGGATAATATTCAATAATTAACATGGAAATAATCCCCGCAATACTTCCCAAGACTTTTTCCGAAATAGAAGAAAAAATAAAATCTATAAAAGGTCTTGCCGATCTTGTGCAGATAGATATTTGTGATGGCAAGTTTGTGCCGAATATCACTTGGCCGTATGTAAAAGTCGATCAGAATTTTGAATCTATTCTTCGTGAAGAAAGGGGAATGCCGGAATGGGAAAAGATAGACTATGAATTTGACCTTATGATAGAGAATCCTACCGAAGACGACGCTCGCAAATGGCTTTCTGCAGGGGCGGAGAAAGTTATATTGCATTATGAATCATCTGAAGATCTTACTCCGGTCATCTCTATTCTAAACGGTCTGGTGGAAATAGGTCTGGCAATTGATCTCAAAACTAGCATTGAAAAAATAAAAAAATACGCGGATAAAATACAATACATACAATGCATGGGTATAAAGAAAGTCGGCTTTCAAAGACAGAAGCTGGATCCAAAAGTCGCGGATAAGGTCAAAGAAATAAAAAATACTTTTTCAAATCTCAAAGTGCAAGTAGATGGAGGTGTGACTTTGGAAAACGCGTCAGTGCTGAAGCATGCCGGGGTAGATACTCTAGTAGTTGGATCAGCCCTCTTTGGATCGGAAAATGTTGTGGATACGTATAAGAAGTTAAAGAAAATATAAGTGCTATAATATATCTATATGGCTCTACCAAATATTCTTTCTGAAGAAAAATATCAATTTCTTTTTGAAAAGGCGCATGCTATAAGGCAAAGCATTATAGAGATGCTCATAGAAGCCAAGTCTGGTCATACAGCTGGCCCCCTAGATATGACAGATATTTTTACATATTTATATTTTCATGCCCTTAAACATGATCCAAAGAAGCCTGACTGGCCATATAGAGATCGTCTAGTGCTTTCAAACGGACATATTTGCCCTGTTCTATATGCCACCATGGCTCATGCGGGATATTTTCCTGTTTCAGAGCTCAAGACTTTGAGGAAATTTGGCACCAGACTGCAAGGTCATCCGCATAGGGAATATTTGCCGATGTTGGAGAATTCTTCTGGGCCTCTGGGTGCCGGTCTTGGTCAGGCGGTAGGTATGGCTCTGGCCGAGAGAATGGATTTTGGCAAGACTTCCGGCAAGCAGTTCGTCTGTCTCACCGGAGATGGAGAACTCGACGAAGGGGCAAACTGGGAAGCGATCATGTTTGCTGGGAAAGAAAGATTACAGAATCTCACAGTTTTTGTTGATAGAAATAATATTCAAATAGACGGCTTTACGGAGGAGATAATGCCCCTCAATCCTCTTGTCGACAAGTGGCGCGCCTTCAACTGGCATGTGCAGGAAATAGACGGACACAATTTCCGCGCTATAGACCAGGCTTGGGGGCAGGCTATGGCCGTTTTCGACAAGCCTTCGGTGATTATTGGGAATACCATTTCCTCAAAGGGTATTCCAGAATTTGAAAGGAAGTTTGAGTGGCATGGCAAGCCGCCTACGAGTCCAGAGGAGATAGCTATAGCTAGGAGGGCGTTGGGGATTGTGGCGAAGTGATTTTATTAAAATAGTTAAAATAATATGCAAAATAAAAAATGGGAAAAAATCATAAAATATGATACAATATTGACATGAACAAGCACTGGTCAGTCAATACAAAAGAACTTGAAAAAGACCCAGAGGCTTTTGCTATCTGGAGACTAGAACAATGGGTCAACTGGGGAATTGGTTCCATCAAGGTTAAAAAGACTGATCTAATTAAATACTGGGATAAGCTAGATATAGATGAGTGGAAAAGGAAGGCGATTTCATTGGCGCTATTCTAAATTATATCGTGTTTTCAATATTATCTAAAAATCAAATAAATATTTTAACCCTACTGGGTAATGAAAAAATAATTTCAGATAATTTTTATTTATCTGGTGGAACCGCTCTTGCTGAATTTTATCTACAGCATCGCTTATCAGAGGATCTAGATTTTTTTTCTGAACACGAATTTGATCCATCATATATAAGTGCAATATTTAAGAAAATTCAAGATAAAGCCGGAATAAAGAAAGTCAATTTTGAGCAGAGTTTCAATCGCAATCTATTTTTTCTTGAGCTTGAAGACAACATCATTAAAACTGAATTTACTTATTATCCATTTACTAGAATAGAATCTAAAAGAAAACTTGGAAATCTGTATATCGATAGTCTTATTGATATAGCTATTAATAAAATATTTACTATATACCAAAGACCGCGCTCAAGAGATTTTATCGACCTATATTTCATCTTAATAAAAGAAAAGTCATGGAGTATTGATGATCTCGTAGAAAAGGCACAGATAAAATTTGACCATAATATTGATCCTATTCAGTTAAGTAGTCAGTTTGTAAAAGCTGAAATTTTAAAGGATTATCCCAATATGATTGTTAAAATAGATGATAAAGAATGGCAGAGTTTTTTCATAAAAGAGGCAAAAAGGTTGGTGGAGTCAAGAGTAGAATAGTTGTATAATTAAACGAACATCATGGTTACATATATTTTTGGCGCGTTAATACTTATAGCAATTATTCTTTTGGGGATACTAGCTAAGAAAAAATAGGTTAATTGGGTTATAATACTAGGGTAATGCTAAGCCCTATCCAAAAAATAAACCATAAAATATTTGACAAGGATGTAGAATACGCCGAAATTAGAAAAGGCTTTGGTGAGGGACTTGTGAAAGCGGCGGAAATGGACAAGAGAATTGTCGCTCTCTGCGCTGATCTCACAGAATCTACCCGTATGGAAGCCTTCAAAAATAAATTTCCTGAAAGATTTGTGGAAATGGGCGTGGCTGAACAGAATCTGGCTGGAGTAGCTTCTGGGCTTGCGGCTATGGGCAAGATTCCATTTATCACTTCATACGCTATGTTTAGTCCTGGGAGAAATTGGGAGCAGATACGCACAACTATTTGTTATAATGATCGCCCTGTAAAAATCGCCGGTTCTCACGCGGGAGTTTCTGTAGGACCAGACGGTGGAACTCACCAGGCTATAGAGGACATAGCCATCACTCGTGTCATACCAAATATGGTTGTCATATCTCCCTGTGACGCTATAGAAGCTCGCAAAGCCACCATAGCCTGCGCCAAAACCAAATATCCAACTTATATAAGACTTGCCCGAGAAAAAACTCCAGTTATTACTACAGATGATACGCCTTTTGAAATAGGCAAGGCGCAATTGCTTTTTGCTACGGATAAAAATCTAAAAGCGGAAGTGGGGATAATCGCCACAGGAGCTCTTGTTCATAGAGCTTTGAAGGTGGCGCAGGATTTGGAAAAAAAGGGAAAAAGGGTAAAGGTTTTAAACTTGTCCACCATTAAACCCTTAGATGAAGACGCTGTATGGAGACTTGGGCATGAGGCGGGAGCTCTGGTGACTGTAGAAGAACATCAGGTCGCTGGAGGCATGGGTTCTGCAGTAGCAGAGTGTGTAACAAGGCACTATCCTGTACCTATAGAGTTTGTGGGAGTAAAGGATAAGTTTGGCCAATCAGGCACTCCAGATGAACTCATAGAACACTATGGAATGGGGGAGGAGGATATAGGGGAGGCTGTGGAGAGGGTACTTCTGCGTAAGAAATAAGTTATCCACATTTTTTATAAATTTTAGCTGTAAGTGTACTATAATTAACCGAAATGGCAGTGAATACCAATAATAACTTTGGAGAAATATTGCCCAATCATCCGCATAGGAGAATGCATATACTTCTATCAATACTGGCTTTTGTGCTGGTGGTGGGATCGATTGTGGTTTATCAGAGATATAGGGTAAAGGTGGTAGTGCAAGAGAGGGATGAGGGGGAATTAAAAGCGGAGAAATTGGCAGAAGTATCAAATAGCCTAACTGCTCAAGAACAAACACCAGAGTTTAAAAGAAAATTAGAGGAAATATCAAAGTCATTAAATAGGAAATAATATTAAAAATATGAAATCAAAAATAACACAAAATATAAAAGCGATAATACTAGGATTGGTTCTAACCTTAGGATTATCTTATGTTCTTGCAGATTTTACTCCTCCGCCTAGCAGTCCTCCTACTTGTGATCCAGCGACAACTCCAGCATGTAATGCTCCTATAAATGTGGGTAGTCTAGCACAAATCAAAGCCGGATCACTTACCTTAGGTGGACTTGGTATTGTGGGAGACTTCAAATTCTTACCGAATGCAACAGCACAAGCTACTCCAGGGCAGGTTCTGACAGCTACTGATAATACAGGAAAAGTAGAGTGGAAAGACGCTCCTGGGATAAATGTAATAAGTTTTCCTTCTGGTGGTAGCGGTGGCAGTACTAGTGGTATATGGGTAAAACCAGATGGCGTGACTAGCTTTAGAGTGCAAGTGTGGGGAGGAGGAGGAGCGGGTAATACTGGTAGAAATGATGGTAGTAATTCTAAAGGTGGTGGTGGTGGTGGTGCGGGAGGTTATATAGAGGCGATATTTACAACTACCGCGGCAGAGCAAAAATTCGGTTATACTATCGGAATAGGAGGGCAACCAGCTAGTTCTGTTTGTAATAACGGCGGAGGAACTGTAGGAGGAGGGGGGGGAATAAGTGATTTTAAGCAACTCTCTACAGGGAATGTTCTAACCGCATACGGAGGAACTCCAAGCTCATCCTATCCTACAGGAGGGACTGGTGGAGGATATGGTAGCCTTCCCAATGATAGTGATTCCGCGGTTACTTTTTTGCAAAGGGTGAATGGAAAACTTGGAGATAGCAATCCTACCGGTACTTCATATGGTAAACATGGAGGATCTATTCTATTTTCATCAGGTGGTCAAGGTGTTTCAAATGCTGATATTAACGGAAATAGGTACAAAGACGGTTCATATCCAGGTGGAGGTGGAGGTGGCGGTAGCGGACAAGACATAACATGTCCTCTTGGTGCAGGTAGAGGTGGAGATGGTCGAGTAGTTGTTTCTTGGTAGTTAGATTAGTTGTCCCCAAACTTATTAAAAAGTTCTCAAATTTTTATTGATTTTGTCATTGATTTTTATATTTGATTAGTTTTATAATATACATATCCATGAATAAAAATGAAACCATCACAAAAGAATATTTGGAAAAGAATTTTATTACCAAGGACTATCTTGATAAAAAGTTAGATAACTTTGTTACAAAAGAAGATCTTAAGAAAGAGCTCGCTGGTTTTAGAATAAGTTTTAAGACAGAAATGCTAAACGAAACCAAAATAATATTTCATCAAGTAGCCGAAACTCTTATGGAAAGTTCCAAAGCATATTATTCTAAAGAAATGGAGAGACATATGAATGCTCTAAGAGAGGGATTTAGAGATGATCTAAAAGGTTACAAAGACCAGGTAACTACTGTATCAGAAAAAGTAGAAAAATGTGAAGAAAGATTGGATGTTCTGGAATTGAAAATAGTATGATAGTGTTGGAGCATGCCCCTATTCTCTATTTCAAAATCTATGCAACCCGCTGGAGATCAGCCCAAGGCCATAGAAGCACTCACGAATGGTCTTGAACAAGGTCTGCGCAGGCAGACTCTTTTCGGTATAACCGCTTCGGGAAAAACATTTACCATGGCCAATGTCATAGCCAACCACGGCAAACCGACCCTGGTCATAGCTCACAATAAAACTCTAGCGGCGCAACTAGCGCAGGAGTATAGAGAATTTTTTCCAGACAATGCCGTGCATTATTTCGTCTCATATTATGACTATTATCAGCCGGAGGCCTATATGCCTATCACCGATACATATATAGAGAAAGAGGCCATGATAAATGAGGAAATAGAGCGTCTGCGCCATGCCTCCACACAGGCTCTGCTTACCAGAAAAGATGTGATCATAGTGGCTTCGGTTTCTTGCATTTATGGCTTGGGCAGTCCTGTGGAATATGAAAAAGTCAATCTAAAGATCGCAAAGGGTATGGATGTTTCCAGAGCCGAGATTATAAGAAAACTGATAGATATACATTTCGAAAGAACAAACGCCGATATGAGCGCTGGCCAGTTCCGAGCTCTGGGCAATATGGTGGAGATCATGCCCGTCAATGAAAAGACTGTATACAGGATAGAGTATGATAACAGTATAATTTCCAAAATCATCGAATTAGACCCAGTGAGTATGAGCATAAAAAAAGAACATGAAACAGTTTTTCTTTTTCCAGCTAAACATTTTATAAGCACAGATGAGCAATCAAAAAAAGCATCAAAGACTATAAGTGTTGAACTACAGAGTAGATTGAAAGAGCTAGAAAAAGAGGGAAAAATGCTAGAGGCCGAGAGACTCAAAAGAAGAGTGAGATATGATCTGGCTATGATAAGGGAGGTGGGATATTGCAACGGAATAGAGAATTATTCACGACACTTTTCTGGCAAGGCCTCTGGTGAGTCTCCTGACACTCTATTGTCATATTTCCCCAAAGACTTTTTAACTATCATAGATGAGTCTCATGTCACTGTGCCGCAAATAGGAGGCATGTATGCCGGAGACGCGTCCAGAAAAGAGACGCTTATAAACTACGGCTTCCGTCTGCCCTCCGCTAGGGACAACAGGCCACTTAAATTAGAAGAATTTGAGGAAAGGGTGGGGCAAGTGATTTATACCACTGCTACCCCAGGAAAATATGAAAAGGAAAAAAGTGAGCAAATAGTAGAGCAGGTTATACGACCTACTGGACTCGTAGACCCCCTCATAGATATAAAGCCTGTAGCGGGAAAAGGGGATTACAAAGGACAAATCTTTGATTTTATAGAAGAGGCGCAGAAGGTAATAAAAAAAGGCGAAAGGGCAATAGCTACGACATTGACCAAGAAAATGGCCGAAGATCTCACTGAATTTCTAAAAGAAAAGGATATGAAGGCCGAATATTTGCATAGCGATATAAAAACTATTGATCGTATTACAATTCTTACTGATTTTAGAAAAGGGAAATTTGACTGTTTGGTCGGGGTCAATCTTCTGCGAGAAGGGCTTGATTTGCCAGAAGTTTCTCTTATAGGAATACTAGACTCCGACAAAGCCGGTTTTCTGCGTTCAGAAACATCACTTATACAGATTATCGGCAGGGCGGCTAGAAATATAAATGGTCGAGTCATATTGTATGCTGATTTTCGTAATAGCGCTATTGAGTATGCTATAGCTGAAACCGAACGCAGACGCAATATACAACTGGAATATAATAGAGAGAACAATATTACCCCAAAAACTATTATAAAAAAGATACAGGATATTACAGATCAGCTACGCAGTGAACATGACAAGGCGGTGGGAGAACTGGCAAGAATTGATGAAGAAATGGCTAGGGAAAATCCAGAGAAATTTATAAAAGCAAAGGAAAAGGCTATGGCAGCAGCGGTGAAGGCGCTAGACTTTGAGACCGCCGTTCTCATAAGAGATGAGATTGCTTTACTCAAGGAAAAAATGTTAAAATAAGGCCATATGAAAGAAAAAATTTTAATCGCTCTAGGAGACATGAATCTGCAAAATATGATAGCCGAGAAACTAAAACAGGGAGGTTATGTTATAGAAACCTTGCAAAATGGGAATGAAGTTATGGATCGGCTAAAAATGTTTAAACCCGACCTTCTTCTTATAGATATTTCTCTTCCGAACAGAAGCGGATACGATATCTTGAATGAAAAAAGCTTTGACAGAGAAGTGACCAAGATTCCCGTAATCATAGTGTCTAACTCCGGTTCTCCTGTGCAGATGAAGCAGATACCCTCTACGCCGGTCATAAAGGATTATGTTATAAAGTCTCACATTGAGCCAGATGAAATTATAGAAAAAGTACAGAAAGTTTTTGGTAAAAATACAGAAGTGGCAAAAGATACCATGGTAAAAAATAATAAAAAAATTCTATGGGTAGAGGATGACAAATTATTGAGCACCATACTTTCAAAAAAGATAGAAACCAGTGGCTATACTCTGCTCAAGGCTAATGGGGACGAGGAAGCCTTCAAATATTTGGAATCAGAGATGCCTGATATTATCGTCCTGGACATTATGTTGCCAGAAATGAACGGCTTTGATATTTTGCAGAAAATAAAAATGAATGAAAAACACAAAAAAATACCAGTTATAATGCTTTCCAACTTGAGCAAACAAGCGGATATTGAAAAGGCCAAGATGCTAGGCGCCAATAAATTTATCGTAAAAGCGGCTGTTTCTCTGGATGAGATCATACATGAAATAGCGACACTTACAAAATAGGGCTATTTGCCTATTGTCTATATATTGATATATTTAACCAGATATGGTTAAAAAACAGCAAAAAGAAGATAAGACTGAAGATAAAATCATAGTAAAAGGCGCGCGTACCCATAATCTGAAAAATATTA
>Ga0209542_10007663_pt1 | contig 20445 bp, 18 predicted proteins | sample RifCSPhighO2_01_FD_184028 | JGI IMG/M metagenome (GOLD analysis project Ga0209542, IMG submission 184028) | Soil microbial communities from Rifle, Colorado - Rifle CSP2_plank highO2_0.1 (SPAdes) (version 2) | ecosystem: Environmental > Terrestrial > Deep subsurface > Rock core/Sediment ...
CACTATACTATTTTTTATTTGGTTACTTGTCTTTTATATAGGCAACCTGTACGACCTTGGTCTTACTAAAAACAACATACACTATTTCTCTACATTACTCTATTCCCTATTGGTCAACGTGGTTATCTCTCTTTTCTTTTTCTATTTAATTCCATTCTTCGGGATCACACCAAAAACAAATCTTTTAATTTTTGCCTTAATTACCTTTGTTCTTTTGAATTACTGGCGATATTACTTCAACCGTCAAATCGCAAAGAGCGGTTTTAAAAACAATACTCTTATAATCGGGGACAATGAACAGTCTAGAGAACTTTACGATTTTTTATTGGCTAACCCGCAATTAGGTTACAACGCCATCGGGATAGTCGACATTGAAGACCACACCGCTCAGAATATTCTACAAAACTTAATTAGCCAAAAGCACATTAAAACTTTGGTTTTAGCTCCATCAGTCTATAAGATACCGCACATAATAGACGCTTTTTACAGACTCGTAGGTTTCGGGATTAGCTTTTATAACTTATCTGATTTTTATGAAAGAGTCGCCGGGAAGATCCCGCTTGAAACAATTGATCAGATTTGGTTCCTGCAAAATTTATCACAAGGAAGCAGGCGCGGCTATGAAATCGGCAAAAGAATATTCGATCTAGCCGGTGCGGTAATCATAGGTTTACTGACCCTGCCTCTTTATCCCTTTATAATCCTGGCGATAAAATCTGACTCCAGTGGAAGTATTTTCTATCGTCAAAAAAGGATGGGCAGGGCAAGCAAACCTTTTATAGTTATCAAATTCAGAACAATGTTCCAGGAGGCCGAAAAAAACGGCCCTGTTTGGGCCTCCGAGAACGACTCACGCACCACTCGGGTTGGCAGATTCATACGTAAAACAAGGATTGATGAGCTACCCCAGGTTTGGAATGTTTTAAAAGGCGAGATGTCATTCGTGGGTCCTAGACCGGAGAGGCCGGAATTCCACGAGAAGCTACAAAAGGAAATACCTTTTTATGAAGAGCGCTACCTGGTTAAGCCGGGCCTTACCGGCTGGGCTCAGATCAAACACAAACTTGATTTTCGCGGCGGCATGACAGTCAATGATACCGCCGAAAAGTTACAGCACGATCTCTATTACGTTAAGAATCGATCCCTACTCCTAGATCTCGGAATAATACTACGGACCATAAGCATCCTCTTAAAAAAAGCCCTGCGTTAGAATAGAGCACATATTTCTTCATGGCATTGACTGCGGGCTTATGCTTTTGTATTCTTAAAAAAATGCCCAAGGTAGCTCTAATAACTGGCATCACCGGACAGGACGGATCATATCTGGCCGAATTTTTATTGGCTAAAGGATATTATGTACATGGAATTGTGCGCCGGGTCGCGCTGGAAGATCCGCGGCAGCGCCTTTTGAGGATTGGCCATTTTCTAGATCACAAACGTATCAAGCTGCACGGCGCGTCACTAGAAAACTATCCGAGCATCTGCAATGTCTTGGCTAAAGTAAGACCAGACGAAATATACCACCTCGCGGCCCAAAGCTTCGTTTCCTACTCCTTTGAAGATGAGCACACCACGATGCACACCAATATTACAGGCACCCACTTCCTGCTTGCCGCCGCAAGCCAGATAGTGCCCAAAGCTAAATTCTACTTCGCTGCTTCAAGCGAGATGTTCGGCAATGTGTTGGAAGTGCCTCAGACGGAAAAAACTCCCTTTAACCCACGCTCACCCTATGGCGTGTCCAAGGTTAGCGGCTACCATCTCTGCCACTACCACCGCAATCATCCATCAATTAACCAATTCACGGTTTGCGGCATATTATTTAATCACGAATCGCCTCGCCGTGGCATGGAATTCGTAACCAGAAAAATCACTCATACGGCAGCCCTTATCAAACATGGCCTGGCTGACAAACTGGTACTGGGCAATCCGAAAGCCAAAAGAGACTGGGGCTATGCCGGCGATTATGTCGAGGCCATGTGGCTGATGATGCAACGGCCGAAACCGGATGACTTCGTCATCGCAACCGGGGAAACGCACTCGGTAAAAGAGTTCGCCGACGAAGCATTCCGAGTTGCCGGACTCAACCCGGCCAAATACATTACATGGAATAACCCGGCCGATGTCCGTCCTTCGGAGGTAGATCTCTTAATCGGCAACCCGGCCAAAGCCAAAAGGATTCTCGGCTGGAAACCGCGTACTAAATTCAAGGACTTGGTTAAAATGATGGTCGAAGCAGACATGAAACTCGTAGGTAAAAATACCTAGAAGTGTATTAAAAATTGCCCTTCTCCAAAAATTCTTTTTGTTCCTCGACGGTATTATTAGGAATCTCTCGGAAAAATTTCAACTCTCTCGCCTGTCGGTCCAGCTTGAATTCTCCCGACTTAATAACGCAAAGAGCCTCAATGGTAATTGTCCATCCCCAGCCCTTGATTTTCATTTCGCTCGGATATTCGATATATCCAGCAGAACCCGCAACCTCAACCTCTATACCCAGCTCTTGCCTAGCCACCCTCTTGGCGGCCGCCTCAATAGTTTCGCCATAGAGAACCGTTCCGCCGGGAAGGTGCCACAGATCCTTGTATGGCTCTATGTCCCTGAGAGTCATCAATACGCCGCTGTCGTTTCTAATTATAAGGTCAACACAAAGCCTCGGCACCCGAGAATAGATATTTTTGTATTCTTCATCTGTAAAAGGCTGCTTGGCTTCCATAATATAATTTAAAAAACTCTGCCCAAACTCTCAATGAATCTCTTCGCTTCGGCCTCAAAGTTTTTATCCAGTTCGGCAGCAGCGCGCGCCTGCTCCACTGCACCGTCAATATTACCTATTTTCGCATAAGACGTCGCCAGAGAAGCCCGATACTGAGCACTCTCCGGCTTTATTGCTATGAGATTCTCGTATAGCTTGGAAATCGCTTTAAAATCTCCGATTTTTACGTAAAGATTTATTAACTTGATGGTATCTGATTCTGTAAAACTATAGTTATTTTTTATGGCTTCGTCCACGGCCTTAAGGCCTTCTTCGGTCCGGCCCATCTCAAGAAGAGTCGCCGCCAAATACCAATGAGTCAATCCGACTGTTGGATTAAGTTCGGCTGCTTGTTTAAAATATTTTATCGCGCTTTCGTAATCTTTTTTGTTCAAATACGCCTGGGCAACTTCGTAGTATGTCCTGACGAACTTAGGCGAAATTTCCAGAGCCTTGAGAGAATTTTTAAGGGCCAAGTCATTGTACTGAGACCTTGGGTCATCCTTACCCAAAACTATGTAGGCTCTGGATATATAAAGATACGGCAGATAGTCCTGCTTCGTCTCATCAACATTTTTTTGAACTTGCTCAACGGCATATTGCAACACTGCAATCTCTTTTTCGCCCAACTTTTTGCCACTCATAGACTCGAGAATCCATTGGGCAAAACGGTGACGGTATTCGTACCTTCCGGGAACATCGTAAGACAGCGCCTCTTTGTATTTGGCCACCGCCCCATCAAAATCTCCAGTCCATGAAAGGGTAATCGCACGTGTAGTGGCATAGTTAGCCTTGGATTGCAAGATATTCGTTTTATAAACCAGGAAAACAGACCCGACCAACAAAACTACCATAACAACCTGCTGACCCATACTTAGTTTATGGTTTTGGTTTTGTAATTTATGATTTTGGATTTGTTTAGAATTTGTTTCACCGCTTGCCGTTAGCCAAGCTATGAATCCCAACACTGTAAAGAAGGCGATAAAATTAGCAGAGGTGTCAAAAATAAAGGAGTTGTGGATCATGTAGGCCACAATCAGCGATATCAGCCCGATACCCAAAACCCGATCCGTGCCAGGCGGACCCCTCACCACTTTTTTCCAAATCAGACGTATCGCCACGCTAAACATGGCAACATAAATCAGCAGGGACAAAAGGCCCATGGTTACCAAAATCTCTACGAACATATTGTGGGCCCGATCAAACAGGGTCTCTGACCCCACGCCCTGAAAGAACTTGGGGTTGAAGCGCCTGGAAAACGGCACATTGAAATTTTCCGGCCCCCAACCGAATAAAACTGTTTTGGGCGTTTCCTTCCAACCAACCAAACCGGCCTGCCAAGCCCAAAACCTGGTGTTAACAGTTCTGGTTTGCAAAGAAAAATCCGTCAGCCTGCTCAAATAACCAGACTTTTTAACCAGATCGGAGCTTCTAAAAAGCATGGCAAATGCGACAAGGACCACGGCCAAACCTATTAATCCAAAAAGGATCTTCTTGGCAAGCCTGGACGAAGAAGTAATTACATACAAAAAAGAAAAAAGTAGAAATCCTACTCCAAGGCCAAGGATCGAACCTCTTACCACAGTCATTAAAACGGCGATCGTGGAAATAAGCGCGGCAACGTAAAGATAGCCTTTATGTTTTTGGGTTACGCTGGAAGAAAGCGCCAAAGATAGGGCCAGAAAAAGGCAAACTAGCTGATAGCCGGCAAATAAGGCCGCGTTGCCGAGAGTACCAAAAATTCTGGTGCGATTACCTGAGCCGATAAAAAAATTAATATTAGTCTTCTGACCAAAACCATAAAAAGCCGATAACACCCCGACGAATATGGCAAGCTTAGTCAGGCGCAACCAATCTTCACGAGTCTTAAAAACAGAGATCAGAATTATGAAATAACCCAGATAATGCAAAAAGCTCCAAAAGCCGCCCATGCGCTCTAATGAACCCCAGAAGCTTAAATAAGGGTTAACGCTTATTAGAGTCGAAACTCCAAACACCAAAGTAAAGAGTATGAATATGCTAAGCAATGGATGATTCGGCGGCAGATAGCTTCTGTCTTTCCAAATCAAGATCAAGTAAAAAACTAATAGAAATTCTACGGTTGAACGGAAAACTATAACCTTACCGAAATGAAATGGCGATATGTATTGGGAAAATATAATTAGCGGGATAAAAGCGATCGCATAAATCCCCCACCTTAAAATAGCCACCAGCCAATTAGATCTATTTTGTTTAATAAAATTAGCCATGAGAAAATGATAACACAAAACTCAAAATTACAAAATTCGTCGACTTGGTTTAGAACATTTCGCGTGGTGCATAGATAATTAAAACGCACCAGATTTTAGTGCGTTGCTGACTATTTTGCCAAGTAAGTGTTTTTTTCTAGGCATACTTTGTATAATATTCGCCCAAAGCTTTTTGAAGATCGTCCTCAATCCTGTTTTCTACATTGCATACTCTGGATAACAAAGCTCCAAGGGCGCGTAGAAATGCAATATACGCAGCGAAATCTTCCGGCACAATTAGCGCCCTTGCTTCATCAGATGGCAACATACCGACCCACTCAAGCACTCTCATAAAATCATTGTATATACTTTTCAGTCTGCCCTCTTCGGTAGAATTATAACCAAACGGCTGTCTCGGATCATAAATAAACAGGGTCGATCTGTGGGCTACCGCCGATATCACTCCCAGTAAATTTAACCTGTCCAGTTTGTCCGCTATGCGTAACGCCGTAAGCAGGCAGCTATCTTTGGGGTCATCATCTTTTTTCGGATGTTGAATTACCGCATCGGCTATTCTTAACTTAGCCTCTTCGTCAAAATTGCTACTTTGTAAAAAATTGCCAATAACTTGTTGCGGTGAGGTGGATTCTAACAATCTTTTAAATTCGGGCACACGATCAAGGTTATGAAGCCAAACCGAAGCCCTGTATTCTTCTTGATTGAAAGTAAGGGACGGGATTCCGGCGGCAATCGTGAAACCCATACTAACCATGCGCCTAACGTGTTCCACGTCGTGGCCACCGGCTATTTGGCCTGGACGATAATATGGCTCGAGTATTTTTTCCAATTCTAGCAAAAAGTCCTGGTTATTTGTCTTTTCAACCTTGACCTCACCTGTCATCTAGACCCCTTCTTTGCATTTCAAACAACTATCGACAGCCTATCATAAATGAAATAAAAGTCAAGAATAAAAGATTGCAGCAGAAATAGAGTTTAAAGCCGCCTCTCATTGCTAAAAAGCCTAAAATAGGTAATATTAGATAATTCTAAAACACGATGATAAAATTAATAAAATCAACCTTTTATAAAGAGGCCGAAACAAAACAAAAGCTTAGTAAATTTATAGCCACCGCCAAGTGGCTCAGCTTCGGGCCGGAATGTCTTAAATTCGAAAGAGGCTTTGCCGCTTATCAGGAGCGCAAGCATTGCGTTTTTTTTAATAGCGGCAGCATGGCCAATCTTGCCCTGATACAAGCCTTGCTGAATCTCGGCTGGCTGAAAAAAAATCACAGCGTAGGCTTCTCCGCTTTAACCTGGCCTACAAATGTCATGCCACTGATCCAGCTCGGCCTTAAGCCCATCCCCATAGATGTTGAATTGGAAACCCTTAACGTCTCTGGAAAAAAGCTTGCTACAATATTAAAAAAATCCGGTCTCAAGGCTTTTTTCATAACTAATCTTCTTGGCTTCTGCGACGACATAGATAAGATAAAAAATATCTGCAAAAAGGAAAAAATAATTTTGATTGAAGATAATTGCGAGGCTCTTGGCACAGTTTACAAGGACAAGAAGCTCGGCAACTATGGCTTGGCCAGTACGTTTTCATTTTTTGTCGGCCACCACCTGTCAACAATAGAGGGCGGGGCAGTCTGCACCGATGATAGCCGGCTTGCTTCTATGCTGCGCCTGGTTCGCGCCCATGGCTGGGATCGTAATCTTGAAACACATAACCAAGCAGAACTTAGGAAAAAACACGATATAAACGATTTTTATGCACGCTACACTTTTTATGACCTTAGTTATAATTTACGCCCGACGGAGATTGGCGCGTTCATAGGCAACACTCAACTTAAACATATCCGAGAAACCACCAAAAAGAGGAGAGATAATTTTGTCAAAATAGCCAAGGTTGTTTATAAAAATACTGACAAGTATTATCCTATTAAATTTGATCACATCAGTTTTCTGTCTAATTTCGCCGTACCGGTAATCTGCCGCTCAATTAAAATCCGTAACGATCTTTTGAAAAAATGCGAAGGCATTGTTGAGGTCCGCCCCGTGGTCGGCGGCGACATTACCCGACAGCCGTTCTTTCGCAAATACCTGCCGGGACATGCCAAGAACTTTAAAAACACCAACGCAGAGCTGATACACAAACAAGGCTTTTATGTGGGCAATAACCCGGACTATACAAAAAAGGATATAGATACTATCATTTCTGTATTGTCATAAAACATGGGGGAAAGCCTAAAAAACAAAAAAATACTGGTTACGGGCGGGGCCGGTTTTGTCGGTTCTTTTTTGGTTGAAAAACTTATTAAGCGGGGCGTATCCAAGAAAAATATTTTGATACCACGCTCACGCGATTTAGATTTAAGAAAATGGGAAAATTGTCAAAAAGTTGTCAGGGGCAAGGACCTGGTAATTCATCTGGCCGTGAATGGCGGAGGCATAGGCAAAAACAGCGCCAGACCGGGCGAGCTTTTTTACGACAATATTATGATGGGCGCCCAGCTTATGGAAGCGGCCCGCCAAGCCAACGTAAAAAAATTCGTAGCCATAGGAACAATCTGCGTTTACCCCAAATTCAGCCCCGTACCATTTAAAGAAGAAAATATGTGGCTTGGTTATCCCGAAGAAACCAACGCCCCTTACGGACTTGCCAAGAAAATGATGCTCGTTCAGTCGCAAGCCTACAGAAAGCAATACGACTTTAATTCCATTTATTTAATGCCTGTTAATTTATACGGCCCAAGGGATAATTTTGATCCGACTTCATCACATGTAATCCCGGCTCTTATACGTAAAGTTTGCGAAGCTAAAAATAAAAAACTGGATCACATAGAAGTCTGGGGCACTGGAAAACCGACAAGAGAATTCCTGTACGTTGAGGATGCCGCTGAAGGTATAATCATGGCCGCTGAAAAGTACAATGAGCACGAACCGGTAAATCTAGGATCAGGAATGGAAATATCCATAAAAAATCTGGTTAAAACCGTTTGCCAATTAGCGGATTACAAAGGCGGGGTCATTTGGGATAAAACTAAACCTGACGGTCAGCCGCGTAGAATGTTAGACGTCACGCGAGCCAAAAAAGAATTCGGCTTCAAAGCTAAAACCGATTTTGAAACCGGCCTCAAAAATACAATCATCTGGTATCAAGAAAACTATCTGAAATAGCGCGTATTCGTATATAAATAAAACAAAAACAGCCCCGACGTTACGTCGGGGCTGTTTTTGTTTTATGGTTTGGCCTATCTGATCTTACTCCTCTCTTACTCCTCCAACCAATCTACCGATATTGTATTGTCAGAGTTTACCACACTAGCCTGCAGGGTCATTAAAACGCTCTCTCCTGGCTGGATATAGAACCCGAGCCCATAATCTATCTCCCTGCCGCTTGAGCTGATTATCAAGCTATCTAATTCTGAACCCTTGGTTGAAATTGTTGGAAATTTGAAAGCCTGCATTACACTGCTGCCTCCGGTGTTTAGAGCATTAATATCCCGGGCCGTGCCGGTTGAAGCTACCAGCGGATTTCTATAAATCCTTAGGGTATTTGATTGCTGGCTGCTCGTTCCAATTAAGAGCTTATTCAAACGCATTGTCTTGCCAGAGCTCAATGGATTTTGGATCAAAAGAACGCTTGTTTCATTTTTTGTAGAAAGAGTTGCGACGTCAGTTGTGACAAGGAATCCATGGCCTTCTGCGGTTCCGATTTCCCAGGTTGAGCTAAGTTTGCCGGTAACCTTTAAAAAGCTGTCCTCATCAAAAGAAAGCTTGTCTATCTGGAGTTTTATTCCAGAAAGTAGGTCGTTTAGGTTAGAAGTAAGAAATGCTAGGACGCTATCCAGGATTCCCTGAATTGATTGGCTTTCGGATAGAATAGATTCAAGAAGGGTTGTGTTGGGGTCTGGCTGGGGTGTGGGAGTCGGAGTTGGAGTTGGTAACGACACAAGAGTAAATGTCCAGTTCCCAACAGAATCAAATTTACAATAGGTGTTAGCACCATTAATAGTTGGGGTAGCGCCCGCACAAGTATTTGCACCAAAATTGGCAGTTACCCAACTAACAATAACTACACCCGAGCCACCAGCTTGTGACCCTTGACCCTCACCAGTAGTTCCACCACCGCCGCCGCCGCCAGCATAAATTATCGCAGAACCAGTTATCAAACTAGATATTCCGTCTCCACCATTACCTCCACCAGCCTCTGTCCCATCTGCCCCAACCGCCGAAGCACCACCACCGCCGCCGCCAGCTTCTTTTGTAGTACCATTAAAGTAACCGGATCCCCCATCAGAACCCTGGGATGGACTTACTGCTGGAATATTACCAACACCACCAGCAGTACCAGGAAAACCGTCACCTCCGCCACCAGAACCACCCGAGTCACCTGCGGCAGCACTACTACCGCCGCCGCCTCCGCCAGTAGCTGTTATCGTATCAAAAACAGAATCGTCACCCTTTCCTCCGTTTTATTGGTAATCAACGGCGCCATCGCCGCCATCGCCAACTGTAACCGAATAAGGACCAGCAGCAACCGCATATGTAGCTTCATATCTAAAACCACCGGCACCGCCACCGCCAGCACCAGCACCACCTCCATTACCACCACCGGCACCGCCAGCTACCACAAGAACACTGACTATAGAGCTATCCGCATAACTCGTTTGGTAAGCAGGCAGTATTAAAGCAAATGAAAACAAACCAATGAATAGTCCAGTAAACAACTTCTTCATAAACAATTTTAATAGATACTTACAAAGAATGACAAATTACTGTATTGACCTAGGATAAATTGGTTATTCAGAAAAGTAACTATTTATCAGGCTAGGGCGATCACCTATCAGCCGGCCATTATTTGATAAATCATACTACGGGCGCGAATGAACATCAACGCAATATCATTTTTACTACATGAGGGCGTCCACGATTTACCTAGGGCAGGAATCATTAGAAAAAATCTGTAGCCCACATCCTCATCAAACCTGGCCATTGAAAAATCAAGTTTAATGTAATAGTATAACGAAATCATATGCACAAAAATGAGCATAGCACAGAATATCAACATACACTAAGAAGGTTGATATTGGAATCAGCGACTACGTCTGGTGAGGGTCATATACCCAGCGCTTTTTCAATTTTAGATATTTTGTGGGTCTTATATGATCAAGTATTAAACATCGACCCAAAGAATCCTAACGACGACAAAAGAGATCGGCTTATTGTAAGCAAGGGACACGCCTCGCTTGGAATTTACGCTGTTCTTGCAGAAAAAGGGTTTTTCAAAACCTCGGAGTTGTTAAATTTTGCGAAATTTAACAACTCCCTTGGTGGACATCCGGACAGAAACAAAGTCCCTGGCATTGAGGCATCTACGGGCTCTCTAGGCCACGGTTTTCCTATGGCGGTAGGCATAGCTATGGCTCTTAAGATTAAAAAAAATAAGGCCAAGGTTTTTGTAATTATTGGCGATGGTGAGAGCAATGAGGGAACTGTTTGGGAATCTGCCCTGCTTGCGTCACATCACGAACTATCAAATCTTTGCTGCATCATTGACTATAACCACTCCAACGACAAGGCTCTGAAACTAGGAAATTTAAGAAAAAAATTCGAATCTTTCGGCTGGGAAACCAGAACAATAAACGGACACAATCATAAAGAAATTTATACCTCCCTAAGCACTCTTTCAGCTACCAGGCCGACTGCAATTATAGCCGAAACAATAAAGGGCAAGGGGTCTAAAACCATGGAGAACAATCACGCTTGGCACCATAAAACTCCTAACAAAGAAGAGCTCGAGTCATTATTAAAAGAACTAGCATGAGAAAACAATTCGTAAAAACAGTTGAAGCGGTACTCAAAAACGATCCAAAAGTTGTTTTACTTTTAGGCGATATAGGAGTTTGGGGGTTTAATAATGCATCTAAACTATATCCTGACAGAGTCCATAATATTGGCATCTTGGAGCAATCGACAATCAGCTTATCGGCCGGATTGGCAATGAATGGACTGATACCGATAGTTCATACCATAGCCCCTTTCTTAGTTGAAAGAAGCTACGAACAGCTAAAATTAGATTTCGGCTATCAAGGCCTTGGGGGTAATTTTGTAAGCGTCGGGTCGTCGTATGATTATGCGGCTCTTGGCTGTAGCCATCATTGCCCGGCAGACGTACCGATATTAAAACAAATACCCGGCATGGAAATAGTTTTGCCTGGCACACCGGAAGAATTCAACGATTTATTTTTAGAATCTTACGGTAACGGTCATCCGACTTACTTCAGGCTAAGCGAACAAAAAAACTCTGAATCTCAAAAGGTAAAATTCGGAAAAGCAACTGTCGTTCAAAAGGGTACCAAAGCCACAGTAATAGCCGTCGGCATTTTGCTAGATAGAGTTTTAGAGGCCAGCAAGAATCTTGATGTCACGGTACTCTACTACACGACATTAGCCCCATTTGACTCTGCAATTTTGAAAAAAAATTGCCCATCAAATAAGATTTTGGTTTGCGAGCCATACTATAAAGGAACCCTGGCCACAGAGGTCATAGACGCTCTCGCTCCCCGCCCAATAAAAATAGAATTTGCTGGCTTACCCCATAAATTTTTCACTAATTACGGCACGGCCAGCGAGCATGATAAATTTTTGAAAATGACAACCGGCGATATAAAAAATAAAATTAAAAAGTTAATCAATGGATAAATTATCTAGCTTAATTTACGAAGATTCAAAAGCTGCCTATAAAAATATTGACCTCGGCCCGATTATTGGCAAAACCGTATTAATAACCGGCGCCTCCGGCTTATTAGGGACATACCTTCTAGCAACATTAAAAAGACTATCCGAAAAAGGGATAAGTAAGGTTCGGGTAATAGCTGTGGCCCACAATAACTTTTTACCTTTTCAAAAATACTTTTTGGATTATAGCGGGGCAAAAATTATAAAGGGAGACGTAACTGATCAAAATTTTTATAGGCGCCTGCCCGTGGCCGACTATATCATTCATGCAGCTGGCTATGCGTCCCCTGGCCTTTTCATGCAAGATCCAGTTAAAACTTTAAAGATAGGAACGCTTGGCACTTTTTCATTATTTAATAAACTTAGGCCGAAAGGAAAATTCATTTTCATAAGCAGTAGCGAAGTCTACAGCGGCTCAAAGAACGTCCCACACAAAGAAACCGATATCGGAACAACTAATACTGACCACCCACGGTCATGCTATATAGAAGCCAAATGTTGCGGAGAAGCAATCTGTAATGCCTTTCGAAGCCGAGAGGTAGATGCCAAAAGCGCCAGATTATCATTATTTTACGGCCCCGGCACAAAACCAGGAGATAAGAGGGTTTTGAATTCTTTTATTGAAAAGGCTCTAAGTGGCAACATAAGCATGCTCGATCAGGGACATGCAAAACGAACATATTGCTACATTACAGACACCGTCGAAATTGTGTGGAAAATTTTAATAGATGGCAAAGAGCCAATATATAATGTAGGCGGCCAATCCAAGACCACGATTAGAGAACTGGCGAAAAAAATAGGCAAAAACCTGAATGCATCAGTAACCTTTCCGAAGAAAAACGAAAATAAACTGGCAGGCGCACCGGAAGATGTCTGGCTGAATATGACTAAAGTTGAAAAAGAGTTCGGCAAAAACGACTACGTTTCACTAGAAGATGGCTTGGCCAGAACAATAAACTGGCAAAAAGAACTTTATAGAACGATGGGCCAAAAATGAAAATTTTATACCTCAACATAACCAAAGGGGTGCCGCCGCGTGATGCTGTTTATTTAGACGGTTTTAGAAAAAATGGATTAGAAATTCAAGAATATCGGGATAATTCGCCTGGATTGAAAAAATTTTGGAATATATACAAGTACCACCGCAAGCATACCGATACCCACGATATTTTATTTGTTGGCTATTCGGCTCATATATTAGCGCCATTCTTGCGCCTAATATCTCGAAGACCAATAATATTCAATGCACTTGGACCGCTATATGACGGTAAGATCATTGGCCGCACGCAAGCGGCCAAATTTTCTTTACTGGCATTATATTGCTGGCTAGCAGACTTTTTAGCATTCAATTCCGCGTCCTTAAGCCTCATTGAAAATCAAACATTAATTAATTACGTTTCCAGAAAATTTTTGGTTAATAAAAAACGGCTTTTACTGGCCTGGACCGGAGTTAATGAGAATGATTTTTTTTATGATCCTTCAATCCAAAAACTGCCCCAATTTACAATCCTATTTCGAGGTGATCTTACCAAAGATTCAGGGGTAGAATATCTTATTGAGGCCGCGAAAATCCTTGCCAATACCGATATTAAATTTAGACTCTTGGCTAGGGGCGGGCTAGCCTCTAAAATAGAGAGCATATTAAAAACTTTTGACTCTAAAAATGTTGAGTGGATAAAAGAAAGACTGGACATTGCCGATCTGCGAAAAAAAATGCAGGAAACGCATTTAAGCATTGGCTGGCTATCTGGCAGGCTCCGCGCTCCAACTTCTATTCCCCACAAAACATTTGAAAGCTTAGCTTTGAAATTGCCATTTTTGCATGCACGCTTACCGGCCATGCTTGAGCTGCTTGAAGAAAACAAAACTGGTTTTTACTGCAAGAGCGACGATGTCCAAGATTTGGTTGACAAAATTTTAGAATTAAAAAACAACCCTGAGCTACTCAATGGGGTTGCCGAAAACGGCTACCGCCTCTTTGATCAAAAATTAAGATCCAAGTATCTGGCCAAAACCGTCCTCGACCACCTACAACATTCTCACATTCTTAAGAATGTGAGAATGTTGTAATAAAGCGAACAAACTCTTGACCATACGGAGATAGCGAGTGGGTCACGTTCCTGCCTTTATACTTTTTGTTCAAAAGACCGGCCTGGACCAGACGCCTCGTATGTTCAGAAATAGTTTTGAAGTTGCTCCGTAGTTTGCCTGCAATTTCTTCAAGAGTTATGCCGTCAGCTTGTTTGACCAAAAACAAGATATCAATCCGCCTATGATTGGCAACGCCTTTGAAGTGCCGCTCAAGTTGTTTGCTATTTTTCATATTCTTCATACCAGTTCTATAGCATAACATTCCAACATTCTCAAGAATGTTGGAATGTTATTAGCTGAGTTACTTTATTCGGATGGTTTTAGGACGATTAGCTGGTCGAAAACTTCGTTCAAGGGTTTTTGGTATCTGGTGATAAATGAGCCTTTGCCAGCGCCGTAAAACATAAAAAGTGAACGACGAAGGCCCAGGAGAGGCTCAAAAAATTTATTAAAAAACCAACTTGCCTTACTGAATCTGAAGTCATTATTCTGGGCATAAACCGAATTTTGAGAATTGTAGAACAAATTAAAATCTTTGCTCGCGATTAGGCCGATTTTTAAACTTTTCTTATTGTAAGAGTTGAGGCAGTTCTCAACAAAGCTGTTTTGTGTAATTGAAATCAAAATATCATCTTTTGATATATTAAAACTCTTAATTTGACGAGCCGTCTTCATGGCTTGCCATAGCTTATTTGGTCTTAATGAGTAATTGATTCTGGGCCAAACAATAATTTCGTCAAAATATTTACTGAATTGATTGGCATTGAGCGCATCCCAATACCGATGGCGAGAAATGACAAGACCAATCTTCCTGACCGGATCAATACTTCTAAATAATTTAGCCAAAGCAATAAGCATAACTACATATTCAACCGTAAAAATAATCAGCCAAATTTTGCCCTCATTTTTGGTTAAAATTTCTCTAAAAAACAATTCCTGGTGTTCATCTTTTTTAAGCGACCGGGCATTCTCAACAATTTTATTATCAAAATTTCTGACAAAAAAAGATTCCGGCATGTCAAAATAGAATTCATCATGTGGCCTCATAATCTCTGCGTCATAAATATCTTCAAAACATTTGTAAAAAATGTGCGCGTTCAGGCCCATCGCATAAGCACTATAACAAGCTGCGGAACCAACAGAAAAAACAGCTTGTATTTTTTCACGATTTTGGAATAAAAACAGTTCGGCGTTAAAATCACCCTCCAAGACCTCAAAACTACTCAAATTAAGCCTTGCGCGCTCATCTTTGTCTGCCGGATGGGGCTTGTAATATAGTTTGTAGTCACTAAACTCGCGACTGATATAATCTAGGCACTTATTGCATCTCTTTATATAGGCATCGGCATCCATTCCCATCTTGGTAAATGACGCCATATCGTTGCCAAAAAAAATAACCATCTTCTTACCTAAATCTTGGGTTGTGACGGAATTCTCACCCTGAAAAGCCCACCAATATGGGAACGCGGCCTTAGAAACATTGCTGATCTGCTTATTAACCCCAGCTAATTGTTTAGGGTTCATTCTGATTAAATTATATAATTTAACATTCTCACATTCTCAAGAATGTTGGAGTGTTAATTACGCTCGATTTTTTTATAATGTTTTAGATTACGCACCTGCTCATTAATAGTCGGGAGATATCTTTTATTCGATAAAAATGCTTCTACTTGCCGATAAACTCCCGGCTTGAATTGTTTGTCCAATTTATCGTCAATCGCAACCTCTTCAACGGCAACACTACCGATTTTTTGTATCTGGAGCTTCTCAAGCGGCCTAAATATGAGCCGTGACTTAGCTGTCATGATTTCCAGCCCCCACCGGCCGGGGGCGGCCCAATTTGCCGAATAAGAAAACATAGCACCGAATGAAGTCGTGCCAGCACCCGCAAAAACTGAACCCGACGGATGCCACTTCAGACTTCCAGACCTATACGAACTCATCTTCGTAGGCTCGCCGCCTAAAAAGAAAGCCAAATCAACTACATGTGATGAATTAGCCAGGAACCAATTCTTTTTTATAGCTGGGGATATTTTCAGTTTTACAATTTGGTGGCTCCACTCTGTAAAATCAAAAGTAAAAGATTTAACTCCCCCATCCCGCCTGATTATCTCAATTGCCTTGCGCGTTGAAGCGTAAAATCGTCGGTTGTAAGCGACGTAGACGCTGACTTTTTTTCGATTAGCCGCCCGAGCAACTGATTTTATTTCCGCAGCCGTAAGTCCTCCCGGCTTTTCAAGGAGAATAGACTTAACGCCGCCACTTATAAGTTTTCTTGCTGTGTTTGCCAGCTGATCTACACCAACCGCGACAATAGCTGTTTTGAATGCGTCCTTTTGCGTTTTGAGCCACCCCTCAATGCCTCCAGTGGTTACATCTTCGCCTGTCGCCGCTTGAAAAGAGCGGGCAGATGCTTCTCCTCGGCCAATAACAACAAAAGGCAATTTCATTGCCTTTAAAACCTTCGCATATTCAACGGCCATATAACCGGCGCCAACCAATAAAATTTTGTTTTTTGTTGTTGCCATTATGTGAATGGGTAATAATTAAATTTCTTGCTGGAATGCTTATTTAAAAACTTCAGCAACGGTTCAAGTAATTGCAGATGTATCTTTGCAGACTGTTCGTATTCTGTAAGCTGGCAGGTTCCCTTGGATAAAATATCTTCGGCCAATTTCGTCGTTAGCTGGCTCTGAAATGGAATCGAAGCCCCAATTTCCTGCCAGTTCCAATTGCCATCCGCCCTCGAAACCCAAGCCTTGCCCTCAGTTTCTCTAACGATACATCTTGCCTTACTACAATGAAACTGGACCAAAGAAGGAATGTTCCCTTTTTTATTGCAAATAAAATCTCCTACACTGCCGTTTTTAAATAAAACGTGCATGGCGCCAGCAAGATCTAGAAATCCCTGTCTTTTGCCAGGGATTGGCCTCGGGTCTAAGCCGTCGAGATTAATAATAAAATCGTCAGAACCGACTAAAAAAACCATATGGTCCAGATAATGAATAGCGCTGGTAACTAAGTTATAATCACTCCAGACCGCATTATAAAAAATGGCCTGGCCAAAAAATTCTGGCTGTATTCCGGCATAAAACGGCATCATGCGCATGGGGCAATTAACCCACGCCTTAGTCTTTGTTTTTTTAAGCAAAGTATTTATGGAGCTGTAATCTCTTTTTTTGCCAAAGAGTAATTTTTCCAAAATCAAATACTTTACTTTAGATTTTTTAAACAACCTCCTAACAACTTCGGCACGAATGTCAGAACATGTGGCAATTATAGCCAAATCTATTTTGTTTAAGTTGCTTGGGATTTCGTTCAGATAACTGACCTTGTGTGTCAATTGGCCCGCGGGCATTGATTCATAGCGCTCTGCCGCAAGCGAGAGAGAAGATTGGTAAGGATCAACGACAAAAATTTCAAGCGGTATCTTAACCTCTTTTAATGCCTGCAGATGCCTGCTGCCGATATTGCCGGCACCGATTAAAATAACCTTTTTGGGATTCATCTAGTTATATAATCCTCTCTATTTTCTTAAGACTTAATTGATCCTTGGAGGAAAAATAGGAATCTTGGGGAATTTTTTCAAATCCCTCATAAGCATACTCGGCCACGGAAAAGTTGTGTATTGGCATGCCTGGCGGCACCAGGATAAACATTTCTTTATTGGCCAAAATTACTTTGCCGCTGTCATTGGCACCAAGAAGATCTTCGTGAAGTTTGTCCCCGGTACGATCTCCTATTGTTTTTACCCTTATCTTACTCTCGGGATAATACTTTTTTACAAAGCTTTCTGCCAAATCGCCCAAACGAACCGAGGGCATTTTTAGAATAAAAACTTCCCCACCACGGCAAAGTTGTGACGCCTTGAGAGTCAGCCCCACCGCCTGTTTTATGGACATCAAAAAACGTGTTGCTTCCTTGTTGGTAACGCTAATGGCTCCCCTAGTATCTGCCTGTTTCTTCCACATCGGCAAAACTGACCCGCTGGCCCAGGCAACGTTGCCGAATCTAACGCAGGCAAGGCTGAGCTTACCCACGAGAAAGGAATTAGAATTAATTAAAAGTTGTTCCATCATAAGCTTGGAGGTACCCAGCACATTCATCGGGTTGGCAACCTTGTCGGTGGAAATGGCAATTACCTTTTGCACGCCACTATGTAACGCCGCGTCAATAACATTATGTGAGCCGACTATGTTGGTTTTCATGGCCTCTGAAGGGTTATATTCGCAGAAAGGAACGTGTTTGAGGGCGGCGGCATGGAATACCACATCTACTCCACTAAACGCCAGCTGGAGCCGCTCACGATCTCTGATGTCGCCTATCAGCATCCTGATGTTAGCCGGGTATCTAAGGGCCTCCAGCAGCTCATATTGCCTGGTTTCATTGCGCGACAAAACCCTAACCTGCTTGGGTTTGTATTTTAAAAGCTGCCGCACCAGTTCCGAACCGACAGAACCAGTGCCGCCAGTTACCAAAATAACTTTATCTTTAAATTCGTTGGTATTATCGGGCATTGTCTTGAATTGTTTAATGAGGTCGTCTCAAAACCCTGTTTCTGCTGCAATCTCTGATTTTTGACTATGGCTACGTCAGATTTCGCAAAATGTACTCACCGTAGCTATTGCTACGTTTCCGGGCATTTTACTCATCTTCCTTGTCCTATCCAAAAATCAGAAATTTCGCTACGAAAAGGATTTTGAGACGACCTCAATAACTTTGTTGGCAATGTATTTAATGTCGGGTTCTTTTAGGCCTATGTAAAAAGGAAGGGCCAGAGAAGAATCGCTCACCGATTCAGAAACAGGAAAATCCCCTTTTTTAAAACCAAATTTATCCTTATAGAAACTAAACAAATGTATAGAGGGCAGATATGGCTTAGTACTTATGCCCTGTTTTGCCAATAACCCAATTAAATTATCTCTTTTGATTTTAGGGGTTTTTATCCTAATAACGTAGACGAACCAGGTGTGCGTATTGTTCCGCGCGACTTGCGGCACCTGAATCAAATCTGAATACTTTGAAAAATACTTATTGTACAATCCAGAAATTATAGATCTCTGTCTAATCATATAGTCTAACCTAGTCAATTGGGCAAGACCTAGTGCTGCGCTCATCTCATCCATTCTGTAGTTATAACCGAGATATTGGTGATCCAGCCATTGCATATTCTCTGCCCGGCCTTGATTGCGTAAACTTGAGCAAAGTTTATAAATTTTTTGGTCATTAGTAACCAGCATGCCACCCTCACCGGTAGTCATCTGCTTATTGGGGTAAAAGGCAAAAACCGCAGATTCGCCGAATGTTCCAGTATTCTTGCCTTTATATTTCGCAGCGATAGATTCACATGCATCTTCAATAACCTTCAGTTTATGCTTTCTGGCTATTCTCATTATGGGATCCATGTCTGCCGACTGACCAAATATGTGTACCACCAATATTGCTTTAGTTTTTTTGGTTATCTTTTCTTCAATTTTTTTTGGGTCAATATTAAAAGTACGCGGATCTACGTCCACAAAAATTGGAGTCGCACCGACATACAATATACAATTGGCGGATGCAACAAAAGAAAATGGCGTTGTGATTACTTCATCTCCTAGGCCAATGCCGGCAGCCACCATGGCGAGATGCAGGCCTGCTGTCCCGCTGGAAACAGTGCAGGCATACTTCGTCCCAATTTTTTTTGCAAACTTTTTCTCAAACTCAACATACTTTGGGCCTAAGCTTAGGTGGTCAGTACACAAAACCCTCAGAATCGCTTTTCTGTCTGAGTCGGCAATATATGGTTTTGCAATTGGATATTTTTTCATAAAAACAGTTTATAACCTTGGATATTCTGGAAAGAAAGACGCTTGTTCGTATGCCAACCGTTCTTCTTTCTTACCAGCGACAAAGCATAGCTGGCGATATTTTTCTAAATTGTGAATTTTTTTGTAAACGTAGAATTTTCTGGTATCCGGTGAAAATGTTTTTTTAAATTTTAATACCGTGTCGTTAACATCCTCTGAAAGGCCGCCCCCTAAACTATAGTATAAATAACCGCTATTCTTTGCCCAATTAATGATACCGTTAATAGTATAATCATTAGGCCTAAAAGAAAGATATTGCGGCAATGACGCTCGAAGGTAATCATGCACGGTGCCATACCTACCCAAAATAAGAGTGGCAGCAATTGTTTGCCCACGATATTCTACACGAAAGATTTCCAGCTCGTTATGAAATTTGTCAAAAAAATTATAATAGAAGTCGCTGCTGAAGTGATAAAAGTCGCCAGCCTTTTTTTGTTGCATTGATAACAAATAAATTCCTACAAACTTCTCCCAATCATCCTTAGTTTTTGAACGAATTAAGTTCAGCCCTGCCCTTTCAGCTGTTTTAATATTTTTCCTTACGCTGTATGCGTATTCCTTCTTAATTTGCTCTAAACTTTTTCTTAAATCGACGCAAACTGTTTCCCGATTAAAAACTAGGCCCGAATCATTTTTATATAACATGTAGTTATCAATTGCGGGATTTAACCGCTGAAATTCGCTGACGATGTTGTTCCCGGCACAGTACTTATTTAATGCGCTACGCAAACTCCTAGACAGCCCCGGTACGGCAGATTTTTTGTTAACACAATAAATC